>Ga0213840_1000073_pt1 | contig 301618 bp, 265 predicted proteins | sample SWPATP22_FD_160132 | JGI IMG/M metagenome (GOLD analysis project Ga0213840, IMG submission 160132) | Coastal seawater microbial communities from Marineland, Florida, United States - SWPA TP2 #2 | ecosystem: Environmental > Aquatic > Marine > Coastal | place: USA: Florida | collected 2016-08-14
TCTCTTTTGAGAAAGCAGCTCAGTATTATTCAACTGATTTACTACTCGAATAACATACTTCAAGGTAGTATCAGCAATCTCCAATTGAGCAGGACCGGCCGGCAGCAAAGCCACCTCATCGGCAGCAACTACCAAAACAGGATCCACCACTAATGTTCGAGTATTGGGTACCGAGCTATCTGCTCCATATTCCTGAATCTGCAGGGTAACTTGTTTATCCCCTCCGGTATAATTAAACCAAGCAATCCACTCTGGTTGATTAGCACTAACAGTTTTACTTAGGGGATACCAACTCAAAAGACTGTTCAGGCTGTTTAAGGAAGCAAAGAATTCTCCGCCAGCAAAGAGCGCTTGAGAGATGCCGCCACAAAGTACCGAGCGAATTGAGGAGTTGATCCAATTAGTATCAGCCCCCTCATAGCTTTCTCGATAGCGAAAGTAGAATCGGCGGAGGATATCGGCCTTTAAAGGAGCATCAGCATCAAAAGCAGGGAGCATCAGTTCTGGCAAGGTTTCTTGTAAAGCTGGATCCAGGATGGAAGAAAGGTCTACCACAGCCTCACTCGCTGAATTGAGATAGAGATCTAATGATGCAATTAATTCAAAATCACCCCCCAGATACGTAGTCTCAAAGACTATATCCAGAAGGATTTTATAGTCAGTTGGAGCATTGGTGGTTAGTACCTCGGAATAGTCGATTACACTATAATTGTTATCACTGATCCCACTAATATCCCAACTGGCTGACCAGCCATTGGTTAGCTCTCTGGTCTCTAGCCAAATACTGGCTTGATTGGTTCCCAGTTGAGCATAGACTTTAAAGTGAGGTTGGATCTGATGATGAGCCTGGATCTGATTAGCTATAGTAATGAAATAGCCATAGACCTGAGAGTAGCCAAAGAACACATCAGACACACTTGCTGAAATTTCATCCTCAGCTACCGGGTTTGTTTTAGCTGTAAAAGTCAACTCATTAATGGATCCATTTGGTTCTACCCAGTTAATGGTCAATTGCTCCTCAGCAAGAATGCCATCCAGTCCAATATTGCGAAGCTCCGACCGAATGCCCTGCTGGCCATAAGGCTGTCCAGAACCATCCAAAGCCCGAAAGCTCAACAGCATCTGATTTCTACTCAAAGAAATCTCACTCGGTTGTTGGAGAATCGTCAGCATTAGAGTTGATGATGAGTTAAACCGCCATCCAGCCAGGTTGGAGCCTCGGATGAGTCAATGCAATTGCGCCAATGCTGGGAAAAGCTAAAGGTGCAGATCTTGGCGGCATAGGAGGTACCACTGGCCTTAGGTGAAGTGATCACAGTGATATCCTGATCACGATCCAAGCTGTAATAAAACAGGGGATGGCCTGCCTGACTATCGGCCAGCATCTTCTCGATGATCTCATCCGTCACCCGCTCTGCTTCTCGCAAAGCCAAGCGATACTCCGCCGCATCATCCTCCCGCACACTAAACTGCTTGGCCAGCATAAATCCACCCTGGATGATCTTGCGCATCTCTCCCTTGATAAATCCAATGCGATAGGTGTAGTGAAACAAACGCATCATAAAGGCATCGGGTCGCACCCCAGAGCGCAGCCCTACCAGCATCCCTTGCTCGATGTCGATGACATCGAAGACTTGTTCGCCTTGTTCGGCATCATGAACTAGATCAGGGTGGTTTTCGGCCTGATGGCGAAAGTAGTTGATGTAGAGGTCTTCGAAAGTCATGCCCCAAAGGTGGGGAAGGATGAGGGGAGAAAAAAGGACAGGTGTTTAGAAGGATATTAAGCTTCTAAATGATATGGCATTATTTGGATGTTGAAGAGTATCAGAGGAGTGGATATAGCGGGTTATATTAGAGAATAAACCGCTATATTGCGGTATACATAAATGTTAGTCACAATACATCGGTCACTTAAGGTCTTTGCTCAATTTCGTTTCCAGACTCTCCAAAGACATCAGTTCTATGTTGAATTCCCCATTCTACCATGGCTCCAAAAATCGGTTTCAACATGAAGCCCGATTCGGTGAGCTCATATTCAATTCGAACAGGTCTTGAATCATAAATTTTTCTACGAACAATATTGTTCAATTCCAACTCTTTAAGCTCCTTTGAAAGCATTCTTGGCGTGATCTTCTCAATCACATTCTCCAAATCTTTAAAGCGTTTCGGACCAGATAACAACGTTCCTATTATAGGCGCCTTCCACTTTCCGTTCATAACGGTTAGGCAGTCGTTTAGGGCTAAAACAGTACTTGTCGGACAATTTAGAATATTATCGAAGTTCATAATATGCGTCTTTTACTTTACTATACAAATGTATAGTACTATTTAATAGTAATTCGCTATACAATATATAGTAAAGGTAGTAGTTTTGAAGAAAAATTCTACACAATGATTAAGAAAATAGCATTTATTGGAGTAACGGGTAATTTGGCACCTTTTACTTACAAAGAGTTGATTAAAGAGGGCATTCATATTAAGGCCCTGGTTAGAAATCGTGAGAAGGTCAATCAACTAACCGATTTCCCATCCGAGATTGAAATTATTGAAGGAGATTTGAGTAATCTTGATCGTTTGAGGACATTAGTGGATGGCGTTGATGCCATCTTTTTAAATCTATCAACTAAAGATGCCAAGGCAACGTTTCAGCCTGAAATTGACGGTGTCAAAAATGTAATAACCGTTGCCAAAGAGAAGAGTATCGGTCGAATCTTTCATGTTTCAGCGGTAACGGCTGCATTTCCAGAATTCGCTCAGGGTGCAGACTTCTACCCTAACACAATTAGACAAAAGGGGTATCGTCTTTTGAAAGAGTCTGGTATTCCTTGTACTTTCTTTCATTGCTCCTGGATTATGGACACTCTTGAATTTGCCATGAGAAAAGGTGACAGCCTTCAAGCTTTTAAACCTATTCATTATCCAATGTACTGGCTAGCTGGTAAAGACCTTGGGCGCATGGTTGCCAACGCGGTTCTTAAATCTGACCATGAACAGACCAAGGACTACATTATGCAAGGTAAGGAGGCTATTTCTTTTGAAGATGCGCTTACACGATACGCTGCCACTCATTCCCCAAAACTAAAAGTTCAAATGGCTCCAATTTGGTTACTCAAGATAATAGGGCTTTTTGATAAAGAAGCGCGTTTTGCCTCACAACTAGGATCCTTTTTCTCCAACTTTAAAGAAGAATTCAGAGCAGAACAAACTTGGAAAGAGCTCGGCGAGCCAGTTCACAGCATTGAAAACTTTATGCTAGAAACACCTACTGTGACTAACAACAACTAAAGAGCATAAGGGATTTTATTGCTTATGATGACGTGCTTGATTTGAAATCTATGCGTAACTTTAGAAAAACACATAGTAAAGAGGCACTTACGCTTTTTAGCCAGAACGTTATATAAAAAACGACTCTTTCAAATCCAAAACACCAATTCCTTGACAATCAGCTTCATAAGCTATTAAAAACGTGCGCTAATGTTTCACGTTCGACGCTCGAGTCCGCCTGTCGCCTGAGGTCTGAAACAATTGTTCGGACAAAAAAAGGGAAATATGCAGGGAGAGATTCGATCAGCTCGATCGCATGATTAGCTGTGGGTTGATCATACCTGTGTTGTTGAGGTAGTAGCGGAACATGCCCCAGATAGGGTTGTCATTGGCGTCGCTGAGGTCGGTGGCTTCCTGACGTGGGCGGCCACTCTTCTCGCTGCTCTTGTCCTTCTTGATTTCTCCATTGGTACCTTGCTTGGTCCTGGCATTGCGCATGCTGAGGTAGAGCTCTCGGCAGTTGTCTTTGTTCATCCGATAGCGGATGAGGCGAGGATCATTTTCCTTGAGGATGCGGCCCCAGAGGAGGAACTTTTCGTAGTGGTGAGGATTAATGGTGCCGATGGTCATGAGGTTGACGCGCCAGCCTAGGGCGCGCAGTTGGTTGCGGGCTTGCTCTGCTCGGGTTTGTTTGGTGTGACCGGTCTGTTGGTTGCCACTCTTGTCATAGTAGAGGTAGAGATCTTTATTATCATGATGGCGATAGTATTCATGGAACTCCTTGAAGAGATCATCTTGTAACTTCTGCTCATCACCTAGCACATACATGGATTTGAGAGTACGGAATTCATTGATGGATTTCAGGTGTTGATTGACGGAGAGGCAATTGATGGCGGCGCCCCAGTCCACTCCTAGGATCAAAGGCGTGCCCTTCACCAGGTCGGCATCGCCTCGGCAGTCGATGCTTTGGCCAGGGGTGTTGTAGTAGCCGTAGTCGTAATTGCTGTAGAGATGGATATCCGGATCTAGGAGACTGTAGAAGCTATCCTTGGTCCACTTGGGGCGGACGTTGAGATATTCGGCGAGGTAGACCCAGTACTGATAGGCATTGCGCTCGGCTTGCTCCAGGTATCCCTCCATAAGGTTCTCTAGATTGTGCTTGCAGGTGGCTTTGATGAAGGCGATCTGGTCTGGGTACTCCATGGCTTTCTCCTCGAAGTCGACGAACCATTGGCCTTCCGGTGCTAGCGGGGTTGAGCTGGTATAGAGCTTGCTTCCGAAGTATCGGCTCTTTTTGAAGACCTCTTTTTTGGTACCCCGGAGGGTAGGATCGGTATTCTCTTGTAGTTTTTCAATATTGAGTAAGCCAGCCTCATCGCCATCTACCCAATCCGAGTTTAAGCCTCGACCATCACCCTGTACATCATGACTAATCAGGTGTACCCCGACGCCATTCCAAAAGCTGATGTATCGATCATACTTACCTGGTGGCTGATAGGCTTTGACCCAAGACTTTCGCCAGGACCGAGGCGGCTGTTGGCCAATGAAGTAATGAAGGCCCTGATAGATGCCCATCATCTCAAGGCCCTGCACAAGAGAGGGAATGATACGAGTGAGAATGAACTGATAGGAAGGCCCAATAAATAAGCCGGTGCTGCGTGGTAGCTCGTTGAGGATCTCCGACCAATGGAAGCCTCGAAAGGTAGTTTTACCGGTACCCCGACCCCATTCCAGGTACTTCTCCTTGGCTTGCGAGATAGCAGCCATATACTGAGGAAGATTGAGCGGAACTACTTTTTGATGCTTTTGGACCTGTCGCATCAGCGTTTCATAGTCGCCGCTACCTTTCTCATGTAGGCGCTTAATTTGCTCCTTTAGTTCCAGTTGTTGTTGGGCTGTCAAGCTCTTCATAAGGTAGGCTTTGTGCTATTTCATTGAGATCGATCACTCCGCCTTTGACTTGCTGCGGCAGTTGACCCTGCGGAGGCATAATGATCAAGGTGTGCGGCTGAATCTTACTCCAGTCTGGTGCATCGACATCGTCCAGGTGCAGACCGGTAGCTTCATTGTAGGCGCGAGTAGCAGCGATCATGGATTTCACATCTCCTTTGGCTTCCGCTTTGGCATAGGCCTTCAGGGCCATCTCAGAAGAGATTTGGCGATGGAATAGCTTATCCACCTTCTCCATATTGGAAAAGATGAGCTGGGTTTCCTTGACTGTGCGCCAGGCCTGGACTCGACTGAGGCCATGCAGCTCCTGGAGCATGCCCATCACCAGCTTACTGGGCTGGCCATCGACCATCATATCATAGGCGGCACTGACTCGATCCCAGTACTCTCGCTGATGGGGCGTGAGCTCACTCTTGGTAATTTCTCCATTGAGTAACTCAATGATCACTTCATGATTTCGCATGGAACAAAACTAGGTAGTAGGGGAAGGCTTTGCCAGGACTAGGCGTTGAGGCCTAGCTCGATCTCCAGTTCTTTGAGCTCGATTTCTTTGTCGAGTAGCTCTTGCTCGTATTGGCGGCGTTTGGAGGCAGTAAGGCCCTTCTTTTTCAGCCAAGCCTTTAGCCGGCTGATGCGAGGGCGCAGACTATAGACCTTTTGCATCTTTTCTACGGTCTGAGCCACGATAGGATTATCAGGCTCAGTAGGGAGATGGCCATCGATTTCCCAGCTGCGGATCTGATCATAGATGGCATCGGTTTCAGGAAGTACCTCGCCCATGATCTCCTGAGCAATGGCATAGCGATCGGCATCACTATACTTATCCTGATCGATGGCCATTTGATGTAGTTGAGCCTTTAAATGGCTGTAACGCTTATGAAGAGGAATGGCTTGTTTTCGAAGTTCTTGGACGGGAGCAGGCTCCGGCGGCGGTGGATCCACTATAATATCTGCGATAAGCTTGGCAGTTAGCTTTGTAGCTGGATGTTGCCTGAGAAAGTCTTTGAGTAGTTTTCTTAGGTGAGCTTTGGCATCGCTATCCACATAAGGTCGATCAAGCAGGCGCTCAAAGCGAGTAGCATAGATAGGCTGATCAGTGAGCTTGTAGAGCCGCACACCTTGCAAAAAGCTACCATCAGTTTGCAGCCATTGATCGATCAGGTTAGATAGATTCATATAAAAGAAGTGCCGGCACCATTCAAGACAGTGCCGGCGAAGTTTATTTTGCTTTGGCCACGGCAGTGGTGGTAACTTTGACCTCCTTCTTTTTGATCTTCGCAAACTTTAAGCCTACTAGTCTTTCGGCTTGCTGAACAGTCAGCGTAGATAAATCAATGGTGCCAAATCGGCCAAATTTTTGTCGATGACTGCCTACCCAACCTGGGAACTCGAATTGTTCCTTAACTTCCTTGGATAGGGTCTCCAAGCCATACGGCCCTTTTGGTTTTTGCTCTTTCATGATTCAAGGATTAAGGGTTAGGCGTAATATCGATTCCGTGCGTATCTGCGTCGTACACGTATGGCATAAAGCCAGTATTGCAAACAAGGGTGTATTGATGACCTACCCGGTCACCGCCAGATCCTCCTTCTCCAGACTCTACAAAGCAAGGATTGTTGAGATCACCCATCACAATGTATTGTCCCGCTTTTAAGGGGATGAGAGGGATCAAGCAACCACTATAGCCAAGGAGATCATCGCCCCATTCTAAGGCTTCCGCTTCCATTCCTGGGATAAAGAAGTCGACCCGTTGGCGTACCGCTTGTCCTCCAACCTCTCCTTCGATCGCATTACGAAGTTGCCCCGTATCGAGTAAAATTTTTACCCTGCGAAAAAAGCCTGCTCCACTAGGAGCTGCACTGAAATCAAAAGGCTCACCCAGGCGCTTTTTATCTCCTGGAACAGGATCGCCGGCGGCTGCCAAGGTTAGGGCATATTGCGTTTGTGGGAATGCGCTGAGCTCATGGTCCAGGGTGAAGTACAAGAGCGCTTCGGTACCTGGAGGGCGCTGCTGACCGCATTGTCCCACCAAATCATTCAATGGCATATGATAGATTTGAAAAGATTAAACAATAGGATTACTTAGGCTTCCGAAGGAATGCAACGCCTCGTTTGACCAATTCGGTTAGCCATTTGGCGGCATCCTCCTGGCTGACAGAAGCTAGATGAGGAGAACGCTTCAGCGCCTCAGCACTCAGTGTCTCCTTAGCCTTAAGGTTTGCCAGGCTCATCAAATCTTCACTCCATACCTTCTCCCCATTCTTTAGACGGCACTTTACGTAGCCAGGCTTAAACTCTACCGTTTTTTTCTCTTCTTCGCCATCAGTAGTCTCCAGCGTAGCGGTGAACTTCCCTTTTACGACAGTCCCCGTATGGTCTTCGCCTTTAATCTTCTCTTTGCGGAGAATCTGGTTTTCTTCCTTCAAGGCGGAGAGCTCCTGCTGCATGGCTGCTATTTGCTCGGCAGATAATTCTTGATTAGCCATGGTATTAATTGATTTTAAACATTTACAAATAAGATGAAGACCAGGCGCTTAGGCCTGATCATTGACAAAAAGGTTATCCCAGTGACGGAAACCGAAGAACCGGCTGAATTCACTAAGCACCTTGAGCTTCCGATCGAAGACCTGGAAGCGCATGCGAGGATAAACACTTTGCCCTCGGCGGGTACCTACAATCATATTGTTGGTCTTGGCCGGATAGAATATCATGCGATCACTACCCTCCATGGCCTTGATTGGCACAATGGTCTTATTGAAGTGATCAACTCGGTAAACCAACTGATCAGGGTTAGAAATCACCTGGATGGTTCGTGGTTTGTTGGCAGCATAATCTTCTGCATATTCGACCGCTCGAGTCGCAGACATAAAGATCACACCACTCAACATCCGGTAGTGCTTGGGCAAGCTGCGACAGAAATCACGTACCTGATCATGCATGGTATTGGAAGCCAATGCACCGGTGGCGATGGTCGTCAATTGCCCCGCCGTGATCGCATCCGCAATTTTCTTGGCAAATCCATCAAAAGAGGCTAAGGCAGTACCTGGAGTACCCGCTACAGGTTCAACACGTTGGCCATTGTAGCTGGCTTCATTCAGGTTGTCCATAAATCGAGGCAATACCAATTGTTCGATCACTACGCGAGAGTAATCCCACATACTAGGATCCTTGTCCAGTTCGAACCAATTCGGCGCCCAAGTGTCATAGAATTTCTCCAGTTCATCAGCCGTAAATTCTAAATCGACCTTACCGTGTTGGAGCACGTTTTCGACCGCATCCCAGTTCTCGGTATTGTTGGGTGTAAAAGCAGGCTGGTAGGGCTGCATAGGGTCAGAGACCTCGGCATTAACGGCGGTGAAAGTGTGATCTGCTTGCACCATGGGCAAGCGAGACTCAAATTCCAGGCTGCCCTTTATCGTTTGATGAATCTGTCGATCGTAAGCCGCTGCAACCTGGTTGAGCGTACCGACCGCAGCTTCAATAGTAATAGCATGGGCCATTTTTCAATAGTTTTAGTTCTAGCTTTAAAAAATCAATTCCGGATCCGGTCCTTACGAAGTTGTAATCTTCAGCCCTTCTCCTTTTTTCACTGACTCGGCGAAGGCTTTGTCTGCCGCACCATTTTGAGCCAACCAGGCCGCCTTAGCAGGATCCCCTTCTTTGGCAGCAGGATCATGGACGGGAGCAGCATGGGTCTTGGTATCACCCGGCTGATCACCGATCTGCTGTACATTACCCTCCAGCTTGGCTACTTTGTCCGCTAGGGGTTTGATAGCGTCAGCAACCACCGTTTTCAGGGTATCGGCTAATTGTTGTTGGGCCAATTGTTCGGGCGTCTCCACTTTAAAGTTGCGACCGGTGAGCTCAGCCACCAGGTCATCTACTTTCAGATCGCCATTCTGCAAGCTTTCTCTTAATTCAGCTGCATTCATGATTTTTTTCGTTTTAATATTAGTAATCGGGTCCTGCTCTACCTGGTGGCGAGTAGTTCCCATGAAAAATCGGTCACGTAGACGGTAGAGTAACCCTTTGGATTGGCTGTCATCTTTCGAGCTGAAGTGTCGAACCATTTCTGCATAGGTCATGCGCTCCACATCGGCAGGCACATCCTGAGCATCATAGTCTTCTACCTTTTCGATCAAACCCAAGTCTTCCACTTCATCAGCGGTCAACCAGTGATCATCATAGTCGTAGAAGCTGGTTCGAATCTCATCTCGATCCATACCAGTAGCCTTGGCCATGGTAGCGATAGCTGCTTGGTCGAATTTCTTCAATCGCTCAGCTTCTTGCTCCATGTCTTTAGCTGTACCCATGGCAAAAGAAGAGGTGGCATGGATCATCAATTTGGCATTGCCCGCCATATGTCGATGGGGGGCAGCCAACCAGATATCGGCAGCCATGCTGGCGGCCATACCGTCATTGTAAGTATGAATTTCGGCCTTGCTGCTTTGGATAGCAGCAATGATGGGATCGCCATGGTATACGGAGCCTCCGGGGCTATTAATGCGTATGTTGATACGCTGGAAGCGGCTTTCCAGCTCGCGTAATTGCCGTATCACAGCAATGTCGGTCAGACTTTCCTCCTTGAGGTCATCATCCCACCAATAATCCTGGCCGATGAAGCCATATAATAGAAGATCCGCCGAGCATTCTCCCTCGACGGCTACTACTTTGAAGTAGGTTAAAGGCTTTTTCATACAACAAAAATGAGGTTAAGGCCCCAGCTGATCCAGGACCTAGTAAATTGGTGCATAACCCGCGGCTCGCTGCTTGGACTGACTTAGAAACTGGATCCGATAGCTATTCAGCCCATTTTCATCGGCAGTGCCGGCATCGGCTTTAAAACGAAGCGGCGCCTCCAACGTACCCAAGAGCCAAGGCTGGCCATTACGATCCTGGAGCTTGACCAAAAAGTCCAACTCTTCCATCTGCTGCAGCTCATAACTAGCTGCCGGCTGCAAACGAGGTACTGTGCCCGCTACTTGGCCATTGAATCGACCTCCTTGATTGCGACGTGCGCTATTTTCTTCCCAAGTTTTTCCGCTGGGGAGTAGGGGCATTTTGAGCCAATCACCACTTGAAAAGGGAATGGCATAGAGCCAATTACCGGTATTGGATCGCATCGGCTCATACTGGCTCGTATCGATCCAATCGACTGGCGCGTACTCGACGATCACCAGCCCACCTAAATTCCGATTTCCACAAAAATGAAGGAGGCCTTGCAGGTTCATAACTGCAAGGTAAGGGGAGCCAAAACCTTAGGAAAGGACAGGAAAAAGAGGACACGCTATTCTGACTAAATTCGACGGAAAGTCAACAACTACGCGGCTTCTGGGCCGCCGCCACTATGGTCAGTGAAAAGCGTGATTTTTCGCACTTTTCTGAGCCTATAATTGCTTTTTTTTAGTGCATCGTAGGTTAAAAGCTCATCAATCTCAAATTGGCGCAAAAAATCATAGATACTCTCGATCTCTTTTTCATTGTATTTACGCTTGGCGAAGAGTACACGATCGAGTAATAATTCATTAAGTAGCTTATGTAAGAATTGATTAAAGACGACCACATTCTGTGCACTAATGGCAATCTCACCTCTACTGAGTAAGCGGGAACTAAGTTTGAACTGTAACTGGTCACAGTATTCTGCATTGAGCCGATATTCGTTTCGGTCAGGCATATTCATTTTGCCGACCAGCATCATTCGGAGCACGTAGCAGATAATACCACCAGTGGTAAGGTCTAAAACGCCATCCTCATCGCAGTTTTCTAAGAGAAGCGCAAACTGCTTGAGGTGGGGCTTGATAGGGATACTTGCGATTATGTTCATGCCGTAATTTTGGTGTCAAAAAATACGGCCTATGGTTTCCTAAATACCGGTCTAGCTATGAGAAGTAGCTACCTTCTGGCAATCATGACTCTCCTGCTTATTACTATTCTACCTGTTGTTTTCTACTCATGTTTGCTTGAAATAACCCAAAAACATACCCATTGAGATAACTTAATAAGTATGCAATATTACCTAAGTTTTTACGCTCATTTGGGTTTTTGAAATCTGCTTCAATGCCATTCAATGATTTAGGGTCGATTTTTTTGATACTAGCAATTAAATCTCTAAGGGTGAATTCATTATAACTCAAGCTATGAGCAAATTCATTTCGAATTTTATTCAAGAGCTTAAAAGAATATATAATGTGTTCTCTATTCGATTTTGGTAATCTTCCGAATTCCTCCAATAAGAAGATCTTGTTCGAATACGTGTAATTGGATTTGAAAAGGTTAATTCTGTCTGAGTTGGAGATGGATTCTAAGTAACAGTTGATAGCGTATTCACTGATTATATGCCCTTTCAGTATAATGTTCTCAATCACATTAATCTGGCTGATGAATTTTCCCGCGAAGTTTGAAAATTGTTTATCAGAATAGTTTCTAATCTCCTCCATTTAGGTTTTTACTTTGAATTTATTTATGCATTTCACTTTCGAAATATACGCAAAAAGGGAACACTATGGTTCCCTCAACACCAAAAAAATTACTTAGACATTATTCTTTAGGCAGCTTCTGCAGGTGCTTTGGATCGGGCGAAAATCCGAATCCCATGCATGATGCCTTTTACTATTCCTTTAAGATCTGTGGTCAACTCAGGCTTGCCGGTGATCTCAAAACTGGCAGCTGCCTTAACAAAGGCGATCTCAAAGTCATCGTCACTAATTGTGCTCAGTTCAGGAATGATCTGGTCGGAGTCCTCCAAGCCACGCTGGATGACGCCAGGTAGGACTAGGAAAAAGCCAGCATCACTCCAATCCACCTTTTTGTCACCAAAGGCATTGGCGAAGGCTTCGCCGGTTTCTAGGGTAGCAGTGGTTAGCTCCTGGAAGTTGACGGCCTGCTGGACCTGAACTTGGAGCTGCTGCATGACTTGCAATTGTGCATCTTTCATCGTACGAGATTTTAATGATTGAAATTTCTGATAGCAAGATGCCGAGCAATTGTTCGCTAAGAAAGGACTAGGTAGGGGGCTTAGGAAGCTTGCCTTTGACGTAAGAGGTGATCGCCGTTTTAACGACTTCCAATATATTGGTACCCGTAATCACAGAGATGTTTTCCAGATTAGAATACAACTCCACTAAAGCGATATAGGAAGAAACCAGATACACCAGCCAATCGGTACCCAGCATACTCTTTTCCACAATCAACACTAGCACAATAGCCATGCTGTAAAAGACGATCTTTTCGACGGTTCGGTATAGTCCTCTGCTAGTAATCTTGTCACCACGCTTTTTGGCTGCTGTAAGGCCTGTGATCCAGTCGCAGATGACCAATACAATACCTACCGCCAAAAAGCTGGCTACAGGCATCAGGTTAACACCTATCCATCCGAGGATAATAGAAGAAATAGCTTTCCATCCATGTGCCTTTGCTAAGGCCACTAATAATTGCTCAAAACTCATAAGCCGTTGTTTTGTGCCTCTCATTTCCCTTTGTTTTGCTGTGAGTGGATATTTGTTCAGGGAATAGGGAGGTAAGATAGAGGTAGACTATGGAGTTATCGAGGACTACCTACAGCACAATATTCCCGGTTAAGACTTCGGCCTGTTTGATAAGGAGGACATGTACCTTCTCTCATTAACCGCTTGCGAAAAACACTATGCCCTGATATCGCTTTTTGAGTGGACTTTTGGACTTTTGTCTCTAAGTGTACTGATTATCAATTACTTATATAGTCCACCCCTAGTGGACTCCGGTGGACTATTTCCACTTATTGTGGACTTCTGGACTTTTGGACTATCGTGGACTACAAAGTGGACTCCGTAATTAATTGATTCATAGTGTGTTAAACACCGATAGTCCAAAAGTCCACTCCATTTTCCTTTTTTAGCATAGTCTTTTTTTGGGTTAGTGTTAATTTCTAATAATAAAATATATAATATATATAGGCTGACTTCTGGCTTTCTCCTTGGCCATCCAGGCATAAAAAAAGCCCCAGCGGGAACGCTGAGGCTGAATAAGTCAAAAATATTGACAAACACACAAAAACTAAGATTTAGGTATTAGGGGCCTGCTCGAGGTCGCCGAGGTATTCCTTAGCATCAGCCATATTGGTGACGATGGCCTGGCCACGGGCGAAGGCTCCATCCAATTCTTTCTTTAGCCGGGCGATCTCCTCCTGATTGCGTTTGGCTTCGCCTTCCCAGTAGTTCACCTGTTTACGGGCTCGTTTTAGATTGCGAGCTTTTACTTCTTCGTTCGTCATGACTTTTTGCTGACAAGGTAGGGTTGGTGGCCAAGGGAGGAAAGGACTAGCTATTTGGGAGGCTGACGGAGCGTCTCCAGAAAATTATCCAACTCCCGGTAAGTATTTTGATCCTCCAGCTCGATGTTGCCTTGAGCATTGTAGACGAAGCCGTCGAAGAAGCGGCGGAAACGGGTGATGAGCTGCTCTGGAGGGATCCGGTCAATCAGTTGCTCGAGCGCCTGGATGGATGCTTCAGAGAGATGATGAGTCGCTAGCCAATGGCGGATCTCCGCATTGGCCGTCTTAGTAGTTGCTTGCTTTCTCATAGGACTATGATGGGTTTTTCCGGCCTCCCAACCGGCATTCCAATTCTTTTACAAATAAAACAAATTGTTTCAAATAAATCTTCTTTTTATAGAGCTTTTTGTTTTATTTGAGCTGTAGATTATTTTAAAGGGGATTGGAAGGCCTCCAGGAATGGGGGCTTTCTTTGGAAACTCAAATGATACTATTACAACAGGTTTATACCTGAAGTATTTGAAGATAAATACCCTTATCCGTTTGATAGATTTTTATTTCCTTTGATAGAGACTATATAGTTGTTTTAAGATTGTCTGATCTAAATTCTTTACAAGGAATTTTTCTTGCGTTTTAGATTCTAAATCCTGTAGAAATTCTTGCGCTACACTTTTATGGTAGAATTCTCCTAGAAAAAGGTTGTAGGTATTTTGTCCCTCATCAATATATAAGTGTACTACCATATTCCAATTTTGGAATTTATCTTTTATTTCCAATCCATGAAGAAGGGCGTTGTTATAGTCATTTAAGCCTGATGCAATTTGGATCGTATATTTAAATGATCCTTCTTGTTGTACCCAGGTAAACGTTTCTTTTATAGGTCCTTGGCTTGTATCTAGAATTTGTTCGACATTGGACTTTGGATCAATTCCTATCATATCAGGTGATTCATGTGCTGGCAGTTCCTCATTTTCTATATGCACAGATGCCTTCTCTTGAATTTCATCCATAGACAGTCTTTTGTCAGGCCCTTCGGCTAGCGAAGCTGAATAGGTAATAGTACAAATCATCACAAAGGATGAGACGAAGACGATTTTAAGGCTTATTTCAAGTTTTGCTATTCCATCAATGGCAAAAATAGGTTTTCCATAGATCCTCCTTAGAAAACGCTCAAGATAACACATAGCTAGTATCAGGGTAGAGATGAGGAACAAAACTAAACTTACTGTAGAAATCAGATTAGATTGTATGAATATAGAGAGATCTATGTCAGGTCTTGATAGCAGATTTTTAAGTTCATTTCCGTGTTGACTTTTGATTACTTCCCATAGTATCCATAATAGCGCAGGAATTATAGCATTTCCAATGATTGGTGTAACAACCGGCTTGGCAACCTCAACAAAATCCATTATCCCTTGTACTATTGAGTTCCACCAATCACCAATCTTAGAATTATGTCGTTCTTCTTCAAGTTTGATCAACCTTTTGAAAAGCTCTTCTTGAGTATCTGAAGGCTTGACATATTTTTTCATGAGATCCTTGACCTCTTGCTCATTTATTGTTTTCATACATTATTTACCTTTTGTCCATTCAGTATCAATACCATTTTCTTTAAGCCAATTCCTTAAATGGACCCTGATTCGATGAATATGACTTCTAACAGTACTTAACTTCATTTCTGTTCTTCCGTTAGTTAGATCCCGCATCCTTATGGCGACATCTAAATCGCTTAGTCCATATATAAAAACTAATTGGTAAATGATTTGCTTTTCTTCACTAAGTTGATTTACCCCATCTAATATCAGACTAGCCAACTCTTTGCCTTGTAATTCTAAGACAGGGTTTGAACTTGACTTCTTTCTCTGCAGTGGAATTAATGAGTCACTTTGAAAGCTCCCTTTTCTTTTTGAAGAGACTAAAGATTTATGATAATTGGAGAGAATATTACGTGCCGTAGCTTCAGCAAAGGTTGTAACCTTAGCCTTTCCTCGAAAATCCTTTACAACTGCCCGAGCAGTAGCCTCGAGAGCTTCTTCTCTGGTGTAGAAGGCTGATTTAGCCACTAGAGGAAATTTCCCATAGACCTTGTAGACAATTTCTCGGATTTCTTGCTTGATCTTCTCATACTCTTCATGGCTTATGTCAGGATATAGTTTTCCAGAGTATTCCATCAGCTTTCAAGTTGATATTAATCAATAGTATTAGAGGCTTTGTATACTGAATTGGGGAAAAGTTGCAGAAAAGTTCTAAAAAATGATAAAAAAGTAAAAAGATGTCAATTGGTGGTTTCAGTTGCAACTATTTAGGTGTACAGTCTACTAACTGAATTATAACCAATATTCGTACTGAATAAATTGGTTTACATGAAGATAACAACAAAAAAATGTAACATGTTTTTTAAAAACTTAAATAAGATTTCTGCTGCATTTGCTATTGTTGGTTTTACTGGTATGGTTATATATCAATATCAAAGAAATAAGTTTTTTGATCTATCTAAGACTGTGGAGTTTGCATTGGCTATGAGTGCTGTTCCAATCTGTTTCGGGTTAATTTATCTCGGATTTAATCAGGAGCCAATTAGGAAAAAGGAAATTGATATTACATTGTATCTAGTACTAGCTGGTCTAATCCTTCTTTTTATTTTAGCTCAAGGGACTCTTATCGAGTTCAATACTTCAGATTAAGTGAGATAGGTTTGAAGAATCAATTATAAATAGTTTTTTACTCTTTTCCTGTTTATGGGCTCGAAATAAGAAAAGCAAGGTAGTTAAGTTTAAAACTATGTATCGATTCTGAAGTGGAGCCGATTCCCGGGATGCGAGAGCATCTTACTCCTAAACCGCTTAAGGAGGTTAAAAAAGAGCGAATATATAATGCGCAGAATGCCCCGGAGGGGCATTTCTTATTTTAGGTTACTCTTCTATGTATTTAGAAATAAAGACAGCCCTTATTTTTCCTTTTAATGAAGTGATATTTAACTCCGTTTTAAGATTTTGAGTTTCCCTAATCACATCACTTTTCCACAGAAAGCAGTAGATCTGGCTTAAAGTGAAAAAAATCGGTGTTTCGCAAATGTTCGAAAAATCCTAAATTTTAACACGATTTTAGGATCGTCACTAATTTGACAGTTCTAAAATTGCAGTATAAAATCCAATATTATTGATTGAGTCAAAACAATATTCTGTGGCTCCCTCTATTTGTTATTGTAGAACTCTATCTATTTGGGTACGAGAAAATTAAAAAAACGGATTACTTGACCCTTGTGAGCGGGCTGAATTTTTTGAAAGTTAAAAAAACGTTATGGAAAAATTAACAAAAGGCTTAACTTTGAAAAGACCATTGATCTAGAAATCAAATTTTTTCTACTACTTAAAAAGACCAACTAAATTTTGTTTTAAGGCTGAGAATCATGGGTAGATTGTTAATGTCGACCACATGAAAAAAGCGAAGGCCTTGCTTTCTTACGAAATCTACATTAGTCTTTAATTTTTCATTAATAAAACTCAAAATACATTTGTCATGGGAGTAGTATTACCCTCTATGATCAGGAGCCCTATATCTGTATGGGATTCATTTGAACTTAATAATCTTTAACCAATGGATTGAAAATAGCTGAACAAAAAAAGCCCGTTGCGCGAACAACAGGCCGTTCAACTACGATCCGAAAATCGTTGTGAATCATGAATAAATTTAGATTATTTGTGGCTAATTCCACAAAGAAAGAAGCTCTTTTTAGAAAATGGCTTTCATCACAGCGCAAAGTCATCTTTCAGAGAATCAAAGAATTAACGGTTCTTTTGAAATTTCTTCAGCTCTCTAAGCCGTATGTGCCAGTTATTTCTAGGTGGCTACATGTCTTAGTGTTAATCATTCTGAACTAAGAAGACTGTAATAGTGCCTCTCCAATGATTAATTTCAGTTGGAGGGGCACTTCAATGGAAATGAATCTGAATAGCATCCCAAATCACTCCTCCAGCAATCAGAAGCCCAATTGCAAAGGCCATATAGACAATGTGTTTGATAACCCAATAAATAGGGTGCTCAGGGTAATAGGATGGTATCACAGGATCCCCACAGCTCTGGCAGTAGCAATAGTCAAAGTCCTTGCCCTCCTGGACTGGAGATTCGTATTTATCCCATTCTTCAGCTATGAGGTGATCGTCTAGAGTGGTTAAATTTTCCATCGTATATGGATTTGAATGTGAAAAACGCTGAGCCTCCCTCTCACAAAAGGCTCAGCAAATACGCTCAAACATGGTTCCTCTTATTCTTCTAATAAACTCTCCCCAGCAAGCCGATCAACATAGTACTGGAACTCCTCCAGGTTAAGGCGTAAACTGTACAGCCGGCGACCGAGCCAGCTCAATAAGTGGTATTTCATCTTGGCTATCATAATGCAATATTGTGATGTTATTAAATGCTGTTTTTCTTTGCCTGACGCTGGGATCTCAGCTGGAGCCAGCGGAGGCGTGACCAGGTGATGGCGCCGCCCAGAAGGCTCATCAGGACCCCGTAGGTGATGAAGAGGATTATGTCTAGAAATGGTGTCATACGCGTAAATTTGTTTTGGAAAAGAGCAGCCCTGAGGGGAAGGGCTGCGAGTAGAAAACCATAAACCGGTGTAGTATATCAGTTGGGGAATTTCGTTGAGCCAAACAATTGTCCCTGTTGAGACCGCGATTTGACTTGACTATTGCTCACCATATCTTTCAGCTGAGTAATAGTCAATCCCCGCTCTTCTGCAGACTCCATGAGCTCTCGAAGCTCCAGTATGATGAGGTAGCGTTTGTTAGCTTCATAGGCGCTGAGTTTCTTCTGCTGCACTTGCTTGGCGTAGACGGCCCAGCGCATGGTCAGCTCACGCTTGAGTTCTTTGATAAAATCACTGGTCTTTAGAGTTATATCTCTGCGGTTCATTTTCATGATGTAGCAGTTTTGGTGGCCCAGGAAGCCAGTTCTTCCACTTCTAGATCACTGCAAGCCTGCACACAGTCATCACAGCAGTTGCAAGTCCTGGAATCATCTTCTTGAGCAGGACAAGGGTGCTCTGCTGTAGCTGGACTTTCATTGCAGCCCTTGCAAAGTGTATCATTTGATTTTTTCATTTTGATGGTTTTAAGATTTAATAAGGTAGTTCTGGTTTCCTCAGGTCATCATCGGAGTTGATCGGTTGCTTGGCCATGGTGCCAGCATCAAAATCACTGTTAGCCAATAGGAAATACTCCTTGCCACTGCTCTTGATCCGCCGGTCCTTACCGGTCGCGGTTGGGTTGAATTCCAACTGGGCATATTTGGTGTATAGCAGGAGGTGTTCCCTGAATTTCTTGGCATCGCAGTATTTGCGCTCACTGGGGTAATGCTCCAGGAACTTCATGTACAGGTAATTGCGTTCGCAGCGCTGATTGAGGAAGACGCCGGCTGGACTACCGGTGTGATCCGGCTCCTGATCATAGACCAAACTGGCCCAGTCCAGGAATTTTTCGCCCATCTTCTGGCGCATGCGGCGGCGCTCAATGTCTTGCTCGGGTATCTTGTATTTGAGGCCGTACTTCAGGTAGACCTGAATGCAGGTGGCGATCCAGTTGTAGAATAGATTCCATTGGTTGTTGTCCCACTCGTGGAAGAGCTGGTATCCGAATTCATCTCCAACCGTTCGGTATTCGTTGTAGTAGTCACTAAAGGCGATGGTGTATTGGCGACGCTTGAAGCTATTACCCTCGCCATTCAATGCATGGTTAGTGGTGATGATGAATTTTCGAGGAGGAATCTTGGAACGGCGCTCCCCTTTTGGATTGATGACCAAGCCCGTCGTGATCTGCGAGAAGAGCCATTCGAATGGGAAGTTGACGCGCACGTCGTCGAATAAAACAATGTGAGTCCGTTCATCCACCAACTCATAGATATGGTTGTCATCCTCGATATTCTTCTTCTTGCCATCAATTACCTCGGTGGGTACCAGGTGCTCAAATTGCTTGGCCCAGATACTCTTTCCGGATCCGCCTTGACTTTTCCCCACTTCACTCTCAATACCATCCATGCACACCACTGCCTTCATATTCCCATAGTCCAGATAGTCATGCATCACATAGCCGGCCGCGATCATCTTGGTGACAAAGTGGGCACGATGTAACTTAACATCCTTGTCCGTGAAGGGCTCTGGTTTTTTCTTCTGGGTATAGAGTTTTTGGCCATCTTCTTCTACCAGCTGCTGCGCCTTTTTCCAATGGAACATGCTGGTTCTATTGTAGAAGTTGGCCATATCGCATTGCTTGGCCGCATCGGTGTATTCCAGCTTCCAATTTTTATCTACCAAGCTCACCTCTATCATAGGCTTTCCGATATAGGTTGGCTCAAAGTCGATGATCTTATTGGCCCAGACATACTTAGGTAAATCGCTCAAGGGCCGCTCTGTGATCTCATCCTTGGTGATCTTCCAGTACTTGTTCTTGAAGAACAAGTACATCGAGTTCTTTTCGCTCTCCATGAAAGGCAGCTGCCTTTCGTACATATCATTGAGCTTATCTGGACCCAAATATTGCGAACCTCCTTTCAACAGCAGATCGAGCACCTTCTTCTCTTCGATCTCCTCCGTGAAGTCGATTACATACTTGCGTATTTTTCTTGGTGTGGTCTCTTTTACCACCTTTCCCTGAACGGAGATGAAGCGATACTTGTCCGCGTCATATTCGAACAAACCAAAGCCCCGGTTGCGTAGAAAGTATCGACAGTTGGTGTACTGAAATTTCCAACTGTAGCGCACTCGCCCACTACTATCCTCTCTAGCTTCCTTTTCCCAATACTGTTCGTGTGGCAATAGCTTCTGAGATAGTTCGAACTTATCCTCCTCTTCGTTGTAGCGCCATTTCAGTTGACCTAAGCGAAATTCGTGGAGCTTCTTCAGTTTATCTTTATTATGCTCCATGAAAGCCGGATTGCTATGCAGCTTCCAGAATTCCTTAATCTTATAGTCGCTGAGTTCTGTGATCTTATAGATGTTCACATACTTCCCCTGGCCATCACGACTGACTCTAGCTGTATCAAAGTCTTCTTTCAGCTCTCCTTCTTTATCTTTCAGCTCTCTCACTAGCACATCATCGATACCCTTATGGACGGGGTCTTTGCCATGGGCGAAGTAGATATTTAGGTAGATGCCAGAGTTGCTATAGGCGTAGAAGTAGGTCCTGAAACGGGAGACGGCTTTAAAGAAGGTACGTGGCCGCTGGTCAGCTGCTTTCCCATTCTTTACGCTGATATCCTGCCAATCCGAATCCAGTACAAAGACCACATTCACAATGCTGCAGCGCTTGATCAACTGCTCGAAATGATAGGGCATCTCATTGCTATGTGCGAAGTTGTTGATGCCCATTACCCCTACTGCCGGCAGGCCATGCAAGGCCATCTTATCCGCTTTCTTCTCCCCTTCACAGATGTACAGCGTCTCCAGGATCACCCCCTGCTTATAGGATTTCAGGATCTCATTCGGGATCCACAAATGAGAACCACTGCCATAAGGACTTTTATACTTGACCGGGTTACCTTTCTTATCCAGATGTAAACTGGGATTGGCCCAGCGCACGCGAATCAATTGTTGTTTCCGCGTCGGGCTGAGGTTGAAACTGATCGGCTTTCCATTTAGATCCAGGTAGTGCAGTACCATATCATCCCCAGGAACTACATTCCATAGCCGATCTACGGATGCAGCCTGATATCGATCCGATTCAATCTTAGTAGTAGAGGTTTTAGCCATCATCCACTTCTGTGACTTGACTGGAATGCCACTCTCCCGCAACTGGCGATCGCGAAACTTCTCCTTTCGATTCTTCTTCTTGGTTTTGGGAGCAGTAGGTTTCTCTTCCTCAACTGGGATATTGTATCGATCGGCCAAATATATGAGCGCCTCTACATAGGTTTTCCCCATCACATCCGTCAAGAACTTCACTGCATCCTTTCCAGACTTCTGGCAGCCGGAAAAGCACTTGTAGACCGACTTACCTGGCGTCACGGTAAACTTGTGATTGTGGCAATAGGGACAATCCCCTACCAGACTACTTCCACTCTTCTTTAGGGCAGTAAAATCTTGTATCACCTGATCCAGTACGGCGGCTTCTTTAATCTTCTCAGCTATTTCCTTCGGGATGTAATTCTTTGTGTCGAGCATATACGGGTTATTGTCATTCCATGGGAATAAATCAGGGAAAATGAGAAGTGGGCGAAGGAAACCCCATCTCGATCGATGGTGTGGAATTTCACTTCGCTCAATTCTGTCTAAGCCTTTTTTGGTGTTGGTATGTGTAGCTATCTAAAGTCTAAGTTGTGCTTGCCTATGGCGGTATGGTGTAGTACTATGCCTCTTGTATGTCTAGTTCTTGCGTGGTTTCATTTTCGTTGATAGTCCACCCTATCTCTTCTAGTTCTGCACGCAGTCGACGGTATAAACAGTGCTGATAATGACGCGATTCTTCGGTCTTGTATTCCAAGGATCTCTTGTAAGCCGTTTTCATCCAAGACTTGAAATAGCGGGCATCCACCAGCTTGGTACCGTCTGAACCTACGTTCAACGTACGTTGAACGACGTTGAACGCCTCTTTCTCGTTTTTCTGCTGCCAGGGGAGGGGAGCGTTGAGATCATCGCGCTCCGCCTCTTCTGGGCTGTGAGGATAGGGGGACTTCATGGCCGTCCCTTTCTGCCGAAAACCAATCTGACGGCGGCTTTCATCAGCGGGAGTAGTAGGGGTAGATTGATTGGGGGGAATCTGGGTAAAGTTCTGTTGGCCACCTTGCTGCAATAGTTGCATCAGCTGAGCCATGTTTATATTCGTGGGAATGCTTGTAGCTGGAGTAGGGGAGGGGAGCGTTTGGCCTTCGGTCTTGGCTTGGCCTTTAATACCATTGTCATAGATTCCAATCAATACTAAACAGAATAGGCAGAGTACTTCGCCAAACCCTGCAAAGCCCATCGCCCATTGGCCATTCTCAGCTGTCTTTGCTTCGTGATCTTTGCGGATTTGATCATTTTCGGCTTGTGTCCGGGACAAGTCTTCCGATCGGCGTGCCTCGAGGCCTTCGATTAACCCCTGCTCCTTCATGATCATCTTCCGAGCATCGCCTACGATCTTGCCTTTCCATGTTGTTTTTTCGTAGTTCGCTATGTTGACTCTATGGATGGCCACTTGGTCATCATAATTCGCATTAATACTATCTACGTTGATATACTCAGCAGCCAAGGGTTTGTAGTGCTTACGGAATTCCTGATTGATTACTGGGGCACCTTGAATGGAGAGATTGATGCTAAACGCCATTACAGCGATGAAGCCGAGTACTTTGACTATGAAAAGAGCAAGCCTGGGGCCGCGATCGCTAAACACGCCCGCCTGGATATCATCAACGGCCCCTTTACCGAGAAAGAACTTCGGCGCCTCTACTAGTATGACGACTAGTATAGTGATCGCCCAAGGTAGAATACCTAAACCCAGTGATTCTTTGGTGCGCAGGTAGACGTGGCCACCTTCGGTCAATGCCGAAAAGACAGCAGCCAAAGGGTAGAGCACAAAGGCAAATACTACCCATAGCCAGTAGTTCTGAGCAATGAAGTTATCTTGATACTGCATTTTATCCTGCGCCCGTTGCGTTTCCTTAGTAATTATGGTACTTTTGTCCATGAACTTAATTTTACAAAGGCCTCTTATCGTGAAGGGTAGGGGCCTTTTTCTATTTGGGTAATTATTATTTATACAGGGCTAAAAAATCCCCCAGGGCCGAGGCCCCAGAGGTATGTGTAGAACCCCAAAAAACCAACAGGGAAAAGGAGGGGAGGGAGCTACCCAGTCCCCTCGGTGTTTAAGCTTTATTATGCTCAAATGGAAAATAGCCTTCGTTAAAGAAACCGGAGCACCGTTGTACTCCGGCCTAACCCAAACTCTCTAAATACAATTGCTCGTTTGTTGAGCGATTATGATCTCCAGCTGGCCAGCCAGCTGCTGTTGTCTGTTCGAGTCATTCCTCAAAATTTCAATGGTACTTTTCAATACCGCTTCTACATTTTCTTCGCTGCCGTTGTCTCCCCGTAGCATCATAGCAATGCTCTGCCGAGACTTTTCGTGCTTCTCTGCCAGCTCATTGATGGCTCCGTGTGGAAGCTGATCGGTAAGACTAGGAGAGATGTTCTGAAGGAGGTCTTTTATCATTGTAGTTTTCTATTAACTTTATGTGAAGTTGACACAATGTTAATTACAAAACTATACAAATGCAACAATTTTGATGTTTTTTTGACTCAAAATTGAATAAAACACCTGTTTGCCTGTATGCAACTGAGTCAAAACCTTAAGCAGATAAGGAAAAAATGGAGATTGAATCGAGATGAGTTTGCTAGCATATTCGGTATAGCTCCTGGCACAATGCTGACTTACGAAAATGGAAGAAGTGAACCTAAAGTGAAATTCCTGCTTAGATTATATGAAGTGACGGGGATACCCTTTATTGAAATCTGTACTCGCCCGCTAGATGATGCTGAGATTCCTGAAAGTCCAGGGACATTTACTTTAGCAGAGGCAAAAAAAGGGAATTCAGTACCTCTTACTCAGGACCCGCTTTATAACAATCATATGATGGTGAAAAAGGTTAGAGATATGGAAGGGGAGATGGCTGAGTTAAGAAAGAAAATAACAGATATAGAGAAGGAGAAAGGCAAATAAGATTTATAGATAGTAGCGGCTACTCTAAGTATAAACAAAACAATTAGCTGATCGTTGTGAAAATTGCATGATTGGAATTAACACTTGATTCAACATGCTTAACCTATATACCCTAATGGACCACTACCCTTATTCAGAGAAGATGGTGGAAGACCTTGATGCCACCTTGGACGTGCTCAAGAAAAATGCTGATATACATCTCCATCCTGATTTCATTTATCCGCCCTTGGGGATTGAACGTGACGAGTATGCGCGTTGTGCTGATATCAAGGACGCCATCCTTGCCCTTGGCAAACGCGGCTATGTACATTTGAATGAGCATGGTGATCCTAAGATTCGTCCGGAGGGTCTTGCTTTTTTGGAGGCAGGTGGGTTCACTCGGCAGCGCAAGGCTTTCTATCTAGATATAAAATCTAAGGAGGTGGATCGATTATCCAAAAAGGAACTACAGGAATTGCAGATTGAAGATTTGAAGAAGCGCTTGGCGAGTGCGGAGAAGCAGTTGAAGTTGCAAAGTGCTTTTTGGGAGACGTCGACAACAAGAAATAGATGGCAGGTATTTTTTATTGCGATTTCGGTGATTGCTTTGTTGTTGTCAATGGCGTCAACGATTGTGGTTCTGATTTATAAATAACCTGAGTTTTACTACAAAATAAATCTAATATGGGGATTCGTTCCAGGTGGGCATTAAAGGATAATTTGCAGATTCTTTGTGATCTGATAGGTTGGAAGATCGACACCTACAAGACTAGTGACTTGGACAAGTATTCAGTATATCATGGTCCAGCAGGAAGTGATATTCCAATTTCTCTTTTAACATTGGCTGAAAGGGCTGATACTCCACAGTTAGTTTTAAATCATGTGGTGGCGATTGTCCATCTTGTAGTATTTGCCAATGCCCTGGACCGCTACAAAATCGACTTGAATGTCTCGGGCCAAACTAAAACTCAGTTTCAAGATAAGTTTCAAGAACTGATTCAAAAAGGAGAGATATTAGACTTTAAGGAGAAAGACCTAGAGGAGTCTCAATTATATAAAGATTACTATTTCCTTTTTTATGACCTGTTGAATGAACTTGACCTTTCAAGTGGGCAAAAAGTTAGAGTTTATAACTATCACAATGATAACTATGGGGCCAAATTTTGGAGGCTCATAACAGAGTATAAAGGCGGCCTGTCCAGGAAAATTGAAGGATTTCTACAAGGGGAGCAATTACAGGCAAGAATTCGAAACCTGAGCAGGGAAAGGTATCTGGTTGATTTAAAGAATCAATACACAGAAATCACACTAAACGATGAAAAAGGACTAACCTTAAATCATATATATCAAGAGCCGAACTACAGCATCTTCAAAAAATGCCTCCTAGATGAAGCACATAAGAATATAGCCAAGGATAAAGTTTTTGTTAATCCAAAACTAATCCATCTAGCCAATAATGTGCATTCATTTGTCTTGAGCTGGCTAAGGTCCAGCACTAAACTTAGCAAACTTAAAAATGCTAAGGCAAGGATACTCCTGCTATATGGTTATCCTGGTCAAGGGAAAACCTCTTTTTGTAAGCGCTTGGTTTATGATTTATTGCGTGCCCAGGACTTCGCTAAACCCTTGTTTATGCTTAGGTTACGGGAATTAAGTGAACCAATAAAACTTAAATCGGAGGTTTTAGCTACTATCAGCCATCACTTGAACGAGGAATATCAATTGGAGACGAGCAAAAATAGCCTCAAAAGTTCTCTCCTTATCCTAGATGGTTTGGACGAACTCCTCATGAAAAACAAGCTCCAGAACAATGATATCGAGGATATCTTTAGAGCCATTGTTGATGAAGTAGAGCGCTATAAAGACCTAAAGATCATTATCACCTCAAGATATGGTTACCTCAATTTAGAGCGATTGCCAGCCAATGATCTTTTGATAGCTAGATTGGATGAATTTGAATTAGAACAGCAGTTAAACTGGCTGAAGGCTTATCAAACCTTCTACCCCAAAGTTTGGCTCACTAAGGAAAAAATTACAGAAATCAGGGAGAATGGTGGGTTCATTGATGAATTGATTCGCCAGCCAATCTTACTCCATATGATTGCCTCGCTTGATCAAGATTTCGTAGAAGGAGTAGGGAATAGGGCTGGTGTTTATTCCGCACTTTTTGATCAGATCACCAACCCCGTCCGCTGGAAGGATGCGCAAATTAAGATCTTGAAGGGCTTAGATACTGAGGATCTTAGAGGAACCTTAAGAGAAGCGGCCTTCCATATCTTTCAATCGGGGGAGGGGTACATCCATAAAACAGGCTTGGAAAAATTACCCGCAGTTCTGGAACTTAGGGAGAAATTGCAAAAGCAAGACAGCTATTTTCGAGAGGCTTTAAAAATGATGATGGTAGCCTTCTACTTTCAAGAGCGGCCAAAAAGCCGACGATTGAGGAGTGATGATGAAGATTATGACTATGCAATAGAGTTCCTTCATAAGTCGCTGCAAGAATATTTAACAGCAGAGTACATCTGGGAAACTGTAAAGGGAGAATTGATCGACAAGAATAGAAAAAAGAAGTATATCAAGGAATCTGAGGCTGAAATACTAGAATTCTTACAGGAAATCTTTGGTAAACAACCTATGTCGCTTGAAGTTGCTAATTATTTGGTGGAGATTATTGAGAATGATAAAAATGATGAAGAAAAGCAAGAACTAGCGAAGCGATTGGAGTATGTAATTGACTATGGTTTACAGAAGCAATTCGTCTATACCTTCGATGCAGAGAAACAAGATTCGGTAATGGATCTCAGCAATTGGATTTTTTATGGATATTGGACGATCTACGCTCATTTGAAAGAGAAAATTGATTTATTTGGGGAAGGGAAGGAAGAGAGAAGAGGTAGTATTGTGTCAATTCTGCAATTCTTCCAGTACAAGAAAACAGCATTGAAGCCTTTGCGATTGGTTGGCGCCGACCTCCGCGTCGCCGACCTCCGCGTCGCCTACCTCCGCGACGCCTACCTCAGCGGCGCCTACCTCAGCGTCGCCAACCTCCGCGGCGCCGACCTCCGCGTTGCCGACCTCAGCGGCGCCAACCTCAGCGTCGCCAACCTCAGCGGCGCCGACCTCCGCGGCGGCGACCTCCGCGGCGCCGACCTCAGCCACGCCTACCTCAGCCGCGCCGACCTCAGCGGCGCCGACCTCAGCCACGCCAACCTCAGCGGCGCCGACCTCAGCCACGCCTACCTCAGCGGCGCCTACCTCCGCGACGCCGACCTCAGCGGCGCCGACCTCAACGTCGCCGATCTCAGCGGCGCCTACCTCCGCCGCGCCGACCTCAGCGGCGCCGACCTCCGCGGCGCCGATCTCAGCCGCGCCGACCTCCGCCGCGCCGACCTCAACGGTGTTAGGAATGCGACTATCAAACAACTGGCTTCTGCTAGGTCTTTAGAGGGAGCAAGAGGGTTACCTAGTAAATGGATGGTAAAGCTTAGAAAGCTAATGGGAAGTTAGCTTGGGAGATAGATTGAACGAAAAGTAGAAAGCGGGTCGAACGTTTTAGCACAGACTTCCTAGGAAAAGTAGTTCGTTGCACGATCAGGCCCGTGATACCCCGCTTTCGATTTCTTATGCTAGCTTGGGAAGGGAAGGGCGGTCTGGCCAGTAAAGCGTTTCTCTCTAACTTCAGCAAGCGATAAGTCAATCTTCTTCAGATCAGACTTTAATTTTTTCAATTCGTCATTCTTCTCTGCAATCTCATCAACGGTATCCGACTTCTTCATGATCAAGTCCAATTCATACTTGTTCTCCTCTTGGAATACCTCAATCAACTTATACATGGAAAGCATCTCTTGACGAAGCCAAGCCATGAACGCATATTGCTTGTCTACTGAGCCTTCTCTACGTTTGTTTTGAGAGATACTAGTAAGCCAAGCAAATAGGTCAAACATAGGCAAACATCTCATTTCATATTGCTTCCCATCAGCTCCAGTTGTATAGTCTAGACTATATAACTGACTAAAGATTTTGTGCTTTTTTAGCCAGTTATCTTGAGTAGGGAAGTCAACACCAATGATTTGACATACTGTTTTAACAGGCACCATTCGATGGCCATCAGTGATAGGACAAGAAATAGAAGTGCCATGATAGTCGAGGTCGACTATCGCAAGATCTTTTACTACATTCATGTAGTTGCGATTTAAATTAACGTATCAATTTTAAAGGGAGTGAAACAAATGTTAGTAATAAAAATCACATTGTCAAATAGTGGACTTTTTAATTTGTAATTGATTAATTATCAATAGTGCTTTTCTTGATAGTCCAAAAGTCCACTCAAAATGCCAATTTTTGACATACCCTATTTGGGGTAGTAATAGTATCTATAAGACTATGGAATGAATAATTCATGTTAGTACCTTTCAGCAAAATCATGATCTAGTAAGAATTGACTCAAGTTAATCCAGTATTCATTCTCCTGAAAATAGATCTCGGCAATGAGTCGACCGTACTTCCCCCTTTCATCCTGATTGGTCACCGCTATGATGTTCTTGTTTAATATCAATCCTTCCACTATATCCCTGACCTGTAAGCCTTCCGGCCGTTCTTTCCCTCTGATCTCCGGCGTATCGACTCTCGCTAGTCGGATAACATCTTCATATTGCAGTCCAAATCCCAAGTCAAAGTTTAGGGTAAAAGTATCTCCATCGTATACATCGGTTACTGTAGCAGAGTAAGTGTAGGGATAGTAAATGGAGTCGATACTAGTGGTGTCTTGCGTGAAAGCAAGAGTATGAGACAACAGCAAAGCAAGGGATATTAGTAATCTTTTCATAAGTCTAAAGATTTAAAGTTTATAAGCTGCCTCCAGCTGCAGACTGGAGCTTATCAAATTGTTTTACAATTCCAATTACAGTATCATTATCCAGCACAGCGTGGAAGCTATCTAGCTTACTACTAATCTCACGGAGCATTTCCAGTACTTCTTGATTGGATTCTGGAGAGCTAATACTGGGAGTGGCAGGAAGCGGCTCTGTTGAACCACCATCCACGAATTGCCCTAAACGTCTTCTCCGGATATTATCGATAGCTTGTACATAGTTGAGTACTTTAGGGTTGCGGAGATCCTTGTTGCTCACAAAATATTCCGGACCAGCTTCACTGGCCAGTACGACAGGGTGGGGGGGAAGCATACCTGTCTGTGGATCGCCGATGTAGCGGGCGCGGTATTGGCGGTTATCGTCCTTACCAGTGACGTTAAAGTAGCCACCTTCTTTTCTTTGGGCAATGCCTTGGATGGCAGTACCGGCAATCGTAGCTAGTCGGATCGCTGAGCGGACTTTAGCCGCTGCGCTGAGGGAAGTAATGACGGCAGGAGCTAATGGTCCCAAGCTGGCATTACTAGCAGAGATCGCAGCCAATTCCTTTTGTAGATTGATAATGACCTCAGCTGCAGCAATACTTTTTTCAAAAAGAAATAAGCCGGTGGCTGCGGCTTCATTCTCTCCCAATAGTTGATTGAGGCCACTGCTGAGTTCTTTGAAGGTGCTAAGTTCGGCATCGGCTCTAGCCCGGGTAATGGCGGCGAGCTTGGCTTGGCGCTCTGTTTCTTTTTTGGCGAAGCTTTCACGGACTTTGTCCTTCTCCACTTCTCTAGCTCGAACGATATCGGTGGTATCGATGCCAAACTGGTTGGCCAATTGGAGGAGCTGAGCATATTGTTCTTCCAACTGTAGGAGTTGCAGTCCTTGCTCATCAAGTAGGGCTTGATTGACCTGATCTCTGATCTCCTTTTGAGCGGCTTGTTTAGCTAGTTCTAGCTCTATTTGTTTTTGAAATTTGGCCTCTTCTTCCGCTTCAATGCGGGTGAGTTCCTGGTCGAGTTGTTCCTGCCTTTTGGTGATCAGGAATTGCTCGATCTCCTCTTCTCGGAGTCGGATGAGTTCCAATTTTCTAGCGGTACCCTCCTCGATACCTTTCTCTTCTAGTTGGGTAGCTAGGTTGATTTCCTTTTGGTAGCGTTGGCGGATTCGTGCTAGTTCTTGTTCCTCTTCACTGAGGGTGTTGACTCGCAGATCTTCGCGGAATTGCTGTTCGGCTTCGCGGAGCTGCTCGAGATGTCGCTCGATTTGTTTTCGTTCCCGCTCTAGTTCTTTCTCTCTTTGCTTGGCTGCATCCTCGGCAGCTTTCTTTTGAATTTCAAGTTCAGCTGCAGCCTTTTGCTGGGCAGTGGAATCCGTATTACCGTTTGGGGTAGGAGAGGAGGCCTCCGTATCAATTCCCAATTCAGCAGCCAAGTTCTTTTTGATTTCTTCCCGAGCTAGTTTCAGTTGCTCCAATTCCTCTTTCCGAGCATCGACTCTACTTTCAATCACTTGTCTACCAGTAGCTTCCAGGGCAGCTAGATCAAGCCTCACATTACCTCCTTCTTCCTGAAAAGCTCGCAGCCCTTCCTTGGTGATATTGATTCGTTCCTGCAGGCTTTTATTGGTGAAGTCTAATCCCAATTGATATTCTTCATTGAGTCGCAGTAGCCTCTCTGTGATCTCAATATCCTTTTCTGCTAGGCTTCGCTGTTGATTGGCTAGTTTTTCAGCTGCTCGCTGTATCTTCTCATCTTCTTTTTGCAAGGCGATTTTGAAGATATATTGATCATTGACTTCACGTAGGCGGTTGGAGAGCTCCTCATTGGTGACTGTTTCTGCATTCAAATTCCCAAGGAAATCAGGGTATTTGTTCTGCAATTGTTGGATAAGCGAATTGCGACTTTCCTGGCTGATATTGGCCTCCGTGATTTGAGTAACCAATAGCCCCAATGCTTGCTGTTCTTCTTCCAGTTTTTCAGAAACCGGGATAGTAGTAAAGCGAGTGATTAAATCTACGAAAGGCTCTACAGCGCCTACTAGGCGAGTGAAGATAGGTATTAGGGCCGATGCTATATTCTCTTTGATCTGAGTGAATTTGGCTTGCAGCTCCGCCTGCTTACGCACCAAGGTATCGGTGTTATTGGCAAAGGCGGTCTGAGCATCTACCGATTTCTCGGTGATTAGCTCTAAAGTAGCCGCCGCTTTGGCCTGTTGTAGCATGGTACCGGTCAACTTATCCAATCCCTTTTCTGCGAGTCTGGCTTTCACATCGGCCTCCTGGATAGAGATGCCCAATTGCTTGAGTTCTTCCCGTTCTCCGAGGAGGGCCTTGCTGAGAATGCGAGCTACTTCTTCCGATTTGATCTGGCCACCCGTCCATTCACTCAGCGCACCACTGAGGTTGGGTAATTGTAGCGCAATGTCAGCTGCTTCTTTCCGCTGAAACTGCATCGGGATCAATAGATCCTGAATAGCAGCAGCAGCATTGATGTACTCGCTGGTCGTTAAGCCCATGGCCGCCGCATTGGCTTCGGCCTCTGCTCGGGCTTGTGGTAGGGTATCTCCGAATACCGTTTGCGCCTTGGCTTGGAGTATCTCCATTTGGCTACTGAGGTCGAACAATTGTTTACTGTAGCCAATAATAGCATCAATAGTAAAGGCTGCAGCAGTGAGGCCTATGATATTATTCAGCCCCAGTTTCATCTTATCATAGGCAGAAGGAAGACCTCGTAGGCGTTTGTTGTGCTCTGCGATGATTTTATTGACCTTCTTCAACTCTGCCGCCTTCTTGTTATATTCCTCGGTACCAATGATCAGATTGCGCAGAGAGTTGTTCAGCTTGCGCTTCTCTGCGGCGATGGCCTTGATGTCATTGCGAACCTCCTTGCCATTGATGAATATGGTTGCCTGCCTCCTTGCCATTATCTGATGGTTGTGTCAATAACTCCCGGAATGCGAATCACGACTTCAGCAGCCACGATATCAGCGTATTCCTCCGCCAATTGATCCGCTAGGTTTTCTATCGCCGTATTTAATGCTGGATAAAGCCAAGGTTGCGAAGCGAATACAGCCGCACCAGTACCCACTGGACGGTTTTTGCCTACACCACGCTCCACAAAGATTCCATGCCGAGCGAAGCTCCAGGCTATACCTTCCAGATCACCCTGCCGTTTTCTCAATCGGGTCCTGATGCTTTTGTACAATCGTTCTTCCCCTTCCGCCTTTTTGTATAGCACCATCTTTTCGCGCAGTCCAAACTGAGCCATCTTTCGCAACATCTCATTTCGAGTGAGTTTAGCAAAAGCCAGCAGGCTTTTTTCTAAGCTTTCCAGTCGCTCATCTAAGCGAGGGTTGGGATTATAGGGATCCGTCATAGTCCTAGCATTTTGATCAACACATTGAGATCTAGTCTCCACCCTGCCAGTGATACAGTTATAGCCATAATCGTACTGATGATAGCGAGAATGATCCTGGCTCGAAGAGACAGACGCGGCACGCAGATATTTAGCAGCGGAATAGTGAAGGTCTTTCCAGTGGCATCATCCGTGCGATGGTCCAAAAAGAAGTCTAAGGCCTTTTTCCAGCCCAAATCTTTGATACGAGGAATGATGTTGATGGCAGCTTTATGCAATAGGAGAGAAGGGTAAATGCTAGCAAAGATTAAATAGAGGTTCCCACCAGCTACAAACCAGGCTAAAAGAATGCCACCGGTGGCCAGCATTTCCCAGAGATGTATATCGGTAGGAAAGAGGTCATAGTTTTTGTCAAAGCTATCCTCCACGCCCCATACCCCAGCTTGACTAAGGCCCACCAAAATGAGTGCTACCGGGCATTGCCAGCCATAACCGAGTTGGTTGATGAAAATAAAGTCAGCCCAAACCAATACGATCATTAGGAGGACACTACAAATAGTTCTAGTGGTGGTATACTTGCCATACCCCAGCCCGTTTTGTACTCCACTGCCCAATCGAAAAAGAGATAGAAACCAAAATTCCATATTAGATGTTTTTAATGCCTTTGACTGGAGGCTTTCCATTCTTTACCCCATCGATGGGGAAGGCGCCGAAATAGCGGTCATTGCTGTACTGTTCTTCGAGTGATTCGGTTTGTGTTCCTCCGGAGGCCTCCGCCTCTGTCTCGAGGTGAGCAGCATAGAGCGGAAATACATCCAAGCGGCTTTCCAGATAGTGTCGGATGAAGCTGATATGACGACTGGCCATCAACTGATGATGTTGCCATTTGATACTAAAGGAAGTCGTGCCTGCACTGCCAGCACGTTCATAGCCCTGTGGCTCTAGTGTTTCCAGTTGTACCACCCGGTTGCCTTCAAATTGTACCCAATGTCGCTCCAAGGCCTCCTGCATGCTGAAGTGCACCACGGCTCGCTGAATCAGATCAATCAAAGCTTGTTCATCTGTAGTCAATGCCTTGAGGCTAATTCCTTCTTTGAGGTCATCATATTGGGCTTGGCCCAGGGTGGGGAGGACGGCAAAGTTTTCCACCTCATCGATAATGGGGCGAATCATCTCAAAGATGTAGCGGCTCAGCAACTTCCCGTAGAGCTGCCGGAATTCAAAGGCGGTATTGATGAAATGGGCTTTATTACGAGCATAGGCAGGATCAGCCTGCCAGAGTGGATAGTCATTTTCATTGGCTTCCAGGAAGGCCAGCAATCGTTCCAGGCTTTCATAGCCATGATGTAGCATTTGTTTTCGGTAGGCAGTTTCTTGATATTTGAAAGGTCTTTTGATCCCTTCAATCTCCACTTGGAACATACCTCCTTCCCCCAATTGTACATTGCCCACTTGAACGTATTCATACATGGTAAGGAGCGCTACGGGCCGCTGTACGTAGGGTAGGAGAGCCTCCAATTGTTCGGACAGACTTTCAGCGTTTAGTGCATCCCAAGTAGCTTGTCCAATCCAAGGAATGACATGAGACTCAGCGGCCATATCTACCCAGGGGCCAATACTGCGCAGGCTCAGCGTCTGATTCACTGCCCCGCCTACGTGTTCTTTGAACTTTGAGATATCTGCAAATAATGCCATTAGTCAGTGTTTTGCACATTCTCACCCGTCACCAGCCCAGTCTCCTGTTCATTGGTGGTGGTGTGGAAAGTATGATCGATATAGAAAGTCACATCCCAGGCGGGATCGGTGAGTCGATTGAAATTGGCCACGAACTGCAGCTGCTCCAGGATCATCTCCTGATCGAAAGTGTTGTTAGTGATCTCAGTATTGAAAACCTCGCGCTTATCGCTTCCACTGCCGGCACCCATCTTTCCACCCTCCGGAGCAAGGCCTACCATACTAGGATGGCCACCCAAACCTTGGACGACTTGTGCATCACTTTTCTCAGAAGAGGGTACCCAGCTATCCTTTTTGATTTTATCATCGATAGCCACGATCTCGATCTTGCCTTTCTCCCCATTCACGCCATCATTTTGGAAGATGGTCGAAATGGAAACAAAAGCATTCTTTGTGCCTGAAAGTTTAGCGTTGATATCATCGACTAGCTCATCGATCTTATCCTGCCGGCCTTTATCCGTCATCGTTTGCCAGCTATCCCGGTACCGAATGGTGAAGTAATCCTCAGGGATGAGGATCTGATACTTGAGTCGCACCTGGTTATGCATCATGGCATGTACAACTTCGGATACGGCCTTGGACACATCCATCCAACCCCCATCCCGGAAGAGGCCCAGCCAAAAGGGGAGGGCATAGGGAAAAGAACCAGGTGTTTTCAAGCGACTATGCCAAGCGAATTTGAAACCCGGTAGCTTATCAATGAAGGAAGCCCCGCCAAACTTTGGGCAGAGATAAATGGCATTGATCCGATCGGGATCCACATTGCCACGGCCCAGGCTGAAGTCGGCAGAGTAGAGTAGGAAGTCAGTAGCAAAGGTGGCAGGGTTCTGCAGGCTGAGACGGCAGTATTCCGCTTCCTTATGAAAGATGTTGGTGATCTGATCCTTACGTTTATTGAGGATCATCTCACTGAAGGTATTCATAAAGAAGCGATAATTGATCAGTTGCGGCTTGAGCCATTCATTGCCCAGGAAGTTCTCCTGGATGAAGTTCTCAATCTTTGGTTCAAAATGTCGCTCAATCGTGCCACTTTCTTGACGCTGTCGGTTGCTATAGTAAGCTATCCCATTCCCATAAGCCATGCGCACCAGGTCGTAGATGGTTCGTCCAGCGATGGCCACATTGAATACCCGCTCGCGGATTCTTCGAGGCAGGTCATCATTCCCCAGTCGATCTCCCCAAGGTGCCCACATGAAGCCCGTCTGCGTCTCTTCGGGTTGAATATTGATGGTCGGCTTGGCCTGGGTATCCGTACCAAAAACAGGAGCGAAGCCTGCCGAAAATATTTTAGTGTAACTGAGGTGGGCTTTAGCTTGCCCATTATGTTCCACCACATCGATGATCGTATGGGTATCACTCATGCCACCACGATTTTGTTATTGAATGTTATGACCAATGGCGGATGGATCTTCCGCCGCTCACCAGTAGGATGGCCATTCACCAACAATTGAATATTACGTGTGTACCATTTGTGGTGATTGGGGGCACGCTTGAGGGTCTCTAGTTTAGCCTTCTTTCGTTCGATGGAAGTTGGTGCTCGATCCACCTCGCTCGCCTTTTTGGCAACCTTAGTCGTCAGCACCAATACTGCCTCACCATAGGTATGCACTTTACCGCCCTTCTTGCGTTGCCGATCGAAGGTGACAAAAGTGATGGAGAAGGGATCTCCCGATTCCATTTGCGACAGCATGGCCTTCACTGTGATTTGATTGGTCATGTTGCAAAGGTGAGATGGAAAGTGCCTAGAAAAAAGGACAGGGAGAGTAGGATCGGGGAGAGGCCTTTGATTTTGGGGTATTCAGGAATCTGGCTACCTTGCGAGCATTAACCAAATCCCCCTAGAAACACCAACTTACTGTGTCAGAACTGTGTCAGTGCGTCATTTTGATGGTAAAAACGGGGCCTGAATGGTTGAATTGTGGATTTGTAAATGATTGATTTTGTGTGAGTATTGAGCGCTAAAAAATATGCCGTTGTTCCTGTTCTGGGCACCACTTCTTTCTAATCTTATCTTGATCTACACCATTCCCTGTCCGAAATGCGTGAAATTAAATACTACTACTCTCTCTTCTTGACTTAACGATAGCCTCCTTAGCAAAAAAAAACTATCTTACTAGTCTTCCTTCATTTCTAATACAATTTTGTCTTCTCTATTATTGTATCACTAGATCGCTTTCCCGATGAGAAGCTCTTGTTATCTAATTGTATGCTGTTTTCCGATTTTTACATTTGGCCAGCGGCCGGAGTTGGTTTTGCCTATTGGACATACAAGGGGGGGGTACTTCTGTTGCTTATTCGCACGATGGACAATGCATTTTGACCGGTAGTGAGGATCATACGGCCATTTTATGGAATCTTCAGGGCGAACAAATCCAGCAATTCAAGGGACATTCCGACTACGTTTACTCGGTTGCTTTTTCACCGGATGGACAATCCCTTGTGACCGCCAGTGAGGATGGGACTGCTATCTTATGGAACCTTCAGGGACAACAGATCCAGCAATTCAAGGGACATAGCGCCTCTGTTACCTCGATTGCCTTTTCGCCCGATGGACAATCCCTTGTGACCGGCAGTGAAGATGAAACGGCCATTTTATGGAATGCACTTGAGCTCCATCCTCCCATTGCAAACGACTATATGAACCCCAGAACCTGATTGCTTACCAGGATTGGGAGGGGCAAAATAGACGTAGCGATCGTATCCATCACTATTTGCTAAGTTCGGCTTATATTAGAGAGCAACCTGATTATGTTGTGAGGTGCAAAAACCTTAGAATCAATTAAAAAATATGCAAACTAAATTTCACATTGGCCTCCTTCTTTTATTCTTTTTATCCAATTGCGATACAAAAGAATCAGCGGTCGCCTGCAAGAATATATCTTTCGATGCTGGCAATTACACTCTTTTAAAGAATGCTACCCTATTTGATGGGATTAATGAAGATGTACTCAATAACTATTCTGTTCTTATTAAAGATGACATTATTTATGATATAGCCCCTGACTCAATAATTTGTACACCGGAAAATGTAAAAGTAATTACACTAGAAGGTCGATTACTTAGCCCAGGCCTCATTGAATCTCATGGACACCAAACATTTAATGAACCATGGGACACTACTAAAATCAAACTTGAGAAATTGGTTCTTGCAGGCATTACCGGAATTAGAAATATGGCAGGAAGAGTGCCAAGCTATAATGAGTGGTCTAAAAAAATCAATGCTGGGCAAGTGATAGGACCAAATATTTATTCTTCTTCATTTTTTGCAGGGCAAGAATTCTTTAATGTGGACGGGCGTTTACAGAAGTATCGAGATTTTGGCGATGATCCGGGTGAGGAAGACTGGATGAAAATAGTTGATGCGAATTTGGACATTCCTGATGCTGTTGCAAAGGCAAAAAATAGTGGAGCTACAGGAATCAAACTGTATGCATCTCTTAAGCCGGCATGGGTTCGAACAATCATTTTGGAAGCAAACAAGCATAATCTAAGAGTGTGGTCGCATGCACATTTGCAATTCACAGAAACTCAGGATATCGTTGATATGCCGCTAAATAGTATTTCACATGCCGAGATGCTTAGTCATACAATTTCTCCAAACGGTGAAGTGATTAAAAATAGAGCAAGCATTGATACAAGTAGAGTAAAGTTGATTTTTGAAAAAATGATAGAAAATGAAATCTACTTCGATGTAACCTTGGAATTGTACTACAAATACTATGGAGGAGATTCAGAAAGGGCAATTTTCTCAACACAAATAGTTAAGAGGGCAATCGAAATGGGTGTCCCAATTGTAGCTGGATCAGATTCTGAAGGTTTTTGGAATGAAGGAAAGATTGCACTATACGATGAGCTAATAACTTTGGTTGAAAAAACAGGGATGAACACTAAATTAGCGCTAAAAAGCGCGACATATAACCCTGTTCGACTATTAGGGATAGAAGAGACTTATGGTTCCATTTCTAAAGGAAAAAAAGCAGACATTGTAGTGTTTAATGCCAGTCCATTAGAAGACATTCAAAATATAAGTCAGGTTTATCTTACGCTAAAAGATGGAATCGTTTATCAACAATGAAAAAAGATTCTAACAATGTGTAGTAGGTCCATATCTCCCATTCGGTCCCCACATCAGCTACACTAAACCTTATCTGTAAAAAAATACTATGAAAATTATACCAATAATCACTTTTGCGTTGCTCTTTTTACCTCAAGGGGCATCGGCACAACAAATTAAAGAAGGACATTCTGATGAAACGATTGAATTTCATTACGAGGATATTGCAAATTTCAGGAAAGTACTCGATGTTGTCCGTCAAAAAGGAGACACTCTTCAAGCGATCAAGGACTACTTTGAGAATGGTTCAGAAGGATTGAGAGCTTGGATAAACCGATATGACGTAAAGCCTGAAAGGATACTAAAAGCAGTTAAATATTTTCCATCCTATTATGATTATCTATCAACATTGGACTCAGTTCTAGTCGGCTATGAAGACCAGATTTCAGAAGGTCTTAATGGCCTTAAAAAACTATATCCTTCTGAGTTTGTCCACATTCCACCCGTGTATTATTTTATATTATTTGCTGGAGGGGGAAGTGTCGAAATGACAGCCAATATGATAAGTATAGATTACTTCGGATTGCATGATAAGCTCGACCGATCGGAATTTGATAGGATTGGGGGCATTTTTCCTAAAGGAAGGCTTGCTCTAGTAAATATAGAGCAGGTACCTCATGTAGCTATCCATGAGACTGCTCATTTACTTCAATCTTATATCCAAGGTGAGCTCGATTATGTATCCATTTATACAGATAAAGAAAAACAGACTATCCTGGCTTATGCTATACGAGAAGGTGGTGCCGATTTTCTCACTTACCTAGGAGCAAACATGGTTGATTCCACAAAGTGGGCCTATGGAGAAAAACATGAAAAAGAACTTTGGGAGGCTATGGAGCCGATTTTAAATGATCATGTAGATGATCATCCGGGTTGGTTTTCCGGTAAGGCAGAAGAACACCCTGATTGGCCTTTTCAAATTGGATATTATATGGGGTTTAAAATGGTGCAATTTTACTATGAAAATAGTGAAGATAAGGAAGCAGCCTTACTGCTCCTACTGAATAGTCACAAAGAAGAGGATTTTCAAAAAATTCACGAAGCCTATCGTCAGAAATGGAATTAAAACAAAATCTACAGATCACAATACCTATAAGCAATGGCGCCCTGCGGGAGGGTGCTGTTCATGACTAAACTTTACCAAACATATTGACAGAAGGAGTAGGTAATATTTTTCGGGTAAGTACAGAAGGTATTCAGAAACTAAAATCTGTTAACCCCTGTACGCTGTACCATAAAATACCTTTGGTAACAAAGTGTAAAAGAATAGCCGATACAGTAGTAAACTCCAGGGTTGTTGCTCGCTGCCACTTTATTGTAAATTGAAAAATGAATCCTGCGTAATCGGCCACTGTTCTTAGACTAAGCGTTATCGATTAGATCTAAAAAATCAAAGAATAGATGACTGGTCTTGTGTTGATACTGAGCATTAAGAAATATGTCGTTATTCCTACTCTGATTACCACTATTATTATAGACTGTACCTTCTACATAAGAACCCAGTCCGTTCTTCTACCTACAATCTAACTTGAGTTCCTTCAGGTACGTGAATGTCCCATCACTATTCTTTGCATGAACCTTATTTTGCCAAAATCTTGGATTGTCGATTATTCTATTGATTGTTGAAAGTGACTTTTTGTTGTTCGTTAGGATTTTGAACTCATAAAAGGTTCTGTTGGACCCACTCCGATAAAAATCTTCGGCAGAGGAATATTCTTTTTTGAAAGTCCTATCATCATAAATGTAGTTCACACCAGTGTTGGTGTTAAAATAGAAAAGTATTTGCTGAATGCTTGCTCCTTGCTTAACGGTACTAACTAGGAGAATGTCTGAAGAATCAGGTGACATGAAAAAAATATGCTTATTATCCTGATCTAGGCGTCTGTGAAATAAGAAATCTTCAATAGCAAGACTGGATGACTTTTTTGTTTGTTCGTAAATACATCGGAAGTGGTTTTCATAGAGCGATTTTAGAAAAGCAGCTTTAGCTAGTGCTTCTCTTTTTGCCGTTGCCCTTCGGTTGTATTCACTAATAATTCGAGGCTCATCTTGGCCTGGTGCAGGCTGCAAATAATACAGCTCTTGGAAATAATTCGGATTTTTGTTTGCAGTTCCTTTTAAGAAGTATTGGTCAGTGCTGAGTGTGGCTCGAATCCCCGTATTAAATTTATTTAAGTTTAGTTTTTCTATACTGAAATCTACTTTGTCAAATGAAGTTCCACTAGAAGTCAAGAGGTAAAACCATTTGTTATTCTTTTTTAAAGCAGTAATTCTCATAGTTATGCTATCTATGGAAATAGAAAGCCCTCCAAACAATTCTCTGGCTTCTTTTATCCTTGTAGCCGCATAGTCTTGACCTGTGGTGTCTTCAAATATTCTGAAGAATATGCCTTGAAATATACTAGAGTCTTTATTGGTGATACCATCAATGAAATGATAATGCTTAAGCTCTGGGTTTTCTGCCAGTACTATTTTTCTGAGACCGCTAACTATGTCATCAATTGTTGGTTCACTATCAAGCACTTCTTTTCGTTCATGATAAAGATTAATCATTGTTTTCATGACAGGATCAACAGTAGCTATTGCGTCTGCCAAGGGTTGAGTTAAGTTGGCGTATAAATCGTGGCAATAAGACAAGAGCTTGTTCGAACCTAGATTGATAAAAGTACTATACTCAGTGGTAGTTATGCCCTGATTAGGTGTCTCCATACTTACTTTAGCGGTAATTGTATCAGGACTTGATAGGAAGATTGTATCAAAGCTGATTTTGAAATCAGCCTGATATTCTTTCATCGTTTTTAGATCCTCTGATTTCCCTTCTGTAATCAAATAGTCATGTGCCATATGAAATCGTTCCTCATCTTCATAGGCATGAGTCAATCCTTGGTAAAGGTTATCTGAAAGGGATGCAAGAAACAAGGTTACTGTCGTTAACTTAATGTCATCATATTGCTCGCAAGCATCTAGCACCTTCTGTATTGATAAAGTGGTTGGATCTTCCTCAGTTACTCCTTGAAGCAAAGAGCGGTTGAACTCATTCAAGTATTTTCTAAAACCACTATCTATTGATTTGGTTGATGTTGAGTCAATGCAACTAAAAGGAGGGATCATGATTTGAATTTTGGTCATTCGGTCTCCAAAAATTGACTTGACTTGTGATACTCCAGGAAGGGATAGAAAGGTGAAAAAACTAAGCAATAGCAATAGCTGAGAACCTCTAATGAAGTTAATATTCATAGCGATAATTTAAACTTAGATAGTGGATGTATTCGAATTTCATTTGATAGAGCGCTCATTCATATTTCGAATGAAGGCTTAAATTTAATAATATTCTATGACTTTAGAACCTCAGCCTTCCTTCTAGCGGCCTTCATGGAAACGAGCATGAAAGGGAGTAACCCTATTTTTCTTGCAGTAGATAGAGTAAGTTCTACTTCCCGGAAACAGTTCTTTATACTACTTGGAAATTCCCTTCTTCAAATTCGATTTTCACTGTAATCCAACCGCTATATGGATATCTGAATCTGATTGTTTACCTGGTTTTGGCAGGGAAAAAGGACAACCATAAAGGAATAAATTTGGCTTGTAAATGATCGGCATTATTGGAATGTTGAAGAACCAAGGAGGAGCTGATATAGCGGGTTATATTAGAGAATAACCTGCTATATTGCCGGATGCATAAATGTTACCAAGCCTAGTGACAAAAGGAGGAAGTATCTAAACTACTAAATTAGTAATACTAATAAGCGTATCGCTAAAAACTGTCTTTGCTCAAGGGGGCCCTTAATCGCAAATCTAAATGATAGACATAAACCAAGTACAGATCACAAGACTTTCTATGCTGGACGGTATTGAATTTAAATCGGCTACGTTTTTCGAGAAAGACTTCCTTGTGCATTTCCATCAATTATGGAGTCTGGCTTATATAGAATATGGAAGCGAAAACATCACAGATAACGACACCCCTTTTTGGGGTCACTAAGAATGCCTTACAATCAATCCCTCCGTATTCTATTCATAAAAATTGGGGCAATAAAAACGTAGTATACCAACATTTTACAAGACTAGTAATTTCTCAAGCAGTATGTTTGTCTTGTTAATTGATAAACATTAATTCAGCAAACAATGAAAAATTACAACTTTATATTTTGGGTACTGGTATCTGTGCTATTTCTAAGTACTTGCAAAACTGAGAAGTCGAACACAATAGAGGTTGATTCTTCCACCGAAAAAAGTTTTTATCTGGGTCAAAAACCACCTGGTTTAGTACCAGAAGTTTTTGCTCCTAATATCGTTTCAATAGATGGAAGGTTTGAAGGCACCGTTTCGTTTTCTTCCGATTTGACTGAAATGTACTTTGCAGCTGATAACGAAGACGAAGAAACATCTATCTATTTCTCAAAACTCGAAGAGAATAAATGGACTCCCATAAAAAGAGTAGATTTTACTAATGGGAAAAAAAATGAAGAAATGCATCCATTCGTTAGCCCTGATGGCAATAGGATCTATTTCACAGCAATGGACGCTGCTTTTACGGATGAGAAAATCTGGTATGTAAATCGTTTAGAAGATTCTTGGAGTGATGCAGTTCTGCTTGATTCACCTATAAATGACGACCTGGTGTTTTTTCCTAACCAGGCTAAAAACGGTGACCTATATTATTTCAATTTGTCAAAATTCAAAACATATTATGCGCCGAATAAGAATGGTGAGTTTCCCGAAGTGCAGGAAGTTGCACTTGAGTTTGGCCATCATGCTTTCATTTCCCCATCTCAAGATTACTTAATAGTAACTGCGCGGAACGAAGAAGAAGGAAGAAAGGACAATGATATGTATGTTTATTTTAAAGAGCAAGGCGGGACGTGGACAAAACCCATAAATCTTGGAAATACGATAAACTCTAGTTTTAATGAAAAAGGTCCAAGAATCACTCCAGATGGCAAGTATTTGTTTTTTGGTAGGGATGAAAAAGATATAGAACCCGGACTGGCAAATGTCTATTGGGTTAGCACAGAGGTTATAGGGCAACTAAGACCAAAACAATAAAAATTACAACTACTGTCAATGGGTGTATAAGTAATAGCAGTTTAAATGAAAAGACGAGCGTATAAAAATGAGACAAACCTTAGTGCAAAGGTGAAAAAATAGAGAATATAATTCCACTACTACTCATCAGGAGGAGGCTGTTGCACAAAATGGACTAGGGAATACACTTCAGCTCCATCCATCCGTTGCAAACCGCTATATGGATACCTGAATCTGGCTGCTTACCTGGTTTTGGCGGTGCCAAATAAATGTAATGATCAAAGCTGTTATTATTTTCTAGGCCTGACTTCAATAGCGTACCGCTGCTTTTTTGCTGGTACCCTAAAGCCAAAGCTTCCTTCGTAAAGGCCTCCAGAAATTCCTCTTGACAAGTAAACCAGAAGTATCCGAAGCCTCCTCTAATGGCCCGAATACCTGCACAAGCACTTAAGCCAAACTCTACTTCTGCTTGCTCCGGCGCACCTGCAAGCACCCATTGACGAACCTCTACCTCTCCTTTTTTAACAATTTGTGCATGTAAATCCTGATCATTAGCCCAAGTCGCCATCTCATACCGATCCAATTCCGATAACTCGATAATAGTACGCATATTAAGGTTGTGCGGACGTTGAGCAAATGTACAAGCAAAAGCAAACACAGGAATCAAGAAAAACAGGATGATTTTAGAAGGACTCATCTATTTAGCCGCGGTATTTATGATTAAACAATAAAGTGTTTTTTACTTTTAACAAGATAAGCTTTTAAAGAATTATCATACGGATAGCTAAAACGCGAATTGAAAATGATGGAACTTTCATTCGAATACATGAATAAATTGGCCAGCCAAATACAATTTATCAGTGCGCTGCTATGCGGATTCTCGCTAACTGTACTGGTTCTATTATTTGACAAGAAAGCTTCCGATAAAATCAGTACAAATATATTTCGATTCTCAATTTTAGCTACAGGGACATTCTTAGTGTCAATTTTCGCCATGACCAATGTTTTTATGATGACGACAGAAGGATTCCCTTTTAAAGCCGAAAGTAAAGATCTGATATTCCCCAATAGCTTAGGTATTATCTCCTTCTTTATTGGAATTGTTTCAATAGCGATCATTATTGCTTTAGTCGGCTGGACTAAATCCAAAAGCTTGGGGATATTTTCGACTGTAATTGGAATTATTGCATTGATACTAATCATCTTGATGATGACTTGAAATGAATTGAAAAATCAGCAGGCAACGAGACATAGGGTAAGCTTATCGAAAATCTTTTAACTTCCCCTTAAACATATTTAGGAAAATTTTAATACACACTAAAGGTCTACTACTTGACTATCTATCAGAACTTTGAGAAGTTAGAATAAAAGAAAGAACCCTAAACACCAAAGCCTGAAATCATGTGTCCCAAGAACAGCAATCTCATTAGCAAAATTTCTATTTCCCTATTTTTCCTATTGCTTTGTAACAGCCTCCTGCTCGGACAAAGGCCGACGCATAAGTTGCTAGTTCGCTTTACAAGTGCGGGGAAGATGGTAGACTCTACTACGCTGAAAATATCCAGCCCGTCCGCCTTTGGTTCATCCTCTACACTTAGTTTCTTTTGTGCGCCGACTAACTTATCACGAGGTGCTGCAGGGCCAGGCCCTGCGGATTGGATCCCCATTCCGGAATCGAAGTTCCAAATTGGAATGGCCAATCGAACGCAGCAGTTTACCCTGCAACTCGACAAGAACGAAGATTGGGCAAAGTCCATCGGATTGAAGCCTGGAGATGAGATCTTGACCAAAGTGGTTTTGCCGGAAGGATTTGAGTTGGTAAATAAGCGCGCATTTGAAGTAGAAGGGAGGTACAATAGCGATAAACCGAACGAGGTAATTATTGCCATCAAGATCCCGGGAGCGGCCTTAACCCTGGATGAAGAGGGGCAAATGTCCATGACGGCTAGTGGCTATTTTTTAGGCGCTATTTTGTTGCTAGTCTTGTTGCGATTTCTATATAGAAATTGGGAGCATTATCCTAAATGGATCGCCAAAAAACCAGGAAAAAAGGACTATCTGCAAGTGAAGGAGTTGATCCGGAAAGGTAAATTAAACCGTGGATTAGAGCGACTTTCTGGAATCCTCTGCTACTTCGATTACGAACTGCAAAAGGAGATCGAATTGCTGACTTTCCAATTGTCCGCCATCGTGAAAGAACGGGAGCTGGGCCGATTAAGTACGGAACACTTTTCAGTAGAACAAAATCGCATTACGGGTGCTGCTTTGAGCTTGTTGAAAGAAATCGAGTAGTGCCGTTTGAAATATTGCCTTAAAATGGCTTAGTCATGAAATATTGGCTAAGCCATTTTATATTTATAGCATTAAGAATAATAATGCCACCACCATGCCTACCCACTCACCCAAAGTCACGCTCCACATGGTCGCTAGCCTCGATGGCTTCATTGCTAATAAAGACAATACTGTAGATTGGATGCATTCCAGGGATAGCTACTCTGATGGGGTTACCTTGACTGAAGAAGCTATCACCGAATTTCTAGCAGGGATTGATTGCTATGTCATGGGCTCAAAGACTTATGAGCATGCCTTGAAACTGGGGTGGCCCTACGAAAAGGTGCCGGTGATCGTGTTATCGAATAGAGAGTTGGAAAGCGAAAAGGGCAGCGTTGAGTTCTATGCAGGGGACTTGGATGTTCTCGTCAATGCTCAGTTGAAACCGAAGTACAATAACATTTGGCTAGTTGGCGGGGCCATGTTGACTAAGGATTTCCTGCGAGCGAAGCTGGTAGATGAGATCGTGCTTTCGATCATGCCGATCCTTCTGGGGGATGGGTTGTTGTTCTTTGACTATGTGAGAATGGAGCAGCGATTGCATCTGAAGGATTCGAAAGCTTATACAGATGGGATGGTGGAACTGACGTATGAGGTGGTGAAGGGTTAAGAGATGCTCTGGCCAATACATCCGAGGCTACCCTTGTACTTTCCGAAGAAAACTACGGATGTTTAAGCTTAGGGCTCTTAAGCATTTATTTTGAGGGAACTTTTCTATTGCGGTTTTCATTGTTTTACATAACCAAAACGCGTTCATCTTCAAAACATCAAACTATTTCTTCCTGGTTTGCATCCTTTTGCTGTGCACTGCTTGCATGTTTCCCCAAGAAGAGGATGATCTCAAAAAAATATTGCAAAGTAAGCGCTTTCAGATCACCGCTTATCACTATGGCTGTTTTGCCGGCGGCAAGACTATCTATCGCTTCATGCGCAAGCGGAAAAAGGTTAAAGTTCAGGTGATTGATCATGGCATTTTTCCTGCAGAAAGGCATATGATCAACCTGACTTTCCCAGAGTTTAAAGAGGTGCAAGAAGCGGTGCACTGCGTTTGGAAAACATCAAAGGATAGGGCCACAGGTGGCGGTGTTTTCTTTAAAGCAGAATACTACCTCCATACCCCATTCCGAAAGCTTAAGATACCTAAGGTGGACTATGCCACTTGTACATTGGAGCAAATCATTCGCGATAAATTACCAGAAAATCCGGATCTACCAATTGACCTTAGTTTGCCGGAATAGCTTTTAAAAAACAGCGCTTTATGAATAAGTATAATCAAATCATGCTTTCAATCTTGGGTACTCTGCTAGTACTCACGCTATTAATTGGGATAGGAGGCCTAATCTATGAATGGAATGCCAGTAGGCAATGGGACCACCGACAAGAGGTCGGTATTGCATCAGATGAAAATGTAACTGCCCTGACCAAGGATAGTTTACGGAGGCAGATCATTTCCTTTCAATCGGTTCAATTACTAGATACCAGTCAGCAATTGTACCTGATCCCAGTTGGTACTACAAATCTTCCTGGTGCTGAACGAATAGATGAGAATGACTTATTGGGCCTGACGAATAGTTTTACCGTAAGTACGGGATACTACTACACGGGTGAAAATTTTAATAATCTCCTCTTATATGAAGGAACCACCGGTCAAAGTGTGGCTCTTTTCGAGGAACGGGTGAATATTAGTGAATTTCGGATTTTGAAGCATCTGGGCCAATTAACTGTAGTCCTGTTTGTTAATCGAGTGGACTCCAATAAGGATGGCTTTTTGACTAGATCAGATATGACTCAACTGGTCTATTATAAAGTCGATGCAAGAGAACTCGTGGATATACCTTTGGATGGACGTGATTTTCGGCGAATAGAGAGGATGTATCCGACGGATCAATACATCGTATACTTCGGAGTGGATAAGAACCGGAATGGATTGTACGAGTTCAAGTCGGAATCTCAGTTGTTATATCGGATCGACTTTGTGAAGGATCAGCTAGAACCTTTGATTTTGGGAGAACAGCTTCAGGAACTTCAAGGTCTATTGGAGGGTAGTAAAGCAAGTCATTAGATGAATATCTCAGGCATAAACATCCGAAGTTTCCATTTACTTTCCCAAGAAAACTTCGGATGTTTGTGCCTTGAATTACCAAAGGGAATAGCACATGAAAACAATAGGACTAGTCGGCGGCATGAGTTGGGAATCCTCGGCCATTTATTACAGTTGCATGAATAAGGTGGTAAGGCGAGAGTTAGGCGGCTTTCACTCCGCGAAAACCTTGATGCTATCCGTTGACTTCGCGGAGGTGGAGCATCTACAGCATAAGGGGGACTGGAAAGCCTTGGACCAGATGATGGCTGATGCAGCTCTGCAATTGGAGAAAGGTGGTGCCGATTTGGTTTTGTTGTGTACCAATACCATGCACTTATGTACCCCTGCCATAGAGGCGAGCATTAACATTCCATTCTATCATATTGCTGAAGCAGCCGGTCAAGCGATTGCAGAGCAGGGCTTGAAGAAGGTGGGCTTGCTAGGGACTCGATTCACGATGGAGAAGGATTTCTACAAACAGAAACTATTGCAAGATTTTGGCATCGAGGTGATCACACCTGATCCGGAGGAAATGGATGTGGTGCATGAGATTATTTATGGAGAGTTGGTACATGGCGTGATTGAGGAGGAATCTCGGGAAAAGTATAAAGCGATCATTGCCAGCTTGGAGGCGCGCGGTGCGGAAGGAGTGGTGCTGGGGTGCACGGAAATTCCGCTCTTGATTTCTGATGAAGATGTGAATATTCCAACTTTTGATACCACCACTTTGCATGCGGAAGGTGCCGTTACTTGGGCATTGCAAGGGGTATAATTGTACAGCTGAGGGGAATAAATAGGTGGCCCGATTGTAAAATGCTTGCCAGAGTGGTCCTGATCGGGCAGCTAGGCCGGTTTGTCTAAAGAATCTTGCCGTTTGGCATTTAGAATGTCCTCCTATCTTTGCTGCGCTTATATTTGTCCTGATTGGAATCGGAATTAGTGGAAGATCATCTTTAATCACTTAAAACTTAAGTATGAAGACCGTCTTTCAATTACTCAGCATAGGAATCTTGTTCCTTGGTTTCCAATCTGCAAGCGCCCAATCTGATGAGTCCTTTCCTACCGTTGAAGTCTTGAAAAAGGAAATACTCCGCCTGGATAGCCTCTTTTGGGAAGCTTATAACAGTTGTGATGTGCAAGGAATGGCTCAATTTCTATCAGAAGATCTCGAATTCTATCACGATAAAGGAGGACTCACTTCACCCAAAGCAGCTTTGGTGGTAGGCCTTGAGCAGGGCTTGTGTGGGAATGCGAACCAGTACCTCAGACGAGAAGCAGTAAAGGGAACGGTTGAGGTTTTTCCCTTAAATAATTATGGAGCTATAATCAGTGGAGAACATCTTTTTTATGTCGTCCCAAAGGACAAGGAGGAGTATTTGGATGGAATAGCCAAATTTACCCATGTTTGGCGATATGAAGCTGGAAAGTGGACGATGGCTAGAGTGTTAAGTTATGATCATGCGACACCTCCTGCTGGCTTCGAAAACAAATAAGGCGGACGCAGTAAGAAATTTGTTGCTTTAGTGGATGTAGGATGATTACTTCTGGCGGAGAAAAGTGTCATTACCTGCCTTCAGTCAGGTATCAGCAAAAACTGGGCGTTTACTATCCAAAAGGCGATCGCCAAACATGAACTTATTTATAAATGCATTAAGAACAAAACAATAAGATTTAGGTGAAAAGAGACGCCGGCGGATACTCGATGCCGTAGTACCCAAGGGCGTCTCAACCCATCTTAATTGGACCACTGAAAACTTAATTTGCTTGCCTATGAAAGGTTCAAGTGGTGAATCCTTCTATGATCAACCCGATGTGTTTGATCGGTATGTCCAACATCGAACCAAGATAGACAACCCTAATCAGGTCATTGAAGCACCGATCATTGTAGCAATGATTGGAGATCCAAAAGGGAAAGATGTGCTGGATATTGGATGTGGATATGGAGAAATGGCTCGATACCTAGTGAAAAATAAGGTTGCTTCTTATCTGGGGATTGATCCCTCCAGCAGAATGATTGAGCATGCGCGACAGCAACTTGATCATCCGCTTGTTAGGTTTCAGAGTGGGCAAGCGGAATCTATGTCTTTGGAGAGCAACCGATATGACCTGGTGATTGCTCGCTTGGTTTTTCATTATGTGGAGAATCTTTTGCCTGTCTTCGAACAGGTTTATGATAGCTTACGCCCTGATGGAATCTTCATTTTTTCTGTGGAGCACCCGGTAATGACAGCCCTGATGGACAAAGCCAAAGCAGGGAGTAAGAAGGATAACTGGCGAGTAGGGGCCTATTTTAAGGAGGGCCCTAGGATGCACCACTGGATGGGATCAGTGGTTACGAAGTATCACAAGACGATTGAAGAATACTTTACTATACTTAGACAAAGTGGATTTACCATCCAGGAGCTAAGAGAAGGCCGGCCAGAGCGCCAGCATTTTAGTCAGGAAAAGGAATTTAACCGCAGACTAGATCTTCCCAGGTATCTTATCCTTAAAGCCTCCAAGCCTGCGAAATAGTTTAGTGTTTGGAAGAATCTTTAAACTGCCAAAGCACATTGACAATTTGCCATTTGCCTTCCAATTTGACAATATGCATATAGTCGATCCAGTCATCTGCTATCAATTTCACAGAAGCGGTTTTGTCGAAGACATCAAGAATGATCACTTCCTTGGTCGGATCCTCGGGAAACTTATCCCCGTTTTTGTTGTAGGTTTCAGCCAATAAGATCATCGCGTCAGTAAAGGTTTCTCCTAGGTATTCCTTCTGTGTTTTTTTATTGACCCGAAACGTTCTCTTAACCATTCGCGGGTGCGCTGACCGCTCAAATTGTTCGGGTTTTACATTATGTTGGGACTCTATGTAATCCAAGGCAGCTTGTTTGATTTCCAAAGAGTCTTGTGCGGTTTGAGCCACACTGGTAAGGACGGCTAAAGAGGATAGGCTTACAAATAAACAGATGAGTCTTTTCATGATTCGGGTGTTTCCTTTGATTCACTAGAATGTTCTGAAGAGGTATAATGATTTAATTGCTGCCCCAAGATCGTTTCTTTTTTGTCAGATGTCAATCTTCCTGATTCCTAAGCTTAAGTTTACACCTCTCCGACAATTTTTGTATTCGCCGTTTTAGATAGAAGAATTGCGACCAACGGAAGCAAGGCTTTTAGCCAAAAGGGTGACTCAAAAACACAAAAATTGTCAGAGAACCAATTTACACGCGGCTAGCTGTTGAACACGCTTTGTTTGGAGTCTTAGTTCTGTACCAATTTGGCGTTCCCCTTACCCTTTCCTAACTTGCCACCTTTACCTACTCAACTACCTTTTATAAATGAATCAGCATTTCGATCTGCAAAAGATAACTCGCGAAAACGTAGCAAAAAGAATTAGTGGACTAAGTTTGGATGCACTCAACGAGATTCCTGCAGGACTCTCCAATAACCTAGCCTGGAATCTAGGACATATCATAGTAACCCAACAGTTGTTACTCTACCGTTTGTCTGGGGTAAACTGTCGGATCGACAATGAGTATATCGAACGCTACCGGAAGGGATCTCGACCAGAAGGGCTTATCGTACAAAGTGAAGTAGATTTTTTGTTGCAACAGCTAGTAATTACTGCCGATCTAGCACGAGTAGATTTCCAAAATAAACACTTTGGGGAATATAAATCCTATACGACCAGCTATGGGATCACTCTCGATAGCATAGAAAAGGCGATCATGTTTAACAATGTACATGAAAGTATGCATCTGGGAACGATGACCTGTCTACACAAGCTGGTAGGGTAACTTAGTGTGTGTTTGACGATCACACTTTTCTCCTCCAAAAGCGATCACCAGACATACACTTATTTTGACATAGCCACTTTCGATTCCTAGAGCTGTAATCAGCTACTGAATGTAAATTAGCCGCTCTTTCTTCGTACACCTAGCAAAAGTGATAGATTTGTACTTGAATCGCTTGGGAGGTGGTGCCATAAGGTGGGGCGTCCTGATGAAAAAAATATTACCATTTACCGGACTAAAATCAGGCACTCAGCCCGACTATCATTTCTCTTTAATCATTTCTGCAACTTTAGATGGATTCATAGTGTATTTAGACTAAGATCGTGAATATAAATAAGGTTGGAGGCATGTTTGAAATAGAATTTACTTCTGAATAATGTTGTTTTTTATTCTGTTTAATCTGTATTTAGTTGATTTATCGTGATTAAACGAATTAAAATTTTTAAAACATTGAATTTTAAAGAAGTATTGATGGAGGCTTATTATCTGGCTAGTTGAAATCAAGTAGTTTATTAGCACCGAATTATCCACCTTTGTTTTATTTTGTATAGGATTGGTGGTTTCTGTGTAATAATCATGTGAATATCCTTGCTTGAAAATATATGAATGCATGAACGAATATTCATATATTGTGAGCAAATCATTGATACCTAAATTTGAAAGCATGAGCCGAACATCCAATGCTCTTCAGTTGAAGTGCCCAAAGTGTCATACAGGGACACAATTCGAAACAGGTAGTTTCGCTTTTGACAAGCCCTTTGATATGCGAGACCGTTGCGATCACTGCAATCAAAACTTTATGCCTGAGCCTGGTTTTTACTATGGAGCTATGTTCATTTCCTACATTTTCATGGGCTGGTTTTGCTTGGGTTTTATTGCTGTTTTTCACTGGGTACTTGGTTGGAGTACAGGAGCTTCGTTTGCACTACTTTTGGTAGTTTGCGCCATCATTTTTGTATATGTTTTTAGAGCCTCGCGATCTATTTGGCTTCATTTTAACGTCAAATATGATCCGAAAGCAGCAGGAGGGGCCGCCGCCTAAGGTTTTGTAGTTGGAAATGAAAAGTTCTAGTTTTGACAAGCCTGCACAGTTGGTCTTTTAGTCAATGGGAGAGGTGTTGGTGAGTAAGGGAGAAAATGTGGTTTGATAGTGGGATTATGACATTAATTATACAAAAAGTAGGCACCTAATCTTCAGGCGATTTGTTTCCATTGTAACCATTTTAGTTATCAATATATGCCGGACCGATCGATAAAAGGCATCCTTGATTTATTCGAAAAACAAGCTGAGGACGAACTCAATTTGTTATCGGATACCGGTCCGGAATTCTTTAGCACAGCAGAATTAATTCGCCTCCGAGGTCAATGGGAAGTGAAGAGTGCTCTTTTCTATTTCTTTCAAAAAGTATTGTTGCAAATTGTAGCCATTTCCCCGATATGGATGGGCTTGGCCGTGCTTGGTTTTTGGCTGAAATGGAATCTGTTAGCTTCTATCTTTGTTTTACTGTTTCCTATTTCCTTCTTGCTATATTTTGTAGGTTTATGGTGGATGCAAAAAGTGTTTCGAGGACGCGGACATTTAGATGAAGTCGGACGGAAGATCGCAGCGGAATTAGTTGCTAGGAGGCGAGAGCAAGAATATTGATCTGGGGCAAAGTAAGCATCCCAGCTGCGAAAACTTAGACGAAAGTTCACCTGGTAGTATAAAATACTCGCTTATGGACGTCGAAATATTAGCTCGAATTCAGTTCGCGTTTACTATTGCCTTCCACTATATCTACCCTCCTTTAAGTATTGGTTTAGGATTAGTCATGGTCTTTTTAGAGGGAGCTTATCTTCGAACGGGAGATAAAGCCTATGAACAGCTGGCCCGATTCTGGACCCGAATCTTTGCGGTAACCTTTGGAATAGGAGTGGCAACGGGAATCGTCATGGAGTTCGAATTTGGAACAAATTGGGCTACGTACTCTCGCTATGTTGGGGATATTTTTGGAAGTGCTTTGGCAGCTGAGGGCATCTTTGCTTTTGCGCTAGAAAGTGGCTTCTTAGGCATCTTGCTATTTGGTTGGAATAGGGTGAGTCCGCGAGTTCATTTTATTGCTACGATAGGGGTCTGGTTAGGATCAATGTTCTCTGCTGTGTGGATAGTGGTGGCTAATTCGTGGCAACAAACACCAGCCGGCTATCATATTGTAGGGGAAGGGATAAATGCCCGAGCCGAGATAACTGACTTTTGGGCCATGGTCTTCAACCCTTCGAGTGTGGATCGACTGCTGCATGTTTGGGTAGGCGCTTTCCTAGCCGGGGCGTTTTTGGTCTTGAGCGTTCACGCTTACTATATATTGAAGAATCGGCATGTCGAATTGTCGAAACGGGCCTTTAAGATTGCGCTGGGCATTGCTATCGTTTCGAGTTTAGCTCAAGTGGTAATAGGACATAGTTCCGCAGAGGGAGTGGCACATAATCAGCCCGCTAAATTGGCTGCGATGGAAGGGCACTTTGATACCTTGGCGCCTGCTCATATGTATGCTATCGGTTGGGTCGATAAGGAAAATCAGGAAGTCACGGGTATTGGCTTGCCTGGCGGCTTGAGTTTTTTGCTTCACGGAGACTTTAAGGAGCCCGTCATGGGATTGAACGCCTTTCCAGAAGATGAACGCCCGGGAGCAGTCAATGCGATCTTTCAGTTTTACCATATCATGATTGCGATTGGTATGATCTTGATTGCACTGTCTCTCTATGCGGGATGGCTTTGGTGGCGAGGGAAGTTGTTTGATAAGCCTTGGCTACTTTGGATCTTTGTCTGGGCGGTTATCTTACCTCAAGTAGCAAATCAGACTGGCTGGTTTGCGGCGGAAATGGGCCGCCAACCCTGGGTGGTTTATGGCCTGCTGCGTACTTCGGACGCCTTATCTAAGGCAGTGACGGCTAACCAGGTCTTGTTTTCACTAATCCTGTTTTTCATTATCTATGCTTTATTGCTGGCTTTATTCCTGTACATGATGAATAAAAAGATTCAGCATGGACCTACTGTTGATGCCAAACTTATTGAACATCGTCCTCAGCAGGAAGGCATGTCCAATACTTGGAAGCAGAAATAGCAACTAGATCGATTATTAAACTAGCTTCTTGAGATTCAACTAGTTCCTTATCTAAGAACCAAAAAACATAACTATGGCTACTTTTCTCGGATTGGATTATCCTACTTTATGGTTCCTGGTAGTTGGAGGAATATTCAGTGGATATGCAATTTTGGACGGCTTTGATCTAGGGGCGGGGGCCTGGCATTTATTTCTGAAAAAAGAAAAGAGTAGACGAATTGCGCTGAACGCTGTTGGACCCGTATGGGATGGAAATGAAGTGTGGTTAGTGATTGGAGGAGGCGCTTTATTTGCAGGCTTCCCCATCTTATATGCCACCTTGTTTTCTAGTATGTATATTCCCTTTATGCTCTTTCTGGCTTTTTTAATCTTTAGAGCCGTATCCATAGAGTTTCGGAGTAAAGAAGAAATGAAGTGGTGGAAAAAAACTTGGGATATTACTTATAGTGTATCTAGTGTGATGCTTTCGATTCTCTTGGGTGTCGTTTTAGGCAATGTATTGCAAGGGTTTGAGATTGGTGAGAATTACGAATTTGTTGGTAACTGGTTGAATTTCATCAATCCCTATGCCATTATTCTAGGCTTTACCACCTTGGCCTTATTCATGATGCATGGAGCGCTGTATTTGACCATGAAAACCGAAGGGCGGTTGTTTGACAAACTTCGGCTACTTCTGCGGCGATCCATTATATTCTTCATTTTAATGTTTGCCTTGACGACGATATATACACTGCTATATGTTCCAGCGCTATCAGACCGCTTTAAGGAATTGCCCTTCTTATTTATCTTTCCTGTATTAACATTTCTGTCAATTGCCAATATCCCTCGCCTGGTCAGTAAAGAAAGATATCGGACAGCTTTTCTATTCTCGGCCTTAACGGTGAGTTTCTCATTGATTTTGGTGGCTATTGAGCTATATCCTGTACTCATACCCTCTACGGTAGATCCCATTTATGACCTGACGATCTATAATGCCGCTGCTTCCGAGAAATCATTGGGTATTATGCTGACGATCGCCGCGATCGGTGCTCCTTTGGTTCTAAGTTATACTGCGTTTGTTTTTTGGACTTTTAGAGGGAAAGTTAAGTTAGATGAGACCAGCTATTAGTGAACGTGTCTCTAGCCTAGTAACAAGATTTTAAAGCGTCGCATCTATTGGCACAGCAGTTATTTATTGGAAGTCTCATAATTTAGCTAAATTCGTTGAGATATGTTTGATTAGACTTTAGAATATGCTTGACCAAGCCTCAATTGCCTTCGACCGGTGACTTTTATTCTGTACTACGCTTGATTTTTCGCCGAATTGTCCGCATTCGACTGCAAAGTCCGCCTTGTCCAGAATAAAATTTCCTTACTCTCAGCTAATCACCCTTGATCAAGCAAATTCTTAGACATATTCTTTAGACATTATTGTGAAATGGTTTTATAATAGTGTCTTTTAAACAAAATGACAACCAACTAAATGTTTAAGCCTTCCTTCCTCTTACTGTTGGGCTTGCTTCTAATTGCTTGCAACAAAGCCAAGGATGAAGCCAATTCCAGCCCTCCAAATATTCTACTCTTTTTTGTTGATGATATGGGCTGGCAAGATACTTCTGTTCCCTTCTGGAAAGAGAAGACAGCTTTTAATGCACGTTATAGAACGCCAAATATGGAACGGCTTGCGAAGCAAGGCATGAAGTTTACACAAGCTTATGCAACGCCTGTATGCTCTCCGACACGGGTGAGCCTAATGACAGGAATGAATGCGGCTCGTCATCGCGTTACGAACTGGACCTTGCAGAAGGATCTCTTACAGCCGATGGAAACCAATCATAAAAGGCTTCAGTTCCCACACTGGAATGTCAATGGATTGAGTCCTGACTCTACAGTGCAACATGCTGTTTATGCAAAGCCCTATCCCATGCTCTTACAAGAGGCGGGATACCGCACCATACATGCAGGCAAAGCGCACTTTGGGGCAATAGGAACACCAGGAGAAGATCCGCTCAATTTAGGTTTTGATGTAAACATCGCTGGCCACGCAGCCGGTGCGCCTAAAAGTTATTATGGCACCGAGAATTTTGGAAATACAGAAGCCTTTGAGAACACGCCTTGGCCCGTACCGGGTCTTGATAAATATCACGGACAATCCATTTTTCTGACGGAGGCTTTGAAGGAAGAAGCTATCCAAGCGCTGGAAGCACCTGTGGAAAGTGGACAACCCTTCTTCTTGTATATGGCTCTATATGCGGTACATACCCCAATCATGGCTGATCCGCGATTTGTTGAACCTTACCTGGCTATGGGATTGGATACCGTTGAGGCTCGTTATGCTTCGATGGTAGCTAGTATGGATAAGTGTCTGGGAGATCTGATGGACTTCTTGGAGGAAAAAGAGATAGTGGATAATACCATAATCTTATTCATGTCTGACAATGGAGGGCTAAGCGCGGTAGCGCGTGGAGGAGAACGCCATACACATAATAAGCCCTTGTCGAGTGGAAAAGGTTCAATTCATGAGGGCGGGATTCGGGAACCTATGTTGGTCAAATGGCCAGGAGTGACACCGCCTCAATCAGAGAATGAGAACTATTTGATTATCGAGGATTTTTATCCTACAATTCTAGAAATGGCAGGGGTGAGGGATTATCAAGTACCACAAACACTCGATGGTCAGAGTTTTGTGGGTTTGATCAAAAAACCTGAAGCCAAACAGCAGGATCGCCCCCTATTTTGGCATTACCCTAATGAATGGGGCCCCACTGGACCTGGTATAGGGGCATTTAGTGCGATAAGAAAAGGAGATTGGAAACTGATCTACTATCATGACCAAGAAAACTTTGAGCTTTTCAACCTCAAAGAGGACATAGGCGAGAGCCAGAATTTGGTCGATAAAGAAACGGACAAGCATGCTGAATTGGCACTAGACCTGAGTAATTATCTCAAGAAAGTAAATGCTCAAATGCCAGCACATGTAGCGAATGGGGAAAGAGTTGCTTGGCCTGTAGATCGAATTTATCCGGTAGTAAACTGAAAATTATCTTCATGAAAAAGCTTCTGTTTTTATTGAGCATTGCATGGCTCGTTTCGCATTGTACCACAACTGCTACAAAAGAGGAATCGCAACAGCCTCCAAATATTGTATTCCTTTTTGCCGACGATTTATCCTACCAGGCGATACGTGCCTTAGGTAATGAAGAGGTAAGTACGCCGAATATTGATCGGCTAGCCCAAGTAGGTACCACTTTTACACATACCTACAATATGGGAGGATGGAATGGGGCCATATGTGTGGCTTCTCGCGCTATGATGATTTCCGGACAATATATTTGGTCTGCGCAAGACCGGACTCAGCAGTGGAGAGATAAGGATTCTACAGCACTACAAGCCACTTGGGGAAGGTTAATGGCTAAGGCTGGCTATGACACGTACATGTCAGGTAAGTGGCATGTGGCTGCACCTGCTGATCAGGTATTTGATGTGGCTAAGCATGTCCGTCCCGGAATGCCTGGCGACGAGAGAGGGAAACGATGGAAAGGGATTAGCGACGAGATCAAGGAGGCCATGATCAACAACCGAAGCGTCAAGGATGTGATGCCGGCAGGGTATCATCGTCCCAATGATGAAAATGATAATTCATGGTCACCATACGACACCACCTTTGGTGGTTTTTGGCAAGGAGGTAAGCATTGGAGTGAAGTGCTGAAGGATGATGCGATTGGATACATTGATCAAGCAGCTGCTAAAGATGATCCATTCTTCATGTACCTGGCTTTCAATGCTCCACATGACCCTCGCCAAGCACCTAAATCTTTTGTAGATCAGTACCCCCTTGATAAAGTGAGCGTCCCTAAGAATTTTCTGCCTACCTATCCTTGGGCAGAACAAATCGGGAATGGAATAGGCCTTAGAGATGAAGATCTGGCACCCTATCCACGAACAGAATATGCAGTGAAGGTCCATCGGCAAGAGTACTATGCGATCATCACACATTTGGATGAGCAAATCGGTCGGATTCTGGATGCCTTAGAAGCTTCGGGGAAAATGGAAAATACCTACATCTTCTTTTCTGCCGATCACGGTTTGTCAGTTGGACATCACGGCTTGATTGGGAAACAAAGTTTATACGACCATAGCATTCGTGTTCCATTGATGGTGGCTGGTCCAGGGATACCAGCTGGCCAACGTATTGAACAGGATGTCTACTTGCAGGATATTATGGCAACTAGCCTAGAAATGGCTGGAATAGAACAGCCAGCGTATGTTGACTTCAAAAGCTTTCTAGGGTTAGCTAAAGGAGAAGATCAAAGTCAACATTACGATGAAATATACGGAGCGTACGTTAACTTTCAACGGATGATCCGCAAGGAGGGTTATAAGTTGGTAGTATATCCAAACGTTCCTAAAGTTTTGTTATTCAATACTAAAGAGGATCCGCTAGAAATGAATGATCTGGCTGAAGAGGAGGATTATCAGGAGAAAGTCAAGAATCTTTTTAAGGACTTGCAAGAACTTCAGGAAAGTATGGATGATGAACTCGACCTTACCACTGCTTTTGCTGATTGGACCGCAAAATAGAAATCATAGAAACTTGAGAATACACTTTTAAAATTTACCTGGAGGCCACATAATAAATGGCCTCCAGGTAAATTGCTTTTCTATAGACAAAATCGAATATTAGCTTAGTACAGAGCTGTAGGAAAGCAAAACAACTATGCTTAATAGTTACTAGCTGGCTTCAGCCAGGCTTGCCACTTCCGCTTGACTTTCATCCGTCTCTTCTTCTTCCGAATTCTCTAACTCATCAATTTCGAATCGGAGATTATCGATGATAAAATCTTGTCTTTGTGGGGTGTTTTTACCCATGAAGTAGGAAAGAATATTATCAATATCCACATCCTCATTTAGGATGACGGGTTCCAATTTAATGTCATCTCCGATGAAATCGCCAAATTCATTAGGCGAGATCTCACCTAGCCCCTTAAATCGAGTGATCTCCGGCTTGCCACGTAGTTTGCCAATGGCAGCTTGTTTTTCTGCCTCACTGTAGCAGTAGAAGGTCTTACTTTTATCTCGCACCCTGAATAGCGGCGTCTCCAAAATATAGAGATGACCATTGCGAACCAAGTCGGGGAAGAATTGCAAAAAGAAAGTAAGCAGTAGCAAACGAATGTGCATACCGTCAACATCGGCATCGGTCGCGACAACTACTCTATTATAGCGCAAATCATCCAGATCATCTTCGATATTGAGTGCATGCTGAAGCAGGTTAAATTCTTCATTCTCGTATACGACACGCTTGGTCAATCCAAAGCAGTTCAGCGGCTTACCTCGAAGGCTAAAAACAGCCTGGGTTTGCACATTTCTGGCTTTGGTAATAGAGCCACTAGCAGAGTCCCCCTCGGTAATAAAGATGGTAGTAGCTAAACGATCTTCTTCGGATGTTTTTCTGGGGCCATCATTAAAGTGCCGGCGACAGTCCCGCAGTTTTTTGTTATGTAAATTGGCTTTCTTGGCTCTTTGGTTGGCCAACTTCTTGATGCCTGCAATTTCCTTTCGCTCTCGTTCGGATTGTTGTATTCTCCGTTCGATAGACTTGGCTACTTCAGGAAATTGATGCAAGTAGTTGGATAGTTTTTCACCAAAAGTATTCTTGACATAGGTGCGAATGGTGGCCCCTTTTGGCCCCATGTTGGTCGAACCTAGTTTTGTTTTAGTTTGAGATTCAAAGACAGGTTCTTCTACTTTCAAGCTAATCGCGGCAATAATGGAGGCCAGGATATCTTTACGGTCGAATTTCCCAAAATGTTTTTGAATGGTCTCTGCTACGGCTTCCTTGAATGCCATTAAGTGGGTTCCTCCCTGTGTAGTATTTTGCCCATTGACAAAGGAGTAGTACTGCTCCCCATAATGATTGCCATGACTCATGGCCACTTCGATGTCATCATCCTTTAAGTGGATAATCGGATATCGCAATTGTTCACTATTGGTCTTTCGACTAAGCAGATCCAATAGGCCGTTTTTTGAGACATAACTCTTACCGTTGAAATTCAGTTTTAGTCCGGCATTGAGGTAGGCATAATTCCACAGCTGATTCTCTACATAATCTGGCCGGAATTTATATTTCTTAAATACACTATCGTCAGGTTGAAAGATGATACTAGTACCATTGCTGTCCTTGGATTTCCCTACCCGGTGATCCTTGATCAGCTCTCCCCGTTTGAACTCCGCCACTTTGGTTTTTCCATCCCGGATGGCCTGTACCTTAAAATAGTTAGAAAGGGCATTAACTGCTTTTGTTCCCACTCCATTCAAACCCACAGACTTCTTAAAGGCTTTGGAGTCGTATTTACCTCCGGTATTTATTTTGGACACACAGTCAATTACTTTGCCTAAGGGAATACCTCGACCATAATCGCGAATCTCTACCTGCCCGTCCTTTATATTGATATCGATATGCTTTCCGAAGCCCATTACATACTCGTCAATCGAGTTGTCGAGAACCTCTTTTAAAAGAATGTAGATACCATCATCCATGGCAGAACCATCACCTAGCTTCCCGATATACATACCAGGTCTCAATCTGATGTGCTCTTTCCAGTCCAGTGAACGTATGTTGTCTTCCGTGTAATTTACTTGTGCCATCTTTAGTCGAAATGTTGGGATATTTAAATCAAAGAGAATATTATGGCTTTGCTGCCGCTGCTGCTATTTCAAAAAAAACTGTGTAAGAAAGTACTTAAACAGGCAGCATAATTACATTTTTTTTCTCATTTTTATAGAATCAGCCAATTTCTACAACGATTTGGCATAAAATTCGTTATACATATAGCGAATAGCCCTTATGCGTAATAGCATTCTTCCACTATGTAACACCTAAGTACGCCTTTGAGTATGAGCAATTGAAAAACAATAAGATTGCTTCTGATTCATTGAGACGATAACTAAGCCTTCTCACACTATTCACCACATGGTTCATCTCTATTGTATCTTATTTTGCAATAAGCAAAAATAAGAAAAATCGGCATATTGCCAACAATTTGTTTGTTGAATTTAAAACTTTTCGTGTTATTTTGAAAAGGACACAATTACTACAGCATCCTGGTCTTGATGTGCTTCGAAAGGCATTGATAAGAGAGACAAGATGGCAATTGGTAGCCGCCATTGCCCTATTGTTCGTGGGCTTGACTTTGGTGATCTTTTTCTATAAGACTAGTATCATAGCTGGCTTGGTCGGTCTGCTAATGAGTATTACAGCATCTCGCTACATCTATACGTTTTCAGCGATAAAGGAATCTAATGATCATCCCTTGATTCAGTTGATTTCCTACGAACCAGAACGAATTGTCTGGGTGTATGGGCAGCAGACAGAACGCCTACCTTTTGGTCTTCAGTTTTCCCGCTCCTCCGTCTTGTATTTTAAGTTAATTGACGGAGAGGAGTTTAGCGTAAGTATCCCGGGACGATATGTGAAGCTAGTATCTAGGACCTTAAATCGACTCCTTCCGGATACCACTTTTGGCTTCTCCGAAAAACGGGCGGTACAATTTTCAGAGAAACCTCGCTTATTACGTAAAGATCCCATACAAGGGAAAGACAGCTCCCCAACAGGTTAAGCCGTATTGCTTATTTCTCCGCAAATCCTTGTTCGGGTGTTTTGCAGTTTTCCTTGCGTCGTGTATCTACGATAGATGTGATTTTCCAGCCTTCATCAAACTTCACCAATTCAAAGACATTATAGCCACAGTGCAGTTGTTTTTTTCCCAGGTAGAAAGTGTATTCGGTCCAAACATAAGCCAACGGGCCATCTACGCGCACTTCGTAAGACCAGATTTTTTCATCATATACTTCATCATGTGGTGTGGCCATTTGTGTAAGGAATCGATCAAGTGACCCCTCGCGAAGCACGACTTTACCTTCTCGATTCTTGGCTGCCGTCCCCATGCGGGCATCACGTACAAATACAGCGCTGATCATACTACTATCACCAGCCCGCATCCCGTCAAACATTTGCTTAATGGCTTTAACGATGGTCTCTTCGTCCTCACTTCCTTGTGCGCTTAGTTGGTTAGGGAGTAGAAATAGAGCCAGGGTACATATGGCTAGAAGGCAGATCAGTGGTTTTTTCATAATAATTAATATTTTGCGAGTGGCAATATAGAATAGATAGATACGGTTTTATGTATACCGTTCCTGAACAAACTTGGTAGATAGTCAAAAAATAAAACTAAAGAAGCTTTAAGTTTCAAGCTTGACGGTCTATTAATGCGTTATTATTAAGGAAACATGGATACAAAACAGTATCGAAATCGAGTTCTTTAACTTTATGTCATAACTCATTACTGCAATTTGGCGTAAATTTTAGGAAAATTAGACGCTATAGGACATAATATTTGGCAAATGAGCAAGATTTTACTGCTATTGGGAGTAGCCTGTTGTATGTTATCGTGTGCCTCCGTTAAACCGATTGGCCTTTTCCCAGCGACTCCCAGCGGCGCCCCAGATTATGGTGATCTAAACTATTGGGCTGCACATCCGGATAAGGAAGACAGTGCGGATAGAGTACCCGAAGGAGTAAGCAAGGAAACAGATTTAGCCGAGGAGGTAGATGTATTCTTTTTACATCCAACCACATATACAGGTAAGAAAGGACATGACCAATGGAATGGTGTGCTGACGGACGAAAAATTGAATGAGCGAACAGATGGAAGTACGATCCTATACCAAGCCAGTATTTTCAATGATGCTGGCCGGGTTTTTGCTCCTCGTTACCGACAAGCACATTTACATGCTTATTTCAGTCCAGATACTGCTTCTGCCAAAAAGGCCTTTGCATTGGCCTACCAGGATGTCAGAGCAGCCTTTAAATATTATATGGAGCATTATAATAATGGCCGACCGATTATTATTGCTGCACATAGCCAAGGTACTACGCACGCGGGGCCACTTTTGAAAGAGTTCTTTGATGGTAAGCCCTTGCAGAAAAAATTGGTGGCGGCGTATTTAATCGGAATGCCCGTTCCTAAGTCCTTCTTCAAAGAGATAAAACCTTGCGATACGCCTAGTAGTACAGAGTGCTTTTGTTCCTGGCGGACCTTCCGGCGAGATTATTTACCTCCAAAGGAAATCACTGGAGATCAAATTGCAGTGACCAACCCCCTCTCTTGGTCAATAGATGATGAATATCAACCCAAGACAAAGAACCAGGGAGCAGTCTTGCGGAAGTTTGAAAAGATACTTCCTGAGCTTGTAGATGCACAAGTTGAAGAAGGTGTACTTTGGGTAAACAAACCAAAGTTTCCCGGAAGTTTCCTTTTTCGTACGAAGCGCTACCACATTGTTGACTTCAACTTCTTCTACCTTAACGTGCGCAGCAATGCCCGGCTCAGAGCAGAATCCTGGTTGAAAGAAATGGCCGACCGATAGGTCGCCCCAAAAAGGAAAAAAAGAATTTATGGACATTTACTCTCAGGCATCAAAATGGAAGATCTATTTGGCGATAGGTGGGATCTTTATTGTGGGGGCTTCCATGGTGTATACCCAGTATTTAGCCAATGAATTGGCAAAGCAAGAGGAAAAGCAAGCCTTGCATTGGCAAATGGCCAACGAAATTGTGAATTATAGTGACGAAGAGGAGTTAGATCATTGTGATTATACCCTGCAAGGGATGCTCATGACGAGTAATACGACTATCCCTGTAATTTTGGTCGATGAGAGAGGGAATATAATAGATGCGGTCAACTTTGGTGATGAGAAAGATAAAGATGAGGCCTATTTATTAAGGATTGTTGCTCGGCTGCAACGAAAACCGGATTATGAACCTATTAAGGGCTTTGGCGCAGATATCTACTTTTTAGAATCCAAACTACTTCGACAGTTAAGGTATTATCCCATCATTCAGTTATTGCTTATTTCAGGTTTTATCCTTTTTGGTTATGTCAGCTTTAATTCAGCTCGCCGAGCTGAGCAAAATAGAGTGTGGGTAGGTATGGCCAAAGAAACAGCTCATCAATTGGGTACCCCTATTTCTGCTATTATAGCTTGGGTAGAACATCTCAAAATGGTTCGGGAAAAAGATGAAGAAGTGATGGAGGTAGTACAAGAACTAAATAATGATGTGGATCGACTCAACTTAATCGCTGACCGTTTCTCAAAGATTGGTTCAACCCCGAAACTTCAACCCATTGATATTTATGAAGAGCTGGAGAAATGCCGCGATTATATGGTCCGCCGAGCGCCGCGTCGCGTTTCCTTCGAATTCCCACACCCCGCTGCTGGCCACGCTATGGTTATGGTTAATCCGCCTCTTTTCGATTGGGTAATCGAAAACCTATTGCGCAATGCACTTGACGCGATGGAAGGAAGAGGAACCATTAGTGCTACGGTTCAAGAAGAAAAAAACAATATCCACATTGATATTACGGATACAGGAAAAGGTATTCCAGCTGGAAAGTTTAAGCGTGTTTTCCAACCCGGTTTTACCACTAAAAAACGAGGCTGGGGTTTGGGGCTTTCCCTTGCTAAGCGAATCATTGAAGAATATCATTCTGGTAAGATATTCGTGAAGAAATCCGTAGAAAATGAAGGGACAACCTTCTCTATTATATTGCCAAAAGGGAGTTCTGTAGCCCCTAAAAAAGTACTAGTGAAAGAGCCGGTCAAGGCATGAGGTTGAGGTTTGAAATGCATGGGTTATTGGCTTGACTGAATGAGTGAACTATTGTCAGTAGATTGGCAATTAAGAGCTGCATTTTTTATTCCTTCACATTTTTTGAGTAACTTTCCGGTAATAATAAGTAGTCCAATGCCCCTCGACTTTAAAAGGGAGCTTTGCTTTATTCACTCGTGGTCCCTCCCCAATCAGGGACTACAACTCACCCTGGGGGAGACTTCCCTCGTTTTTCTCAAACATGCAATGAGAAAACATACTATCCAATCGCCGGAGAAGTCTGCAAACTTTCTCCGGTTTTTTTATGCCTTGAAGTAATGGATTTGGAAAGGCCTAGCCTCTAAACATCCACTTGGCCAGTTCTTTTAGTCCCACCTTCTTGCCGTACATCAGAATACCTACTCGATAGATTCTGCCGGACAGCCAAACCAAAGCCAGTGCTGTGGCTATGAGGAGAACTAGTGACAATAGTACCTGCCATATGGGAGGATCAAACGGAATCCTAGCGGGCATTACAATTGGGGAGAACAACGGAAATATTGAAGACCAAATGGCCAAGCTGGAATTCGGAGCTTGTACACTAACCATCATGATGTAAAAAGCCAAAAGGACGGGTATAGTAATGGGAATAGTCAATGCCTGCCCTTCTCCTAAATCATCCCCCATAGCTGAACCCACTGCTGCAAATAGAGCGGAATACATGAAATATCCACCTAAGAAATACAAGATGAACAAAGGTAAAATAGCCCACCAATTCTGCTGGCCCAATTCCTGAATCACCAAGCTGAGCATTGCTTCAGCTTCCTCTGGATCTATTTCTGCCCCAGCAGCTGCGGCAGAAGGAGGCATGGCATTGGGATCTGCCCCGAAAAAGAATCCAGCAATTGTGACAATCAAAGGTATTAGGATGGCCCAGATGGCTAATTGAGTCAGCCCTACAGCTCCTACGCCAATAATCTTGCCCAGCATCAATTGGAAAGGTTTGACAGAGGAGATCATGACCTCCACAATTCGGTTGGTTTTTTCTTCCATGACCGAGCGCATTACCATCATACCATAGATAAAGACCGTCATGTACATAATTATGCCCATGAAAAAGCCAATTGCGGCTGCAATTTTACCGGCCATTTTAGTCGTTTCCTCCGGTGCGGCCTTGATGGGCTTGGGCTCCAATTCGATTTTTGTATTGAGCGCTTCTAGCTGTTGCCGATCTATTTCTAATTGATCAATCTTGTAATCCCGCACCCGATCCCTAATTCGGGAAATAATGACCGGTTCTATATCTAAGGTGAGTTTTTCATCAGAATAGTAGTAGACACGGAAATCTTTTTTCAATAAGTCATCGAGGCTGGGAATGAGGAGGATCCCATTGTAATCCATCTCATCGAAGTTGTCTTTGATTACATCAAGATCAGTATCTACAAACTTAAAGAAGAGGTTGTTTTCATCTTTGATCTTACCATCAAATATATTTCCTTGATCGATGACCGCAATCCGCTTGGAGTCGTCACTATCATATTGAAAGATAAAGGAAACCACTACGAAGAACAACCCAATAGCTAAGGGCGTCAACAAAGTGGCCAATATGAAAGAGCGTCGGGTAACACGGGTGAGATATTCTCGCTTTATAATTAACCAAAGATTATTCATCTTATATTTTTTCGTTGGGCTTTGAAAAGGAAAAAAGGGGAATTATTCGCCTTCAACAGTCGTAACCTGCTGGATAAAAATTTCATTAAGACTAGGCAAAATCTCGTTGAAGGCAGTTACATGTAGACCATTGCTAATGAAATACCGCAATAGGTTGTTGGAATCTTCACCCTCCGAAAGTTGAATGATGACGTGATTGGCTCCCTGTTCAATAATGGTGGCTTGCTGCGAGACAGCACTAGGGAGGTGACTGTCAAAGTCCAGGCGAAAGCGATTCTCTTTGAATTGATCTTTAATGGCCTTCACTTCTCCGGCCAGGATGTTTTTACCTTTATTGATCAGTACAATTTCTTCACAGATCTCTTCTACCTGTTCCATACGGTGTGTTGAAAAAATAATGCTGACGCCTTCTCTCTGCAGTTGGTGAATCTCATCTTTAATGAGATTGGTATTGATCGGGTCAAGTCCAGAAAAGGGCTCATCTAAGATCAAGAGTTTGGGTTTGTGGATGATGGTAGCAATAAACTGGATCTTCTGTTGCATCCCTTTAGATAGCTCTTCTACCTTTTTGCCCCACCAATCCGTTATCTCAAATTTTTCAAACCACTCTTCGATAGCAGTCTTAGCCGCTTTCTTACTCAAACCCTTCAGTTGGGCCAGGTACATCAGGTGATTACCTACCTTCATTTTCTTATAAAGACCGCGTTCCTCGGGCATGTAGCCAATCTGAGTAGGGGTATTATTATTGATGGGTTGCCCCGCTAGCAATACCCGACCTTCGTCCGCTCGGGTAATCGTAGTGATAATTCGAATGAGGGAGGTCTTTCCTGCACCATTTGGGCCAAGTAATCCGAAGATTCGCCCCTCTGGTACACCAAAGCTGACCTTATCCACCGCTACGTGTTTGTCGTAAGTTTTTACAACATCTTCCAGTTGAAGTATATTCATATCCAATCCATTCCTTAAATGAGATCTCGAAACATCGGGAAATTACAGGTTTTCCTTGTTTTTTTTCTACCAGCAGCAATCAAAGTTGGACAGATCGATTCTTTTTGAACATGAGGGGCCAAACAAACTTATCTGGCCTAAAATCAGAACACTTGATGGGGTAGCCTGTAGGTTTGGAATTGCGGTAGTGAAAAAGGGAGTGAGCTGACTTGTTCAGGTTGCAAGCCAGGTCATTTCTTGCCAGTAGACTCTTCCTATAACCTCAGTTTTGCCTACCCAAATGGTTATATAAGTTTTTTACTAAAATAATGCGGGAAAAAGCTGTTAATTTGCAGCAGAAACTGTTTATATTAGCAGTGCCTTGTCTTACTTCCACAGTAAAATACACTTCCTGATTACATTAATTGGGGTATCAGTGACTGTTCGAGTTTAACGGTTCAGCTGTTGCCGCCATGCTGTCTAGTTGTTCACCCGTCACTTAATTGATAGCTTAATTTAACCGTCTACTACTTATCGCGTGATTTGGTGCCTTAGGGAAGGTTTCCCGATGGACTAAAACCGCCTGTTTCGAAAAAATGGCTTCAACAGCAAGTTGAGCCTGCAACCTGTATGGTCGAGACAGAAAATTGTACGGTTTTTAATCCACCTGACCTACCTAAATAAGGCATCTCTTATTGGGAAATTATAACGATTAGCCAACACCAACTCTGACACTGCTTGATTCTCTTGTGAGCAGCCTAGTGCCTGCCTATGACAAGGGTGACTGGCTATTTGTAACCAAAAGATTAACCTAAAATCCACAGCTACTTTTACATGAACACTCAGTACAAAACCTATAACGCTACCAATTCATATTCCAAAAAACTAAAAACATGAAATCATTCACTCTTCCCGTGGCGCTAGCCCTGCTAGTCCTTTGGCTTCCAGGGTATAGTTCGGCACAGACAGTTGAACCTTTGGATAGTCTGAAAGAACTTCTGCCCAGCATCACCGACACCCTCAAGGTCGAAGTTCTCTGCAAAATTGCCAAGAACCACATTTTTCTAAATCAAATGGACAGCTGTGAGCATTACACCAATCTAGCAGCAGACTACTTGAAAGACAAGAGTATCAATTCTCCGAAGTATGAGGCTGCTATCTTAGTTCTTCGAGGTAATATTGCCCACCAAAGAGGTGAATTAGGCGAAAGCACCGTGAATCATCAAAAGGCCCTGGATCTTTTTGTGGAGATTGGTGACAAAAGAGGAGAATCTGTTGCGCTGACCAATATCGGGATCAATTACATTATGTTATCGGCTTATGATAAAGCTTTGACATATCTATACCCCTCACTCCGACTGTCTGAAGAGATTGATAACAAGGATGATATATATAATGCCTATCAAAACATAGCTGTTGTCCTATCTAGCATGGAAGAGAATGAAGAAGCTAAAGCCTACCGGTTGAAAATTTTCGACTACGCGCAGCAAACCAACAATTGGTATAAGATTATTTATTCAGCGGGTTCGCTGGCCGGGAATTATAAAAACATGGGGATATTAGATAGTGCATTGCATTATGAATTGATCGCCTATGAAACGGCAAAAGAGGTAGGAAATAAAGTGTTTGAGGGCCGTCTCTTACGTTCCTTGTCGCGCACTGCTATTCTCCAGGAACGCTATGCCAAGGCGCTATCTTATGTACAAGATGCCTTTGCCTTAACAGACACTAGTAACTACCTGGATATGGCTTTCGTATACAACTATGATGCAGAAGCGAAATTTGGCCTTGGAGACTACCAGGATGCTTTTGAGTCCGCCTATAAAGCATTGGCGTACGCAGAATTAGACAATCATACCGTTCTCCTGAACAACGCCTACTTTCAATTATATGAGTTTTACAAAAAACGCGATCAACCCGAAGAGGCCTTGGAATATCATGAACTGTATAAGCAAATGCAAGACTCAGTTTATAATCAGGAAAAAATAGAAAAGGTGCAGAACTTGGAGGTGATTTATAAAACGGCAGAGAAAGAGTCGGAGATCGTTCGCTTACAACAGGAATCGGAGATTCAGGAGCTACAGCTGCGGCAGCGAAACCTATGGTTGTTATTGTTAGGGGGAGGAGCGCTGTTGTTAGGTGCACTGGGATATTTTGCCTATCGCCAACGAATACTGAGAAAGGAGTTTCAGTTGATGCAGTCAGAACAACGCCTATTGCGCACGCAGATGAACCCACATTTTTTCTTTCATGCCCTGTCTTCTATTCAGCAGTTCATACTGAAGGAAGCGGATAAGCGCGAGGCCGTTTTATATTTATCCAAATTTTCCCGCCTAATGCGGAATGTATTAGAAGGTAGTAGAACTGAAAGCGTTAGTCTAGGTTCGGAAATTGAATCTATTAGCCACTATATCGAACTACAGCAATTGCGATACGGCGATTGTTTTGACTTTAGTCTACATGTTGATGAAGGTATGGATACTGAAGAATGGGCCTTCCCTCCTATGTTGTTGCAGCCCGTGGTAGAAAATGCAATTGAACATGGGTTGATACCTAAAAAGCAAGCTGGTAAACTCCACCTTTCATTTGAGCGGAAAGCGGAACATTTACATGTTGTCGTAGAGGACAATGGTATTGGACGGAAAGAGACAGTACCCGGGACACAACCTTACCGAAAATCGGTGGCGTTAGAGGTAATGAAAGACCGAATTGATTTGATGAATCGTAGAGAAAACAGCAAATCAAGCTTCTCCATTATTGACTTACAAGATGAACAAGGAGAAGCTGCTGGAACCAAAGTCGTTTTTCACCTTCCACTAAAATCTGCCATTTAAGATGTTGAAAGTAGTATTAATAGATGACGAAAAGCCCTTTCGCGATGGGCTGCGCCACTTAATTGATCTATACTGCCCACAGTTGGAGATATTGGGAGAGGCAGATGGAGTATCAACAGGGAAGGCATTAATTGCGCAAAAGCGACCTACCTTGGTGTTTCTGGATGTACAAATGCAAGATGGTACAGGCCTAGATTTGCTTAGACAATTGGGGGATCGCTCTTTTGAAGTCATCTTCACGACAGCTTTTGATCGATTTGCCCTAGAAGCCATTAAACTTAGTGCTTTGGATTACCTGCTAAAACCCATAGATCCCGAGGAGCTAATGCGGGCTGTGGAGAAAGCTGAGGTTAACCTCAATAAACAGCAACAGGAAAAGAAGTGGACCCAAATGGAGGCTGCTTTCCAGAATTTTTTACAACCGCAGGCGCCAAAGAAACTGGTGTTAAAGGATGCCGAGAACATCTATATGGTAGAGGTTCCAGATATTGTTCGTTGTGAAGCAGCAGGTAGCTATACCCGTTTCTATTTGGTGGATGGGAAAGAGATACTAGTATCCAACAACCTTCGCGAATACGAAAACCTCTTAAAACCACATCATTTCTACCGCCCCCATCACTCTCATTTGTTTAACCTTCATCAATTGGAACGCTTTGAAAAATCTCAGGGTGGTTTTTTGGTGATGAAAGATGGAAGTAAAGTGCCAGTCTCCGTACGACGCAAGGATCAAATTCTCCAGTTGTTTTCCATGCCTTAAGAGGAGGCGTTCAGGGGTGTTGATCAGGATTGTTTTCAACACCCCTAAATGCTATTGTAGGTCATTATTTTCGATAAAGCCAATCTGTTTCCATTCTTTCTTGATGGGATCATTTTGTTGAGGCGTGCCTGGCGTGCTACGTCCCTGACGAATATATCTCGTTAATAGCGCTTGGAGTGTTTCCACCTGCTCACTTTCTGAAGCCTGCAAGTTCGTCGTTTCGGCGGGGTCACTTGCGAGGTCATATAATTGAATAGGAGGGAGGCTATCCATATTTTTCACTTGTTTGGGGGTGGGATAACTCCATCCCGCAGAGCCTGCGCTCATGATGAGCTTGTGAGATCCTTTTCGGATGGCAAAGGAGCCATTGATCGAGTGGTGGATAATGTCTTTTCTGGCATGTTCCCCTTGTGGGTCCTCCAAAAGAGATAGATAACTAAAACTATCCTCTCCTTCATTGTCGGCTAAGCTATAGCCCACAATGGCTGCACAAGTGGCGAGAAGGTCGGTACTACAAACCAATTGCCCGCTAGTTTTATTGGTCTTGATCTTGGCTGGCCAATGCACGAGGTAAGGTACTCTATGCCCTCCTTCATAGATATCGGCTTTATGCCCGCGGTAGACATAGCTGGGGTCATGCCCTTTCTCTCCTAAAACCTCAAAATTGGCTTGTGGGGAACAGCCGTTATCACTAGTAAAAACAACCATGGTGTTTTCCTCGATTCCTTGTGCTGCCAAGGCGCTCATCAATTGGCCCATATAATCATCGATCATCATGACAAAATCAGCATAGGGGTTGAGTTGGCTTTTGCCAAGCCATTCTTCGGTAGGAAGGATGGGCGTGTGTGGGGAAGGTAGAGCCAAGTATAGAAAAAAAGGAGCCTCACCTTTATTCTCGCCAATAAACTCGATTGCTTTTTCAAAGAAATGAGGCGTGACTTGCTCATGAATAAAGTCAGGAGCAGTAGGGCCCTCTCTCCACCAAGTGTATTGTCCTTTGTCTACCGTAACAGTATCGGGCAGAGCTGTCACTTTCCCGTTTTCTACATATACATAGGGCGCCATGTCCAAAGAGCCGGAGTGACCATACGCATAGTCAAAACCAAGATCATTGGGATTGTTGGTGATGGGTTGACTGAAGTCGATGTTGCCGAAATCGCTAGGCTGCCAGCCAATCCCTCCTAAGGTATCGGTCGTTAACCCCCAATCCCAGCCCAGGTGCCACTTGCCCACAAAGCCGGTTTTGTAGCCATGCTTCTTCAGCATGGAAGCTACTGTGGTTCGATCATTCGGAATCAATGCCTTGGATTTGCCTGTAAGTACACCCGATTTGAGCCGTGTTCGCCAATTGTATCGCCCCGTAAGGGTGCTGTACCGAGTAGGCGTACAAACAGCCGAAGAGCTATGGGCATCCGTAAACTGTACACCATTTTGGCCCAGCTTGTCGATATTTGGAGTGGGGATTTTACCCTGTTCATTATAGGAGGAAATATCCCCATACCCCAGATCGTCCGCTAGCACGTAAATGATATTGGGAAGTTCGATGCTTTCTTCTGCGGGTGAGCTACACCCGATAACCAAAAGACTAAGTAACAATAGGGAAAGGCAGTAAATTTTCATACAGATATATATATTGCTTTTAAAGCTGACAAGAGTCACACTCTAGTGAGCTGAATAGGATTGGTAGATGGCTTTTTGAAAAGCCTCCCAGTGCGCATCGGTCATGCGATCAGGAGTGAAAAGACAAATTCCCTTCGCGCCATTTTCCATGGAGGCACTGATGGCCGTTCCCAACTCAGAAGGGAGTAGCCCATGATTTTCAGGGTCATTTTCTTCTGTCTTTGCTTCTGGTTTAGGGCAGATAAATAAACCGCTATATAAAGGGGCCTTGCCCGCTAACGCATCCACACCTTCTTTGGTCACCGTTCCCACCCATTCAGGTTTCTCCAAATAGAAGTCATTGTAATTCATTGGATAGAATGCATCCAGTTCCCATTTATCCCATTCCTGTCTGACAATTCGCCGGGCTACGGAATGAGGACCTGGGAACACAGCAGCATGGATTTCTTTGCCTTTGGCATGAACATCTGCTGCAATTCGGTTCACTAGAGATGTGATGAGATCATACCGATATTGCTTCCAGGCTTCCACTTGACTTGGATCCTCTTCGGCGAGAATATCAATACCTGTTTTTGCTTTGAATCCATCAACGCATTCTTTGCCGTAGCAGTAATCATAGTCTGGATATTCTTTGTCCATCACAAGGCCATACTTATCCCACAACCCTCGAGCTAAGATCACATCTGGAAAACGAATATAATCCAGGTGGACCCCATCTACTTCAGGAACAGCTGCAATGGACGTATAAAGTTCGGATAAATACTGGTAAACGCCCTCATGATTGGGGCAAAGGAAGGTGTAGTAATCAACGTAGGCCGGTTTTTCTAGTGCTCGCTCTCCTTTGCGATTGATGCCATACCATTCGGCCTGGATGGCATCTGTTTTGGCCTGTACCATAGTGGGAATCCAGGTATGAAAGGCTAAATCAGCTGATTTGGCAATTTTGCCAATGCGAGCATAGGTGGCTGGATCATGCCCGCCATTGTATAGCAAGCCATCGATTCCATATGCTTTCCATGTTTTAAATTTGGAGAGAATGGCTTCGTCTGAAGCATCTCCTGGTCCGCCAGTCCAGGCGAACACTGGGATTTTCTCTGTGGTGCTGTTTTGGCAACCCAGTAGGAAGAGGAGCAATAGCAGCCCCCAATATCTAGACATAATGTTTAAAGTTTGGTTTCCTCGCCCTAAAATAAAACAAGCCTATTGAAAAACAGAATTAATCGACATACAATGAGATTCTAAGGCAGGATGGCTATATTGGGTTGAAATGAAAGAGATAGCTTCAACCTGGTATATAATCATCAACCCTGCTGCTTCTGGTGGGAAAGCCGGCAAAGTATGGCCCGGTATCGAACAGAAATTATCAAATGCTGGAGTGGATTTTACGACGGTGTTTTCCACTTATAGTAGACAAGCTACCGAATTGGCCACGCAGGCGATCGAAGCGGGCTATAGGCGTTTAATGGCTGTAGGAGGAGATGGCACCAATAATGAAGTGATCAATGGGATTGTACAACAAGCAAAGGTTCCGACATCGGAGATCGTGTATTGCCTACTTCCTATTGGTACGGGAAATGATTGGATTAAAACGCATGGAATACCTCGACGTATAAAGGCCTGGCTCCCCATGTTCTTAGCAGGACATATTGGCCAGCAGGATATAGGTTGGGTAGAGTACCAAGATGAAGACAAAACTAAAAGACACTATTTCGCCAATGTGGCCGGCCTAGCTTATGATGCTTTTGTAGTTCATTATGTAGAAGCCATAAAAACGAGAGTAGCCAACAAGCTGGTTTATCTTTGGGTGGTACTCCGTTGTTTGTGGAAATATCAGTTGCAATCTGCTCGAATCGTCTTCAATGGGAAGATGATAGAAGATTATTTTTATACGATCAATATCGGAGTGTGTAGGTACTCAGGTGGGGGGATGCAATTTGTGCCTCATGCTGAGCCAACTGATGGACTATTGGCATTAACATACGCCGGAAAGCTCAAAAAGTGGCAGGTTATATTGAACACTTACCGGTTTTACAATGGTAGTGTCGGCGAGCATCCCTTGGTGCATACCGATCAAGTTAAGGAACTTAAAGTGGAGCACCCAGAGGGAAAAGCAGCGACCTTGCTCGAGGTAGATGGCGAATTCCTGGGAGTGACTCCCGCAAGCTTTGGTATAAAAGAAGGGGCTCTACGATTTATTTGTCCCGCCCCTCATTCCTAATTCATAGACTTTCTCCATTATTTCTTAATCTGCGGAAGAACGAAACGGTGAGGCCTTTTTTGCTGTCGACTCATGGAATTTCAAGCTGTAAATTCTAAGCGTTCGAAAAACAGTAATGTGACCCTCCTTGAAAGCTTCCGTCATAATGTCGAACTAATTCCTAAGAAAGTCATGAAATTCAAACTATTCACACTCGTTTTTGCCCTACTTACTTTGCCCCTTATTACAGATGCACAGATTGCTGAGCAACCTAAGAGCATGAGTTTAGGAACCCACAATGCCTTAGTATTGGAACTACCTCAAAATGACCAGAAGTTGGTCAGCAAGGTGTGGGAAGGATATATGAAAAGTTTTTATGACACGAAGTCAAAGCATAATAGAAAGACTGGAGAATGGGTAGCCGAAGAAGCAGATATTGTTTCCTTAGGTAAAGGAGATGAGATTGATCTTTTTACTACGATTGAGCAAAGAGGGAAAAATGTAGAACTGGCCCTTTGGGTACACCTACAAGAAGGAGACACCTATGTCTCATCAGATCGACATCCAGATCGCTCAGTGGAAGCTGAAAAACTATTGATGCGTTTTGGACTGGAAGTTGCCCGCGAAACCATTAAGATTGAGTTGAAAGATGAAGAGAAGAAACTCAGCCAGATGGGACACAGCATGAAAAAACTAAAGAATGCCCAGGACCGTTACCGAAAGGATATTGAAAAAGCACAAGCCGCTATCCGTAAAGCAGAAGAGAACATATTGAAAAATGGAGGAGAGCAAGAGGATATGCTAAAGCAGATGGAGGTGCAACGGGAAGTTATCGAAATGGTACAAAAGAAATTACGGGATCTGTAGATCGCTGACTATTGCTTCGATATTTAGTGAAGCAATCCCCCCAAGAAAGCAATTATAATCCCATAAATATTTTTGAGTGTTTACATTAAGGATGTGGCCATCGATCGGTAAAAACTGATCGATGGCCTTTTTCATTTTGGGTACTGGCGTGATATTGCTGTCCCAAGAATTCTGTATTATGATGGCATGTTTTTACTGAATGATCGAAATGAGAAGCTGCTGACTGTTTCTCCTCTTACGCGAGAATCTGTTTCGTCCCTCTTCATCCAACCCAACTTTTATGGGATCTTCTTCCTCGAGGAAGCAGAAGGAACCCTTATTTTGGATCAACAAGAAATTAGGCTAGAAGATTGTACTATTGCATTCTATTATCCCTACCAAAAGCTAGTCTTAAAGGCAAGCCTAAAAGGACTATTCGTCCAATTTCATCCCGATTTTTTTTGCATTGGCATTGAAGCTAAGGATATAGGTTGTCAAGGACTTTTGTTCAATAACTTCTTCAATGACATTCTATTAAAGTGCTCTCGGAAAGAATTTAAGAAGCTCTCTAAGTTTCATAAATTGATAGCTAAGGAGTTGAGAGAAAAAGCCATTGGGCAAAATGATATGATTGCCAGTCGATTGAAAATATTCTTAATCGATGCCGTCAGAATCAAAATTGGCAAACAGGCTGAAAACTTGCTTTACCAGGACAACCTACATTATCAAATAGAAAAATTGATAGAAGAGAACTATGCCCAGCAGGCCTCTCCTGACTTCTATGCGAGCAATTTGCGAATCTCCTTGACAAAATTCAATCGGAAGTGTAAGCAATATTTCCAGAATAGCTTCATTACGATTTTGAATTTGAAGAAAATAGCAGTGGCTAAAAACGAACTCTACATCACGGAATCCTCGATTAAAGAAATCGCTTATCAAGTTGGATTCAATGATCCGCTTTATTTTACAAGAGTCTTCAAAAAGCACTGCGGAGTTTCTCCCAAAGAATTCAGGAAAAAGCTGAAAAACAATAGATTGCTTTGATAGTCCATGTTTTGGTTGTATAGTCCTTAATGCTTGCAGATAGGGTCTCTAATTTTGTATGTATAACATATAAAATAGAGTCAATATGATTAGAATATGTCAATTAACTTTCTTCTTGCTCCTTACCCTTTCATTCTCGTGTAATGATAGTAAGATCGAAGACCAAGACGACGCCGCACAGCCCTCAGCAGCCATCGAGCCAGACTTAACTACTCAAGTCACTAATGTCTTCGAAGAGAAGTTTGGCGTACATGAAGGTAAGCGGCGAAACCACATTGATGGCTTTTGCTTTTTAGGTCATTTAAAGATTAAGGATAAAACAATACAGGACTATTCCAAGAGTGCTATTTTTAGCGATGTCCCCTTGTCTGTAGTTGGTCGCTTCTCGCACAAAGGAGGGGTGAAGAAGGATGAAGGCCAAGCAGGAGAATATGGTATGGCCTTTCAGGTTCGAATGGCGAAAGGTGGACTCCACAATTTTAGCATGAACACCTTAGATTTTTTCCCAGTTAGCACACCTGAAGGTTTTCTACAACTGATGCAAGCTAAAGTAAGTGGGAAAGCAGAAGATTTTGATAAACTCAAGACCGATCATCCGGAATTTGCTAATTATAAAGCCTATTACAAGGATAAGCCCAGTGAACTAAAACCCTATTCCAATCATCGATTCAATAGTGTTAATACCTTCCTGCTGGAAAATGAAACTGGGACTAGCACAGCTGTGAGGTGGTCTTTTGTGCCCCAAAATGAAGAAGTGAGGCTGGATCCAGCTAAGAAAATAGACTTTTTTGAATTGACCCAACAGTCATTGCAAACTGGAAAGCCCCTAGTTTGGGAGATGGTAATTTCAATTGCCAATGAAGATGATCGTATAAATGATGCTAGTGTGCAGTGGGAAGGAGAACATAAGCAGATTGTCGCCGCTACTCTGACAGTAGAGGAGGTAGTTGCAAGCGGAGCCTGCGATGATTTAAATTTTGACCCCTTGGTTCTTAGTCCTGGGTTTAAACCTTCAGAAGATCCAGTACTAATGTTTCGGTCACCGGCTTATGCTTCTTCTTTTGCCAGAAGACTTCAGGAAAAGAATAAATAATTTACTCAAGCGGTTTTATCGTCCAACAATTAGGCTTATACCAATCCGGTAGCGAGCAACAGGCTATCTCTTCAGTGAGGTAGCCTTCCTTTGTTTGTATCCCTAAGCTGGTTTCACTCTTCAAGGGAACCTTCCCAAACAGACTTGATGCTCCTCCAGTTTTACCTTATCTTTGAAACAAAGCGCACCCGAATGAAAAAAATTGGCCGAACCTTATTGAAGATCATAGAAGAGGTCCCAGCGATTGTAGTAGCCGTCTTCTTGGCATTGGTGGTTAATGATTGCAACGAAAATCGAAAAGAATACCATTTAGCGACAAGTAGCTTACAAGCATTACAATCAGAGTTAGTTAAAAATCAACAGGCCTTGGCCCAGAATTTGACCGCTAATGAATTGGAAGCAAAGGAGATGCGAGCGGATCTAGATTCCTTACGTATGTTTGGTTTAGACAGTATGAGTACCCTTTCTGTAGGGATAAGCCAGGCTATGTTGCAAAAATCGGCTTGGGATATGGCCATTTTGAGTGGATCAACACGAAACTTTCGGCCAGGGTTACTTAATGATTTAACCACAATCTATGGTTTGCAGGAGTTGTATGATGAAATGGCGGTAAACTATTTCAAAGAATTAAGTACGATCGAATTCTATAAGCCTGGGCAAGAGAAAGAGCGGATACAAGCAAGCTTACAGGTTCATCAATTGACGCATGATATTTCAAATCAATTGTCGAAACTGTATGACAAGATAATTCCAGAACTCACGACAGATTTAAAAAAATAACAAGATTTTTTCCACACTCTTGAGTCAGCTGAAGCTGGGACTGGATCGCTCTAAAAAAAATTCATATCTTGGATAAAACCCACAGCACTACTCCATTAAGTTATTCACTTTGCTGTGGAAAATGTTGAAAAAGTAGTAGTTTTCAACATATAAAGAGGAGTTATCCACACCTACCCCCGCTAATGTTAACGCAAGGTTACTAGATATTCCCAGCAGTAAGGATTAAATTTGTGAGCTTTTTCCTAACAATTTGGACGCTACAGCATGGCCGAACCACAAAAACCTGCCAAAACAGACAAAAACATGAGATATGGGAAGACTTACCAAAAAGGTGAGGATCTTTCTAATTATGTTTTTGGAAAAGTGCAGCCGCAGGCTATACCCTTGGAAGAGGCCGTCTTAGGGGCAATCATGCTGGATAAAGAAGCATTACCTGTTGTTTTGGATATTCTTCGTTCCGATAGTTTCTACCTGGACTCCCATAAATCGATTTACAAGGCCATGTTGCGGCTTTTCGAAAAGTCACAACCTATCGACTTGCTGACGGTGACAGAGGAATTGCGCAAAGGCGGAGACTTGGAGTCCGCTGGAGGACCTGCTTACATTGTAGAACTGACCAACAAAGTAGCTTCTGCTGCTAATATTGAATATCACGCTCGAATCATTTCTCAGAAATATATTCAGCGGGAACTTATTACCGTTTCTACGAAAGTGATTAAGGATGCTTTTGAAGATACTACCGATGTATTCCAATTGCTAGATGATGCCGAGCAAGGATTGTTCTCCATCGCGCAACAGAATATGAGTCGAGGTTATGAATCCATGAGTTCCTTGTCGGGCAAAATGTTGAAGCAACTGGAGGAGTTGAAGAACCAGGAAGGAGGCCTTACCGGTGTACCTACCGGCTTCACTGAATTGGATCGTTTGACATCTGGTTTTCAGTCTTCGGATTTGATCATTTTGGCAGCCAGGCCGGGCATGGGAAAAACTGCTTTCACACTTTCTCTAGCCAAAAATGCAGCTGTTGACTTCGAAAAGCCCATCGCTTTCTTCTCGCTTGAGATGTCGAGTCTTCAGCTAGCCCAGCGGATCATTTCCATGGAGGCAGAGATTTCGGGAATGAAGATGAGAAGTGGCCAATTGGAAGATTATGAATGGCAGCAACTTCACTCCGCCATCGAACGAATTGGAGAGGCTCCTATCTATATAGATGATACACCGGGTATCAATATCTTTGAATTACGGGCCAAATGTCGGCGTTTGAAGATGCAACATGATATCCAAATGATTGTTATTGATTATTTGCAGTTGATGAGTGGGGGCGGAGAAAGCCAAAAAGGGAATCGGGAACAAGAGGTAAGTGCCATTTCCCGAGCCTTGAAAGGACTTGCCAAAGAATTACACGTCCCTGTAATTGCCTTATCGCAGCTGAGTCGGGCTGTAGAGCAGCGTGGTGGAACCAAGCGCCCACAATTGAGTGATTTGCGGGAAAGTGGATCGATAGAGCAGGATGCAGATATTGTATCTTTCATTTACCGTCCGGAATACTACCAAATCTTAGAAGACGAAGAAGGGCAATCCCTTAAGGATGTTGCAGAAATCATTGTAGCTAAACATCGTCATGGGGCACTGAAGACTGTTAAGCTACGATTTACGCCTGAATATGCTCGCTTCTCCGACCTAGAAGATGCCGATTTCAGCGCCTTGCCGGATGAGAACTTCGATCCAGCTTCTTACACAAACATTATCACTCGTCCTTCCAAAATGAATGATGAAGATATTCCCTTTTAGCAGATTGAGGAAGAGAAGGTACGTGTAGCTAGTACCATTTTCTGTCTTTGCGAAAAGGAGAAATCTTATACCTCCTATAGTTTTCTTTTCAGCAGTTTTCCCTATAAGAATTAGCCTGATCTATCTTCTGGATTAAAGGGCAACCGACAGACAGCTCAAGCCATTATTTCGGCAAATTTGAAAAAAATGACATAACTTCGGTTACCTTTTGAGTGGACAAGCAATAAACACATAGGAAAGTATGAACGAACACTCTGAAACAGCGCTGTTAAACATGTTAAAAGGTGAAGATCAGAGGCAAATTGATGAAGCTTTATCTCAGCTATATCGGCAGTACTATGATGCGGTAAAACAATTGGTTCGAAAAAACAATGGAACTGAAGAGGAAGCTGACGATATTTTTCAAGAGACACTCTTAACCTTTTACACTCAGCTCCGGCAAAAGCACCTGCAACTTAATTGCGGTATCCAAACCTATTTGTATTCCGTTGCTCGGAATATGTGGTTGGATGAGTTGCGAAAACGCAAGAAGAAAGTCAAGTTAGTGGAAACGCATTCGTTTATCCCACTACAGGAAGATCATTTGTCTACATTGCTGGCTAACGAGAAAAACCAGCAGGTGGCGAAGATCATCCAAATGTTGGATGAAAAATGCCAACAAGTGCTCATCCACTTCTACTTTGACCGCTATCGCATGCAGCAGATTGCTAGTTTGTTAGGTTTTGCCAATGAACAGGTAGCGAAGAACAAGAAGTCGAAATGCTTGAAAAAACTAAAAACGCTGGTGGAGGAGCGCCGCCATCAATTTGAAGTATAGCCATGAAAGTTAATGAAGAAAAGATAGATGATTTTTTACTGGATCGGATGTCCCAAGCCGATAATCAGGCATTTGAGCAAGAGATAGAAAAGGATAAGGAACTTGCTAATCAAGTAAAGCTTCAGCGCGAGATTATGGGAGGATTGGCTGTTGTGGGCAAAGCGCAATTCAAGGCACGCCTAGATCGGATCAAAAAAGAAACATTTAAGGAAAGTACTGAAACTACTTCGCCAATAGTCGAGAAAAAAGGAATCCCTTCTTGGGTTTGGTGGGGGATAGGTGTGCTTGCTCTTTCTTTGGCTGCTTTGCTGTTTTGGCAACTCAATAGCGGAGGAGAGGACCCTGACGTGATCTATGCGGATTTGTTTGAAGTATATGATGTACCCGTTGTCCAACGAGATACAGATGATCAGCAATTAATTAAGGAACTATCAGCTTATTATAAAGAAGAAGCCTACCAGGCTTTTATCGATGGATTTGCCCCACAAAAAGACAATTTTCAAGATCATCCGGAATTAATTCTAAGCCTTGGAATTAGTTACTTAGTGGTTGATCAGCCTGCCGATGCAGCAAAAGTATTAGCAAATCTGGAACAAAGCAATTACCCCGCTTACCACGATCATGCACGTTGGTATAGAATTCTGGCGGCTCTTAAAATGGAGGATTTCGATAAGGTTCAAGAGTTATTACCCGCGCTCCTGGAAAATGGGCAAGCAGACCATCATGCGGAAGCAAAAGATCTGGCTAAGCGTTTATAATGCTAAATTTAGAACTATTTTGGCGAGATCTTTTCTCGGAGAAAATCATCGGTTAGCTTAAATTATTTCCCTGGCCCTCGAAAATAGTCAAATGACCAAGACCTGTACTTCGGTTCGACTTAGGTAGGAAAAAATCGAGATTTTGTAGGTTGACTTTCTCTGGATTTAGAACCGAAAGTCTTTACAACTATTGTATAGGCCGTTTCTCCTCTAATCAGGCGATCCAGTTCTTGGATCAAAGCCTCTAATCCTTGGCGGATCAATGCATAATACATCAAATAAAGTATAGTTTGGTTGGCCAACTTACGTTTAACTACTAACTTGAGGGGCAATTACCGAACTTTGGACAAAAAGAGCTATCTTTCGCTTTTGTCCATCAAACCGGAAAGCGTAGCGCTAAATAGTATTGATTTCAAAATAATCTTTATGAAGCTAAAAAAACTTTTACTCCTTTTCTTCACGGTCATCTCTCTGTCTTCCCTTTCAGCACAAGATATCCACAATACGCTCTTCAACATGTCACCGCTTACGCTTAATCCAGCCTTAACGGGTGCTTTCGAAGGTACAGCGCGTATTGGGGGGATTTATCGCGCTCAAGATTTTGCATTGGATGGAGGAGATGGGTATTCTACGCCATCTTTTTTTATAGATGCACCAATTTTTAGAGGATTTGGAAAAAGAGATTGGATCGGCGCAGGTATGATGTTCTACCAAGACAATTCCGGTACACTGAATCTCAAAACGACAACTAGTCAATTATCTGGTTCTTATCATTTGTCTTTAGATAAGAAATCCCAAAACATGTTGACCTTTGCTGTGCAATGGGGACAAGTAACAAGAGGGATAGACCCTTCCAGAGGGGTATATAGTGATACTTTCGCAGAAGCTTTTGGAGGATTAGGAAATAGCACTTCTGAAGATCCTTTAGCCACCGGCGGTAGCGGTGGTGGTGGTGGCGGCGGCGGAAACGCCTCAGAGTTGACCAAGAACTTCTCGGATGTGGGCGCAGGTATTATGTTACGTTCCAACATTGGTGATGATTCCAAATTGGAGTTGGGGATAGCCTATGGCCACCTCACTACGCCTCGTTATAACTTGATCACTGCTGGTGGAGCAGGTGATGCCAATAGACGACCTGCTAAGATTGTAGCACATGGTCGGTTGGTTATGCCGCTGCAAGGTAAGTGGACTTTTGAACCTACTTTCTTGTACCAAAACACAACAGCTGCGAATGAGTTTGGCTTACAAGCTTGGGCCGGGCATCAAATCAACCCAGATACTAAGTTGAACTTCGGTTTGGGATACCGAATTGGTGATGCAGGTAAATTCCTTTTTGGAGTAGAACATAAGGATTTAACGGCAGCCATTGCCTATGATCTTTCTCTTTCCTCCAAAACCCAAGTTAATAACTTTCAAGGGGCGATCGAACTGGCAGCATTTTACATTCTGAAGATCTATAAAAAGCCAGATGTAAAACCTGCTATCTTATGTCCAAGATTTTAACAGTTTATTAAACAAATATTTCTCGATTTCTTCGTTTAATAAATGAATGACTTTCCAACTAGAAGCACGTCTAAAGAAAGTCAAAGGATCTCCGGGCTACTTTAGGTTATAATCCGGAACAAGATTGTAAGTTAATCTAGATCAAATATAAAGAGTAAGGAGTGATGAGCGATCAGCAGAAAACTACTCATTATGGGCATCCGATCGCCATTCCTCGACAAACCTCAATCATATGATAAAGAAGATATTTACGCTTTCCCTTATAGTCGGGGCAAGCCTCACCCTGACGGCCCAACCTATCAGCAAATCATCCTATGAGACTATGATCCAAACGGCTGAAGAAACCTTGGCAAAGGGAGACTTCTATAATGCGTTGGACTGGTACCAAAAGGCATATGATGATCAAAAAGACAGAAGCCTGTTACCTATCCTGGCAAAGCTGCACTACGATATTCGGGACTATGTGCGCGCACAACGTACCTATGAGCGAGTATTGCGTAGGGATACAGAAAACAAATATGCAGATGAGCGTTTCATTTTTGGTCGCGTACTGAAAATGAATAAGGAATATGATGAAGCTATCGTACAGCTTCAGGAATTTATTGACAATACGGATGATCCAATTCGCAAAGAATTGGCTAAACAAGAGATTATTGGGGCAGAGATGGCTATGGCTATGTCAGAGTCTTCTCAAGGAGTCGAGATCGAGAACATGGGGAAAAACGTCAATACCAAAACAAGCGAATATGCACCTGCCATGTCTCCTGATGGGAATACACTCTACTACTCGATGCTAGAAGAAGCAGATGATGTAACCATTGTTGATGTGGATAATGTTGATTTTCATGCGAAGATCTATATGTCTGCTAAGGGTGAGCGTGGTTGGGGTAAACCCACCGCCTTGGATGAGAAAATTAACCGACCAGGGACCAACTCCGTAAATACAGCGCTTTCACCAGATGGTCGCCGTTTGTTTTTTACTCGCTCGGTTCTTGAGGGCAACGGCGTTGCTTTCAGTAAAATCTACATGAGCGAGCAAGGAGATGGAAGTTGGCTTGGAGCGAATGAGGTACAAGGCGTGAATGGAGAATATATTGCGACGCACCCGGCAGTAGGTGAGCTATTTGGAAAGGAGGTTCTATTCTTTTCGTCCAATATGGACGGCGGGAAAGGAGGCCTTGACCTTTATTATGCGACTTACAAAGGAGATGGCGTGTATGCTGATCCTATTCCACTAAGTGATAAGATTAATACGGTTGGAGATGAAATGACACCCCACTATCATGACGGAACCCTCTATTTTAGTTCAACTGGACATCCTGGCATAGGAGGTTTAGATATCTTTTACAGTGTTTGGGATGGTTCTAAGTGGAGCGACCCTCAAAATATGGGTGGTGGATTTAATACTAGTGTTGATGATCTATATTTTCGATTAGATGCCGAAGGCTACAATGGCGTATTGACCTCTAATCGAGAGGGTGGTCGATCTGTGAAGAGTAAAACTTGCTGTGATGATATCTATTCCTTTAGCATCGCAAAAGTTTATGCAGATTTGGCAGTAGGAGTATTTGACGAGAAGAAGAAAGGATTACCTGGTGCGACGGTCAATTTGATCCCAATGGAAGGTAAAAAGCCGGATGGGGCAGGCCGCAGTCAGACAAAGCAAAAAGGCAACCGCTTCGACTACGATCTCGAATTAGAAAAGGGATATAAAGTGGTGGTTTCAAGAGAAGGGTATTATCCTGACTCTTTAGAATTTAATACGCTAGGTGTGACGGAGGTAACTCATGTGGTTAAGCGGGTATTTCTAAAAGCTAAGCCTGTGCCTCCTCCAGAGCCATTGTATGATACCATCACAATTGAACAAGCCATCGTATTGGAGAATATTCTTTACGATTTCGATAGCGATCGGATTAAGAAAGAAGCGGAACCTGATCTACAGTTGGTGAAGGAATTGATGGAGCAGTATCCTGATATGGTGATTGAGTTGAGTTCTCATACGGACCTTCGTGGTGATGATGATTACAATGAAAACCTATCACAGGCAAGGGCCGAATCTGCTAGACGTTGGCTGGTCAGAAATGGCGTTTCAAGGTCAAGAATACAAGCCAAGGGTTATGGCGAGAAAGTGCCTCAAACGGTCAGTACCCGAGTAGCAGGTAAGCATGAATTCTTGAATGAGGGAGATGTACTGACTCCGGATTACATTCAAGAACTAGAGGATAAAGATTCTGAAGAAGTGGCTCATAGTATTAACCGTCGAACGGAATTTAAAATACTGGAAGGTCCGCAAACCATTACAATAAAGAGTACGCGCTTGCGAAAGCAGGAACAGCAAAAGGTGGCACCTAAGCGCAATTCCAATATCTTGGGTGTGGAACAGGAGCGAGTTGATTCCGTAAAGATCAGCCAACTTTCCTCTCTGTATGGCAAGAAAAGCCTTAAGGGGGTACCGGTTATGAAATTCAAAAGCCGGATGATTCCACTAGGCGCAGTTAAGAAAGGAGATAAGCGCAGCTTCAAGTTTGAATTTACCAACATGGGAGATACAGCCTTGGAGATATCTTTGGTGTCAGCTTGTGATTGTACGACCACTGACTATTCAACAGATCCAGTGGCACCCGGTAAATCAGGGGTGATTCATGTAACCTTTGATAGTACGGATAAAGATGAATCTGAAGTGATTGATGTGGATGTTATTCTGGAAAATGTTGATCCTGAAACAGACTATCCAATCATCGAGCAATTGAAGTATACCTATGAGTTGATCAAATAGATTAGTGAGTATCGAGCACCTGAGGGTGCAGCTATATAATAAGGTGTGTTAGATATTTGAATCTAACACACCTTATTATATATAGGACTTCATCAGTCTATTCTCTTTGTCCCGTTATTTGCCCGATTCTAATTCATCCTATTATTTTTGCGAACAAGTAATTTCTAGATAATTCTTAATGTAAAATGTATGCTTGAAGAGTTATTGGCTTTAGGCTGGGTGGATTGGGTAGTGACGATTACCGGGATCATTTATGTGATTTTAGCTGCGCAGGAAAATATCTGGTGTTGGTTTTGGGGATTCATTAGTTGTAGTCTTTGGGCCTATGCCGACTTTTATTTTTACCAACTGTATGCTGATGGGGTATTGCAACTCTTTTATGCAGCTATGAGCGCTTGGGGGTACTGGCAATGGAAAAACCAGGCTGATAGCGGGGAACAACTGGCTATTAGTCGGATGAGCACCCTAGAACATATTCAAATGATAAGCCTGGGATTGGTGGGAGGAGTGATCGCGGGTTACTTCCTGGGTGCCTATACCAATGCTGCAGCTACCTATCCTGATGCAATTACGACCATCTTTGCGCTTCTCACCACCTATTTAGTGATACAAAAGAAACTAGAAAATTGGCTCTATTGGATTTTTATTGATGCCATATACTTGTTCATTTATCAGAGCCGGGGAGCCTACTTATTTGTGGCTATTATGCTCATCTATTTAGTCGTGGCACTTTATGGTTGGCGCAACTGGCAAAGGAAAATGGCTGCAGAAAACGCGGCCCAGAAGGGGCATGCCTAATGGATCAGGCTTCTCGCTTTCTTCTTGAAGGTTACTATTGTCGCAGTACTTACTCCAACATAGCATTGATTTTTGTAATTCCCTAGAACATTCGGCGGACATACTAGGTCTTATTCTCGTAGTATAGATAAACTTTAAAGAAGTGGGTGATAACGAAAGAGCACCAGGGTTTATTCTATTTGAACAAATCGAGGCTGAAAAGATCGGCGAAGAGGTGTTTATAACTTCTTAATTGACTTACAAATAGCTTACTATTTAGATGAAATCTAAATAATTAAGCTTGTTAACATTGGATAAGCCTAGGTTCTGGATAAATGCAAAAGTTTATATCTTTGCGGTGATTTTTGGAAATCGAAATAAACTGCAATTTTTGCTATAAGATAAAAAGTTGTAAAACAGTTAGTTATAGCTTTTATTTTCTAGCGTTAACAAGCGAAATCTAAGATGAAAAGCAGAATAACCAAGAACCTATTCTTTCTGGTACTGATGCTGACCTCAGATATGGCATTCGGACAATCTGGCCAAAGCGGATTCAGTTACTTTATTTACTCCCTAGTTGGGGTAGCTGTACTGATCCTTCTGTTTTTGGTCGTACAAGTGGCGGATAACCTATTAGCAGTAGAAGCCAAGCACATCGGGGCGGATAACGGCAAAGCCAATTATTCCATTTTCCCTCGATTCAACGAGCTTTTTTCTCCTAAAGCACCCAGCTTTGTCGGAGAATCGCCGGTAACCTTCCTTAAGCAAGGGCATGACATCTTGCTAGAAGGAGCTCCAGCTTCTACTACTATTGAAGAGGGGACCGTTACTACTTTTGCGATCCAACCGCCAAACTTCATTGGACTTTCCCCGATTCCTAAAGTATTAGTGGAAGTAGGAGATGAAGTAAAGGCTGGCGATCCTATCTTTTTTGACAAGAAGGTTACGGATGTGAAATTTGTTTCTCCGGTGAGTGGTGAGGTAATCGCCATTAATCGTGGTGCAAAAAGATCCATTTCTGAAGTGGTGATCCTGGCGGATAAGGAGCAGAAGTTTCGCGCATTACCTGCCTATGACCTGGATAAAGGTAATCGCGAAGAGTTGGTCGCTTACTTGATGGAGAATGGTGCTTGGCCTTTATTCCAGCAACGTCCTTTCAATGTAATTCCAGCACCTGGCGATGTGCCGCGCGATATCTTCGTATCGACTTTTGATTCTGCGCCATTAGCACCAGATGCTAATCTTGTAATTGAAGGCAAAGAAGCTGCTTTCCAAAAAGGACTAGATGTATTGAATCAACTGACGCCGGGTAAGGTGTACCTTGGTTTGAATGCTAAGGGAGATGCTCCTGCAGCTGCATTTACAGCAGCAGAAGGCGTAGAAACGAACTGGTTCCATGGCAAACACCCTGCCGGAAATGTAGGTATTCAAATACACCATATTAAGCCAGTAGGTGGGCAAGATAAAGTGTGGACCTTAGGTGTACAAGAGGTAATTGCCTTGGGTACAATGTTGTCAGAAGGAAAATACGATGGCTCAAGAGTGGTAGTGGTAGCCGGGGCAGAAATTAGCGAGCCTAAGTACATTCGTACTGCTGTAGGTGCCAAAATCAGTGACTTACTGAAAGATCAGACTGTTAATGATAATGTTCGCTATATTTCTGGTGATGTACTGTCTGGGCAACAAAAAACAGCTGATCAGTTCTTGGATTTCCATGATGATCAATTAACAGTGATTGCAGAAGGTGATTACTATGAGTTGTTTGGTTGGTTACTTCCTCTATCTCCTCGACCAAGTGTTTCTGGTACATTCCCGAACTTCCTTTTCCCCGATGCTCAATTTAAAGCCGATACCAATACACACGGCGAAAAACGAGCCTTTGTGGTAACAGGTCAGTACGAGAAAGTACTACCGATGGACCTATATCCGCAGCATCTGATGAAGGCTATTCTAGTGAATGACTTCGAAAGAATGGAAGGACTAGGGATCTATGAATTAGCTGAGGAGGACGTGGCGCTATGTGAATTTGTGTGTACGTCTAAACAACCCTTGCAGCAGATTTTGCGCCAAGGTTTAGACACCATGAGAGAGCAAAGCTAGATCGCTACCTTGTTGTATCCATCATTTAAAAATCTTATTGAAATCGCTATAAGAGATCATGAAAAAAGCATTACTGAATTTTTTCCAGCGAATTGAACCAGATAAAAAGAAGTCACCTTTCTTACATACGCTGTTTGATGGTTTCTTCACTTTTGCATTTGCTCCTAACACTACGACAGCTAAAGGTGTACATATCCGCGATGGTATGGACCTAAAGCGTACCATGGTACATGTTGTTTTGGCCATGCAGTTGTGTTACTTGTTCGGTACATTTAATATCGGACACCAGCATTACCTAGCATTGGGACAGTATACTGGACTCTTGGAAGGCTTTCACCTCAAGTTAGCCCACGGATTGATCAAGATTATACCCATTTTCATCGTAACACACGTAGTGGGATTGGGGATTGAGTTCTACTATGCTATGCGAAAAGGGCATGCTATTGAAGAAGGATTCTTGGTGTCAGGTGCCTTGATCCCTCTATTGATGCCACCCGATATTCCGCTTTGGATCTTGACTGTATCCATCTTTTTTGCCGTAATTATTGGTAAAGAGGCCTTTGGTGGTACAGGAATGAACATTTGGAACATCGCGCTATTGGCTCGAGTATTTGTGTTCTTCGCCTATCCAACCTATATATCCGGTGATGAGGTTTGGGTGTCGGCTCTTGAGGGTACTTCAGTCGATGGCATCCCAACATATATGAGTGCGGAGTATGGCTGGGCACACGGTTTCTTTGATTGGATATTCAGTGGCGTAGGCTGGAATACCTTCGGCGATGGAGGAGTTCTGGTGGCCGATGGATTTACAGGGGCCACACCACTTTCATTAGCTGCTAGTGGTGGCTGGGAAAGTGTGACCAGCGTATATACTGAATCTCAGATGTGGTGGGGGACAATCCCAGGGTCTATTGGCGAGACCTCTAAGCCATTAATCATCCTAGGAGCGATCTTCTTGATTGCTACAGGTATCGCTAGTTGGCGAATCATGGTATCCATGGTGCTTGGAGCTGTTGTGATGGGAATGATTCTAAATGGAGTTTCTCCAAGTGAATTCACTGAGGCCACCCCTGGTATCTTTAAGTTCATGGCCATTCCTTGGTACTACCAATTATCTATGGGTAGCTTCCTGTTTGCTATGGCTTTCATGGCTACCGATCCCGTTACTGCCTCTTCCACGAATACGGGTAAGTGGGTCTATGGGTTTTTGATCGGTTTCATAGGTATGATCATCCGGGTAATCAATCCTGCTTACCCAGAGGGATGGATGTTGGCTATCCTATTTATGAATACCTTCTCAGCTTTGATTGATCACTATGTACTAGAGGCCAATATGAAGCGAAGAGCTAAGCGTACTCAGGTAGCGGTAAGCTAGTTGAGTGAGAATGACCATAAGAAGACGAAAACATTAATAAACTAAAATAAATAGCTGTGGATACCAGATACGTTGTCATATTTGTTACTGCATTAACAGCTAGTGTCGCTGTTTTCCTGACTGGATTTCGTCAGTTGACAAAACCAGTGGCAGATAGAAATGAAGAGATTTTTAATAAAAGGGCCATCCTCAGTGCTGTTGGAGATTATCTAGGCGAGGGAATCAAGGTGAAGGACCTGAAGGATGACCAAGTATTAGATATTTTCGATAAGCAAGTTCAGCAAATTGTAGTCAATTTGCAAGGTGAGGAAGTTGACGGTATTAAAGCCGAAGACATTGATATGGCTAAGGAGAAAAAGAAGGCCAATCAAGATAAAAGTTTACCATTGTTTATCTTCAGCCAAGGTGGAGAAAAATTCTATATCCTTTCTGTTCGTGGAGTAGGACTATGGGATGAGATTTGGGGTAATATCGCCTTGAAAGGCGACTTGAATACCATAGCAGGGGCCTCTTTTGATCATGCAGGAGAAACCCCAGGACTGGGTGCGGAAATTAAAGACAATTCCGCCTTCCCGAGGTCATTTAAAGAAAAGCAGATCTTCAAAAACGGAGAATTTGTCTCTATAAATGTCCGTAAAGGTGGAGCTGTAGATAAGCTGCACGATGTAGATGGCATTACAGGGGCCACTGTTACGTGTAATGGTGTCAATGATATGCTCTACGACGGAATCAAGAACTATATGCCTTACTTCAACAGCCTACGTCAACAAGGCATGCTAGTGAAGTAAGTTTTGAGATAATAGTTAATTGAATTATCTAGAAAAGCAACCATAAAATGGCTGAAATATTAGAAAAAACTGCCTCTAAAACAGCGGAACCCTTCTTCGGAAAGAAGGAAAAGAAGCTGTTGACGGATCCTTTAAACGACAACAATCCTATTACGGTTCAAGTACTGGGTATTTGCTCAGCCTTAGCCGTAACCTCTTTGGTATGGCCATCCTTAGTCATGGCTATTGCCGTGGTCTTCGTTTGTGCCTTCTCTAATTTATTCACTTCTCTGCTGAGAAATTACATTCCAAAGCAGGTGCGTATGATCGTACAATTGGTCATTATCGCCTCCTTGGTAACCTTCGTGGAGCTCAGCTTGAAGTTTATGAACTACCCAGTTTACAAGCAACTATCTGTTTATATCGGGTTGATCATTACCAACTGTATCGTGATGGGACGTTTGGAGGCCTTTGCTATGGCCAATAAGCCTTGGAGATCCTTCCTTGATGGTATTGGTAATGGATTAGGTTATGGTGCCATTTTGGTGATGGTAGGGGTAATCCGAGAGATCTTTGGAAAGGGAAGTCTTTTTGCCAGTAGTCCTTTTGAATGGAAAATCATCGGCCCTTCCGCAGAATACAGCATTGATACCACGAATAGTGTCATGTTCGGTTGGTATGCCAACAATAACCTGATGGTGTTGTCGGCTGCTGCGATGTTTATCATTGGTATTATGATTTGGATACAGCGTAGCTACAACAGAAAGCTGGTTGATGTATCCTAGAAAAGGGATGCTTGTAACTTATTTGAAAAGCTAATAATTAACCTTCTCGAACAGTTTTTGTGGTCGGCTTAAAATGAAGATCATAAATGAATGAAAATGAGTGTTGATCGTCCCGAAAATTATCGGGATTTAGTTGACTTCAGACACAAAAATTGGTTGAGAACTACAATTAAGGACAATGGGCGAGTTTATAAATGTATTCATAAAAGCAGCTTTCATAGAGAATCTGATTTTGGCATATTTCCTAGGGATGTGTTCTTATCTGGCAGTTTCCAAATCTGTGAAAACAGCATTTGGTCTAGGATTGGCCGTTATTTTCGTACTGGGAATAACCATGCCGATCAACTGGTTCATTTTTGAATATTTGTTGTCAGATACAGGGATTTTGGGTATGGATTTGACCTTTTTGCGATTCTTGCTGTTTATTGCGGTAATTGCATCAATGGTGCAGTTGGTAGAGATGATTGTGGAGAAATATTCTCCTAGTCTCTATGCTGCTCTGGGAATTTTCTTGCCACTGATCACCGTGAACTGTGCGATCTTAGGAGGCTCATTATTCATGGTAGCCAGAGATTTCACTTTCTCTCAATCTGTTGCCTTTGGCTTAGGAGGTGGATTCGGTTGGTTCTTGGCTATCATTGCGATTGCTGCCATCCGAGAGAAGATTCGATACTCTGCAATTCCTGCGCCTTTGAGAGGTTTGGGTATGGCTTTCATCCTTACTGGGTTGATGGGCATGGCCTTCATGAGCTTGATGGGAATTGATCCAGCTGTCTTCGGCGGCGCGGGAAACTAAGCCTACTCTGACAGTTTTGTGGTCAGTTCAAAACGAAGATCAAAAGCGACTGGTAAAGAGCGTTGATCAAGGCTCTTAACTGCCTGAGAACACAAAACCTGATCAGAGGACTACTAAACAAGAATAATAATACACAATAAAGGAACAATGACAACCATATTATTTGCTGTACTGGTCTTCGTTTCTGTGATTCTAGCTTTATCCTTTATGCTAATTGCTGCGAGGAAACGCTTAGTTCCACAAGGGGAAGTCAAAATTGTGGTCAATGGTGACGAGAGTAATCCTTTGATGGTCGCTCCCGGTTCCTCTCTGTTGTCTGCACTCTCTGATAAAAGTGTCTTTCTACCTTCTGCCTGTGGTGGTGGTGGAACATGTGCGATGTGCGAATGTCATGTAGAAGAAGGTGGTGGAGATGTCCTACCTACCGAAATGAACCACTTGACCAGAAGAGAAGTAGCAGAGCATAAGCGTTTGGCCTGTCAGGTGAAAGTACGTTCGGACATGAAAATCCGGATTCCAGAAGAGATCTTCGGTATCAAGAAGTGGGAATGTGAGGTAATTTCTAATTATAACGTAGCAACTTTCATTAAGGAGTTCGTAGTGAAATTGCCAGAAGGAGAGATTCTTGATTTTGAATCTGGTGGATATATTCAGATCGATGTACCTGAGATCGTTTGCGATTTCGATAAAATTGACATCACTTCTCATCCAGAATTGGGGAAAGACCCTATGGAGTTTAAGAAGGAGTGGGATCAATATGGCATGTGGTCGTTGAGCATGAAGAATGACGAGGAGCAATTCCGCGCTTATTCGATGGCTAATCACCCTGCAGAAGGAAATATCGTGATGTTGAACATCCGTATTGCTACTCCACCGTGGGATAGAAAAGCTAATACTTGGATGCCTGTTAATCCTGGTGTTTGTTCTTCTTATGTATTTACACGTAACCCAGGCGACAAGGTAACCATCTCTGGGCCTTATGGTGAATTCTTCATCAAGCCGACGAAAAAGGAAATGGTATACATTGGTGGTGGTGCAGGTATGGCGCCATTGCGTTCTCATATCTTCCACCTTTTCCATACCTTGAAGACAGAGGAAAGGAAAGTGAGCTACTGGTACGGAGGCCGTTCAAGAAGAGAGTTGTTCTATACCAAGGACTTCCGCGATATTGAAAAGGATTTTGATAATTTCCGATATTATATCGCTCTTTCTAATGCAACGGATGAGGACAAGTGGACAGTGAAGCAAGATATTGATGATACTAGTGCAGAAGGTTTCACAGGATTTATCCACCAGGTATTGTATGATCAGTACTTGTCTAAGCACCCGGAGCCAGAGGAAGTAGAATACTACCTTTGTGGACCTCCATTGATGTTACAGGCAGCCCTTAAGATGCTAGATGAGTTGGGTGTGCCAGAAGAAAACATTGCATTTGATGACTTTGGTAGCTAAAGCCAAGTCTTTGCATAAAGAAAGCAAAAAGCCTCGTCCTTTCTGACGAGGCTTTTTCTTTGCACTCAATCGAACAAAAGAGGGCGTTGATCTAGATTTGTTCGCCAGCCGTGGAGAATTTAGTTCCTTCGCATAGAAACCAAACAAGAAAATTATGTGGAAGAAACTATCATTTCTATTTGTAGCTCTACTCTCGATTGCGGCCTTACATGGCCAGACTGCTGATGAAATAATCAAAAACTATTTTGAAAATACAGGAGGTTATGAGAAATGGAAATCATTGACCTCACAGAAAGCCACTATTACTACGGCAATGCAAGGAATGGAATTCAAAGGCACCGTTTATTCTAAGCCACCCAACAAGATGAAGGTGGAAGTGGATGTGATGGGTACACCGATGATTCAGGCTTATGATGGAACAGATGCTTGGATGTTGTTCCCTATGCAAACAGGCCCTGATGCTCAACGATTGCCAAAAGAACAAGCGGAAGCCATGACGGAACAGACTTTTGAGTGGCCATTCGTAGATTATGCAAAGAAAGGACATACCCTTGCCTTGGAAGGGAAAGAAGATGTTGAAGGCGCAGAAACTTACAAGCTGAAGTTGACGAAGAAAAATGGTAAAGTGCAGATTTTCTACTTTGACGCAGAGCACTACGTGCCCATTATGATGGAAGCTTTAATTGAAAGCGGTCCAGCTAAGGGGCAAAGTGTACAAACCTACATGAGTGACTACCAAGAAGTAGATGGTTTAATGATGCCATTTTATACAGAAGTAAAAGTGGGTGGACAAACGGCTCAAAAAGTAACTATCCAGTCTGTAACGCTGAATGAAGAACTGTCAGATGAGATGTTCGCAATGCCTAAAAAGAAAGAAAAAGAAGCTGCTCCTGCCAGCGGTAACGATAAAAACTAATTGAGTAATTAATTTCTCCTCACGCAGAAGTTCTTAGCAGAAGAACTTCTGCGTCTTTATTAATTAGAGCGAATCTCGTAGCAAGCTTATTTTTGCATTTAGAGCTGTTATGAAATACGCCCTTGTTCTCTTTTCACCTAGGTGGTTTCCTGCACACGAAGGCTAATTCATACACACTACGCTCGACCTTTGAGCGGGTTTACTGCTGCTGGAATCGCCACAGGTAAAACCAATAGTATGAAGAACATTTTCTTTCCTCAGCCTGATACCAAAAAAAACAGATTCCTGATTAATTTTTCTCGCCTATTATTTTTTGCCCTAATTCTCTTGCTAGTGCCTCCTGAACTATGTGCTCAAGCCAAATTACCGCAGGGCAAAGCTTTGTTTGGTGGACTTAGAGCCAGACAAATTGGCCCTGCGACGATGAGTGGCCGGATATCTTCTATTGCGGTTGTCCCCGGAGAATCAGAGGTTATTTATGTTGGGGCAGCTGGTGGCGGTGTTTGGAAATCTGTTACAGGAGGAACCGTTTTCCGACCTATCTTTGACGACCATACCCAATCCATAGGAAAAGTTGCTATTGATCCGACCAATACGGAAACGGTTTGGGTAGGAACAGGAGAGCCCTGGGTACGCAATAGTGTTTCCGTAGGAACTGGATTGTATAAATCTACGGATGGAGGCAGTAATTGGCAGTTGATGGGACTGGAGAATTCCGAGCGCATTGCTGACATTGTAGTGCATCCAAGCAATTCTGATATCGTCTATGTTGCCGTGTTGGGACACCTCTGGGATGCGCATGAAGAAAGAGGGGTATTCAAGACAATTGATGGTGGCAAAAATTGGACAAAGGTTTTGTACATCGATGAGAATACGGGTTGTGCCGATCTAGATATCGACCCGGAAAATCCCGATATTTTATATGCAGCTATGTGGAGCCACCGACGGCGCCCCTGGACTTTTAACTCCGGATTTAATGGCAAAAGTGGACTGTATAAAACAACAGATGGAGGAACTAATTGGAATACGATGCACGAGGGATTGCCTAGTGGAAAACTGGGACGAATGGGTATTGGTGTTGCCCCCTCAAACGGCCAAACGATTTACCTATCTGTAGAGGCAGAAAAACAAGACGATAAAGGATTATATCTTTCTACTGATCAAGGCGCCAGTTGGAGTCAAGTGAGTACCGACTTTAATACGACTGTCCGTCCATTTTATTTTGCGAATGTAGTGGTAGATCCCCAAAACGATAGTATTGTCGCTAAATGCGGCCTAGCTGCTATTTTGAGCGAGGACCGCGGCAAGCGATTTCGTACGATGGGCAGCGGTGTGCACTCGGATATTCATGATATCTGGTTTGATCCTTCGAATAGTAAGCACATCTTACTAGCCACGGATGGCGGGATGTACGAATCCTTTGATCGCGGGCAAACCTTCCGCATGTGGATGAACTTGCCGGTTTCGCAGTTTTATCATGTGAGTGTAGATAATGACTTCCCGTACAATGTCTATGGTGGCTTGCAAGACAATGGATCTTGGTATGCTCCGTCAAGAAAGGCCGGAGGCATTACGAATAGTGACTGGAAGTCTTCCTTTGGTGGAGATGGTTTTTACAGTTTCCGACACCCCACCAAAAAGGAGATTATTTTTAGTGAATTTCAGGGGGGGAATTTAGCTCGCTATAACTCTGAGACTGGACAATCTAAGGAAATAAAACCTTATCCTTCAGGTGAGGAAGAGAAGTTCCGTTTCAATTGGAATGCACCTGTTCATCTTAGTCCGACAGACCCTAACCGAATGTATTTTGGTGCACAATATCTATTTGTGTCCAATGACATGGGAGATACTTGGCAGCGAATCTCTCCGGATTTAACCACTGATGATTCAGACAAACAACAACAACATAAGTCGGGAGGACTTAGCATCGATAATTCTACCGCAGAAAACCATTGTACGATTTATACTATTGCTGAATCTCCCAGGGATGGCAAGACCATTTGGGCCGGCACGGATGATGGCTTGCTACAACTCACCACTGATGCCGGCCAATCGTGGACCAATGTGACGGCTAATGTACCTGACCTCCCTGCCAATACCTGGGTGACCTTTATCGAGCCCAGTCCGCATGATGCTAATGCGGCCTACGTTACCTTTGACGGGCATCGAAATGGCGATGGCAAGACCTATCTTTATTATACGGCAGATCAGGGTAAGACTTGGAAAAGTCTAGGAAACAATGGGGCAGAAGGCTACGCCTTGAGTGTCCGGCAAGACTTGGTTAATCCAGCGCTTCTTTTTCTAGGTACTGAATTTGGCCTGTTTATCTCTCTTGATGCTGGTCAGCGTTGGGATCGATTTGAGAATAATATGCCGAAGGTTGGAGTGAGAGATATGGTGATTCATCCGACGGCTAAGGCTTTGGTCATGGGAACGCATGGCCGAGGAATTATCATTATCGATGATATTGGACCGCTGCGAGAAATTAATGGAGAGGTACTAAAAGAGAAGATTCACTTTTTCAGCTCAGGACCGACAATTCTGCGTGACCCAGGTGCTGGCGGCGGCTGGTTTGGCGGATCAGGGAATTTCATAGCTCCAAATCCAAGTAGCAATGCGCAGATCATTTACTACATGAATCGTCGGCATACATTCGGCAAAATGAACATCGAGGTTTGGAAAGATGGTGAATTGTTGCGAACACTCCCAGCCGGGAAAGGTGCAGGGATCAATTTCGTAAGTATGCCAACGGCAATAGATAAACCCAAAGCAGCCCCTTCTAAGAATCGAATGGCCCTGATTGGCGCTATTTCGGGCCCAAACCTGGCAGCCGGGAAGTATGAGGTAAAGCTGATCAAAGGGAAAACGACCTATGAAACCTCCTTTGAATTAGCCTACGATGATAAGTCTCCATACAGTGCTACGGAGCGTCAACTGCAACATGAAAAAACCATGCAGTTGTACGGCATGGTTGAAAAACTAGCTTATCTATATAATAGTCTAGATGAGGTAGAAGAACAGCTTTCTCAGCAAGAAGGACTCAAGAAAAAGGTTCAGGCTAGGGTAGAGGAACTGGCGAAGAAGGTAACCGATACTAAGTTTAGAATTTCATCGCAAGAAGGGGACTATTATGTCAATGAAAGTGAGCAACTGCATGAAAAGATATCGGATTTATACCGACAAGTGAGTAGCTTCCCAGGCAAGCCTTCTAGTTCTCAATTGAAGCGCCTAGATATCTTAGCTGGAGAATTGGAGACGCTCAATGCATCTAGTAAAGAATTATTAGAAGTGCGACTCGCTGAGGTTAACAAGTGGTTAGCCAAAGCCGACCGAAAAGCTATTACTTATACCAGTTTGGAGGATTTCATGAATAATGGGGGAGGAAGCAGCCAAGGTAGTTATCAGCAATTACGGATAGACAAAAGAAAATTGTCCAGAGGCTGGATGAATACACCGCTGGGAGCAAGCTTCTTTTTGCAAGCCTTCATGAAATGACTGAAGGGGTGGATACTCACCGGGTGAGTGTTCGCCTAACTAGCTGATTATCCTCTGAATAGACATTATGATGCATTCAAAGCATCCAATAGGTCACCGGGTGAGTATTCACCCGGTGACCTATTTTTTTTTCAAAAAAACAATCTTATTTATTGCGTAACCGATCGGTTTCCTTTAAATTTGTAACCGATCAGTTACTTATTCAAATGAGAAGAGATGTTTTTCAAGCTATTGCCGATCCTGTAAGGAGAGAAATCATTGGTCTATTAGCCAAAGAAACCCTTACGGTGAATGCCGTAGCCGAACAATTTGATATGACCCGCCCTGCCATTTCGAAGCACTTGAAAATCCTTAATGAATGTGGGGTCATCAATATTACTAAAAGTGGTCGAGAGCGCTATTGCGAGATCCAAGCCAGAAATCTAGTTCCAGCCTTTATGTGGCTCGATCAATTCAGGAATCTCTGGGAGGATCGTTTTGATGCTTTGGAAGAATACTTGATTCAATTACAAACAAATAATAAAATAATGTCGATGAGTACAATGGATGCCGCAAAAGACCGTACACTCACCCTGGAAAGAACCTTTAGCGCGCCTTTGAAGTTGGTTTGGGAGGCATGGTCGAACCCCAATCATATCGCCAAATGGTGGGGCCCGAAAGGAATGGAAGTGGAAGTACTGGAACACGATTTTAAAGAGGGAGGGAATTGGAAGTACAAAATGACCATGCCAAATGGTGCGGAGTTTATTACCGAAGGCCAGTATAGCGAGATTAGCCCTATGGAGAAGATTGTGAGCAGTGCCGACTTCAAACCTATGACAGAAGGTGTGACGATGGTCATGCTATTTACCGATAAGGGAGATAAAACTGACTTTACCTTCCACGTCATTCACCCAACGGCTGAATATTGTAAGCAACAAGAAGAAATGGGCTTCTACAACGGCTGGGGGTCTGTATTTGATAATTTGGCAGCTTACGTACAGGAACTTTAAAGCCGCTCATCCTTCATTTCCTTTTCCCAAGCTCTTAAAACAAAACATCCCGAGCCATGGCCGATGCCAGAACTCGGGATGTTCGTATACTATAATAGATAATTATTTGCCATTCTGTACGATCACCTTAATATCTACACGGCGATTGAGTCGCTTGGGGTTATCATCATTAATCTCACCCTTACCTTCCATATAAATCTGATCGATGTCGATATCATTTTCTCGGAAGTATACAGCTATATTTTTGGCCCTCTTTTCAGAGAGCATTAGGTTGTACTTATTGGCTCCTACATCATCGGAGTAGCCGATGATTTCGGCTCTAATAATGTTCTTACTTTGGATAAATTTAGAGAAGTCCTCCAATAAAGTCATTTCATTAGTGGAGATCTCATGCTTATCGAAATCGAAGTAGATCGTATGCCTAAACTCTTCTGTTAAGGGAGCTTTGATCACGTTCACCACTGTCGTATCTACCTTGGGTTCTGGCTCCGGGATCGCTGGAGATTTCGGAACCAAATAAGGCTGTAGTTGCAAGGTGATCGGGTATAATTCCTTGTTGTCTGATTCAGGAATAGGGAACGTATTGTGATAAGGATAATAAGCATCTTGTTGCACTTCGAGGTCCAATACTTCATCCGCACCCGCACAGATAAAGAAACGACCACTGGCATCGGTTGCGATGGGATCACGGCCATTGATATCCAAGATACTAGGGATAGGTTCGCCATTGAGGGAATCGATTACATAGCCTTCCACAAAAGTAATTGGATCGCTATGAAGTGTTTTGGCCAAGTCGAAATGATAGATATCCATAGCACCAAAACCACCGGTTCGGTTAGAGGCAAAATAACCCGACTTGTTATCCGCTGAAAGGAAAAGGCCCATGTCATCAAAGGCAGAATTAACCGGACGTCCCAAGTTAATCGGGTCTGTCCATTTTCCAGTCTTATAATCTCGCCAACTCATATAAATATCTTTCTGCCCCATACCCGGATGTCCGTCAGAGGTAAAGTATAATGTATTACCATCGTTGGAGATATAGGGTGCCTCCTCATAACCAGGCGTGTTGATGTTAGCTCCTAGGTTTTTAGGTTCCGACCAGGTACCATCCGTTTTCAATTTGCTATACCACAAATCGAAGAGCCCCACGCCACCTTCGCGATTACTGGCGAAGTAGATCGTACTACCATCGCAGCTGATACTAGCTTGGCCTTCCCAGTTTTCGGAATTGGTGAATCCATCTATACTTTTGATATCTACGATCTTTTGATTGGAGACTAATGCCTCCCAGATGTCACAAGGGCCTTGCACATTTTTTCTGCGACAGGCCGTGAAATAGATCCTGCGGCCATCGCGCACCATGGATACCATTCCTTCTGGGTTCCTGGTATTGAAATTTCCAACAGACTTTGCTTTTTGCCATTTACCGTTTTTGTATTCACTGGTATATAAGTCCTCGTCCTGAAAAATGGCTTTCTGTCGGTTGAAGTAAAGTGTCTTTTCACCGTTTAGTAGCATCGGGAAATAGTCATTGAACTCCGAATTGATTGCAGCACCTAGGTTATTAACCTCAGTCAGGTTGATGAATTCTATCGAATCCATAGCCATTTTACAGGCGGTAATGCTTTGATCCAATTGTTCGATATACCTCAGTTCGGCTTCGGCTTCTTTATCTAAGTTGAGGGCAAAGCTGCTACTGTCACTTTTTTGTAGGTAGCTGAAGCGATAGTAGTAATCTAATGCCTTGCTGTATTCACCGGATTTATAGAAGGCATCCGCAGTTTCATAATAGAGGGTACGCGAGAAATTGGGGTCAGCATATAAGGTCTTTTCATAGTGCTCAGCAGCTTTTGGGTAGTTGTTGAGCATCACGAAAGCTGCTCCTATGCCACGGTGCGCCGCGTAAAGGCCGGGGCTAATGTCTAAGGCTTTCTTAAAGGTACGTATCGCTTGATTATAATTTTTTTTGAGTAGCGCTTCTGTCCCTTTCTGATACAACTTGGTAGCAGCAGTGGGAGACTTGAATGTTTGTTGAGCAAGGGCCAAGGAGGTCCATAGCATCATTCCAATGAAAAGAGATATGATTCTTGGAGACATGGGTAAATAATTTAACATGTACGAGTACTTGCCTTGAAGCCAAATTCAAAAACTTCTCAGCAAAGGTAAGTTTTCTTCGTATGTGTCTAATGAATAACCTTCTCTGAAAATCTTGTAGTCAGCATTTTAGTCGAAAGTATTGCGACAAAGGGCGCCAGACTTTTAGCTAAGAGGGTGACTCAAAAACACAAAATGATCAGAGAATCATAAAATAATGGCCGCAAGGTTTAGGATACGATTATAAATAATTTCTATAACTACGGAGCGCTGGATGCTCTGTTATTTCGGCCGATGTATAACTAGGGAATAATTCGAAGGGGGAGTATTGTAAAGCTAAACCATTTTCATATAATGAAAAAATATTAATTGTTAAAAATCTAGCTTGAATTAAATACTGTTGGAAAGCAATACGGCAAATTAGATCAAAAGGTTACCGGTTTCCCATTGCAATATCTTATGATGCCAATTTTTGTGGAGTAATCCATAAAAATTGGCATCGTGCTGTCTATTTCGATAATAGCCTTACATGATCTGCTTCAGCCGCAATGTAGCCGAAGGCAGACCAATAGGTTGTCGCTAATATTTTTTTGAAAACTGCCATAGCTTGAGCTTCATCTCCATTGTATAGATACCAGTTTCCCACTCCATACCCCTGTGTGACAATGTTCAATAATTCTGCCGGATCTGTATTATTTAGATCTAATAAATCAGTGGGGGCTTTCAGGCCCTTGTACATCAATAAACGATTTAAGTAGCTGGTGTTTTCGATGATTTCAAGTTCAGGATTTATTGGCTCCAGCACTTGCTGTGCTTCCTTCTCTTTGCCCAGTCTTCGATAGGTCATATAGAGCCAGTCAGTGGTTGCTGTTAGTAAGTCAGGATTAGTAGAGTATTCCATGCATTCTTCATAGAGTTGAGCTGCATTCTCAAAATCACCTTTTAGGTAATATGCCAATCCCCAATGGTACCAGATATTGAACTGTAGGGAGGACAGAGGAATATTTAGCTTATTGGGTAATCCATCTGGTTCAATTTCTATTTCACGCCCTGCTGTCAGTGAAGCTGCTTTTTCAAAATCCTCAATGGCACGGTCAAACTGTCGAGTTGAGAGGAATCGATGTCCCCTGTGTCGATAAAGTTCCGGTGCATTTGGGTGTAGATTCATGCCTTCTGTGAACACTTTTATTGCTTCCCTGTATCTACTCAAGTAGGCTAATCTTCTGCCAAGCCAGATAATATTATCTAATGCTGTAGGATCTGCATCAAAATTGTTTTGTGCAATGGCTAAAAGGCTGTCCTTTTTTTGTTGACTAGCAGGAGAATCCGGCGGTGGGAAAAGAGGGCGTTCATCAAGGGAGAAGGCTTCCGGGGTGGGGCTTTCCTCGACTACTTCTGACGTGGAAGATGGAGCCTCCGTTGGACCACATGCTTGTAGAAATAGTACTATAGAACAGGTGATGAGAAAGATAGCTTTTTTCATACGAATTTGGTTTAGTTAAATACTGTTCAGAAAGAAAAAGGAAGGCCAGGCAACCCTAGACAGGGAATCTATCGTCAAGATAGTAAATCAACATTTTAACAGAAAAGCTATGAAAACTTTTGTTTACTCATTTTTAAGCCTGTTGGTACTAGGCTGTATTAGTTCGTGCGAAAAAGAAGCACATATCCGACTTGGTCATACACTGGAAGGACAGTACATTCAGGCACAAGTCAATGGTGAAGAGATTTATCTGGCTACTACGAATGGCTGTGTATCTGGCAATCAATACTATTATGAGGAGTTACCTAACAATCCGATTCCTCTGGATCAACTCAATATGATTCGCCAAAGTAGGAATGGCGATAAAGCCATGCATTTTTATGTTACGCAAGGTAAGTTATTAGAAGATGAATTTCCCTTAATCTTTCAGGAAGGGGTATATGAAGGGTTTTGTCGTCATGTAGAATTACAATACTATGAAAACCAAGGCTCTTCCAAAGAGATTCAATACACAGGTTTGGTGGATATGAGTATCGACTCCTGGGATGACGAAGATTTTCTCCAAGGGACTTTCGAGGGAATTGTACGAGCACCTGGTAGTAAATGGAAGGAGATTAAAGCTGGGGCATTTAGAATAAAGGTCCTACGAGATAACTTTTGATCCATTTGGGAGGAGCCAAATAACACCTCAGACGCGCTTGCCAAAGTGCTCCTCCTGATTAGACTTCTTGATAGCGAAAGGAATCACAATTAATGAAAGTTCTAAGGTTTAACCAACCGCTATGCCGATAAAAAAAGAGAAACTAAAACAACTTATTAAAGACTGCCGCAAGGGGAAACGAGCAGCTCAAAAGCAGCTGTATCAGCACTTTTACAGCTATGGGCTGACAGTTGCTTTGCACTATGCCAAAAATAAAGAAGAGGCAGAGGAAATGCTGCATGATGGCTTCCTCAAGGTGTTTGATAAAATACAGCAATTCCGCTTTGAATCCCCATTTAGATCCTGGTTTCGTCAGATCATTATCCGATCAGCCATTGATTACTTCAGGAAACATCATAAGCCGGGTCGGGAGGCTCGACTCATTCCTTTACCCTCAGTTCATAAGACCGAAAATGAAGCGATAAGAACCCTAAACAAAGAAGATGCCTGGACCCTCCTACAAGTACTTTCACCAGCTTATCGAATGGTTTTTAATCTACATGTAATAGAAGGGTATACGCATGCCGAAATAGCTGAAGAGCTGGGAATCAGCATTGGAACGTCCAAATCAAACTTATCAAAGGCCAAGCAGAAGTTACAACAATTGATGGGACCTTTTTTTGAGCTTGGTCAACAAAAAGCAAAAGCATAAATGAGCGATAACATGGAACATATAGCCGATTTTTTCAAAGAAAGCGGGTATCGCGATCGGCAGTTCCCAGCAGATAAAGCTGGCTGGGACCGTCTGTCCAAGGCATTGGATCAGAAGAAAAAGAAACGTTGGTTACCTTTCTGGTGGAGCTTTGGCGGTGTGCTAGTTTGTGCGATTGGCCTAGGAATTTGGTGGCTAGGCACAACTACAGATGCAGGCCGTTTTGATTTGCCGAAGGCGGACACAGAAATTGAGGCTGAAATCACAGATTCGCCCGTAGATCCTTCACCACAGAAAACACAAACCAGTCCGCCTAATCTCATCCCCAAAGCCATTGAAACCACAAGAACCCCTAGTACAACTGCAGAGAAAGAGAAAGCTATAGCTGAGGCCGAAACGGATACAAAATTCCTGGAGTCAGCACCTGAAAAAGCCAAGGCAATTTCACCAGATGGATCCGAAATGCCAGGTATTTTAGCTAAACAAATCGAGCCTAAGCCAAGGTTTTTAGGACCAGCAATACTGGAAGAAGATTGGGCAGCTCGAGAAACTCCAGCGGAAAGTAATTCGATAAAACCTATTCCTGTTGTTAGTCTACTTTCAAATGAAAAGGGCGGCGATTTATCGACTAGACAACTAGTGACTCGGACAGCACAGAGCGATATCCTAAGCAAAGAAAAAAAGAGAGAGCAAAGGCGAAAACCCTATCCTCGAAAGGGTAGTTATCAAAATTCCGCTACTACCACCTTACAAAGGATGTTAAGTGCTCCTGCTTATGGCTCTACTATCCAAGGAGAAGAAATCAATGCCTGGCGAGAGAATAGAGTAGGGGGGCGTTGGCAACTGACCCTTGGGATAGGAACAATACCCGCTAGTTACTTAGGTGGCTTAAGTTACTTCAGCACACAAGCGATCGCGGGCATAGTAGCCTCACCCTATACTATGGCCGATGGATCTACAATAGATTTGTACTACGAAGATTTTATTCGAGATAACAACCGAATTTCGCAAAACTTTAATTTCTATCGCCTTTCCTTGTTCAGAGAACTAGGGAAAGGGCTATCGATAAAGGGGAGTATACTGCTAGCCAGCACCTCAGATCGTACCCCTGGCAAATTAATCAACCAGATACCGGATCGGCCAAATGTAGCTTACTTCACCAATAAGAATCGAGGAACAAATTGGATGGGGGAAGTAGGTTTACAATATACCTTCTACCGCCGCCAACGCTATCAACCCTTTGTTGCATTGAGTGTTTTCAATGTTTTCACTAATTCTTTCAAGAGTGAGAGAAGGTTTGTTTGGCCAGGCATGGGAGTGGATGAAGTGAGCTTCAGTGGTTCTAGTGTTTCCACCACAAACTTACCTGGGTACTACTTTGAAATAGGTGGGCAATTCTTGGCTACGCCGAATTGGAGTATTGGCCCAAGTTTTGTGATTACAGGGACGCCATTCGTTGAGCCACAACTTGGTTTTGGGCTGGAAGCTAGGTATCGTTGGTGAAAAGCCTTCCGGGCAGATGAGATAACAAGTGTATCGTATATATTCTTATAGTAGAAATCTGAAGCTTTACAGGGGCCTGGTTTATTTATTAAGCCAGGCCTTAAAGCTTCTGGTATTGGCAGAACTAACTACGATATCGCGACTAGCCGTAGGTTTTAAATCTACTTTGACCCGACTTTTGGACATGGAAGTGATCTTTTCTATGGATTCGAAATGGGCTATGAAACTGCGATTCAGCCTAAAGAAAATCGAAGGGTCCAATAGTTCTTCTAAGTCAGAAAGTTTGTAATCGACAATGTATTTCGTACCATCTTTGCGATTGAGATAGACATATCGATCTTCTCCTTCAAAATAGGCAATGTCTTCAATTTTGACACTCAAGATCTTATCACGCCGCGAAACGACAAACCTTTGCTGATAGACTTTATCTTTTTCGTTTATGATTTCTCTAATCTTCTCGACGTTCAAGTCTTGTTGAGGCGCTTGGGTGCTTTTATATTTGTTTAGGCTTTGGGATAGCTCTTCTTTGTCAATGGGTTTGAGTAGATAATCCACGCTATTGACTTTGAAAGCTTTCAAGGCATATTGGTCGTAGGCTGTGGTAAAAATAATGGGCGTGGTGACTTCGATTTTCTCGAAGATTTTAAAGCTGAGATCATCAGCTAGGTGGATATCCAGAAATATGAGATCTGTTTCATTATTAGTTAGCCAATCAACGGTTTTACTTACGGTGTCCATCTTGGCCTGAATATCTAATTCAGGATCTAATTCCAGCAGTAACTTTTCGAGATTGTCCCGGGCGTGTTTTTCGTCTTCAACTATAATCGCTCTCATAATAAGGGTTTGGGTATTTAGGGTTTGAGGGTAACTTACGATTGCTCTACGATCTTGGAATTAATACCCCAAAACTATCCTCAGACAAGTGAAAATTACAACTTTTAGCAGTGAATCGGGTATTTGATGCAGTAAATTGGTAAAGAAGTTCCAGTGAGTTGGCTTTGCAATTCTAGCTGCTAGCTTAAGAATTTAGTGCTAGGGCGCGTTCTGTCATTGATTGGGTAGAGGGGATTAGTCTTCTTCCACTAGAAGGGGCAATCTGGTTATGTATTGCTTTCCTTCTACACCACTGAAAATCTGTTGTTTGGCAATCATTTCATAACGGGCTCGGAGGTTGGCCAGGCCAATGCCTGTGGAATCCTTGACAGAGCCTCGAAGTTGTAGATTATTTACCACATGCAACGCATCTCCCTCCGTGTAAATATTGATGGAAAGGGGTTGATCCTCAGAAACAATATTGTGCTTGATGGCATTTTCTACCAAGAGTTGTAAAGCAAAAGGAGGCAGACAACTTTCTCGATGTCTATCCTCGATATTATAGTTGATGATCAGGCTTTCATCAAAACGCATTTTTTGGAGAAAAAGAAAAGAATCGACAAATTCCAATTCCTGAGAAAGAGAGATGATCAATTGATCTCGAAGTTCCAAGACCTTTCGATAAAGCTTGGCGAAACGAGTAGTAAATGCTACCGCCTTCTCGGGATCACTTGGGATGAGGGCGGCGAGAATATTCATGCTATTGAATAAAAAATGCGGATTGATCTGGTTTTTGAGAATAGAAAATTGGGACAAGATATTTTCCTTTTCCATCCGCTCATTTTGTAGCTGGAGGTTGGTCTTTTCCTCGATGAGTTGCTTGTTCTTCTTCTTAAGCATATAGGTCTCAAGCGCATTCTCCATGATGATCTTCAACTCATCAACATCCCAGGGTTTGGTGATGTAATGATAGATTTTGCCCTTGTTGATCGCATCGATAATGGCTTGTACGTCGCTGTATCCTGTTAATACCATTCGGATAATATCAGGGAAACGGACACGTACTTGCTCCAATAGCTCTACCCCTGTCATTTTAGGCATTCGTTGATCACTGATGATCAAATCAATAGTTTGATCATCCAAAAGGGCCAGAGCATCCTGTCCACTTTGCGCGAGATGCACCTGAAAATGTCGGCGAAAAACGGCTTTGAAGGCAATCAAGTTATCTTCTTCGTCATCTACATACAGGATCTGGAACGGAGATGCCATATATCATTTCAATTATTAGGTGAAAGATGGTCGAGCCATGAAACAGCTAACTATAGCATTAGCAGAAATTGTAGATCAGGCGAGAAAGTTTCGGACAAAAATAAGAAAAGAGATCGAAAATGCTAACCTGCAAGGGAATACCAGTCTATCCCATCAACTTTTTTCTTTGTCATTCCTTTTTATACAAGACATCATTTCTTTCCTTTGCGAAGAAAAGTCCTTCTTCGACAGTTTTGTGGCCCTGTCCGGCTAGACCAGCAGCGCTTTGGCTAGAATAATTGCGTCCAGGGTAAACTAGGCCTTTAGCTAAAAGACTGATTCAGAAACACAAAAATTGTCCGAGAACCATAATTGTATTGAGAGCTACTATTTACTAATGGCCTAGCTATCACAGCGTAGAAAAGGCCATTTTGGAGAAATACTAATCATGATTTCAGGATGTCTCCATACCAAATTTGCAAAAATTGTTTAAATGAACACTAGATCACGTCTAACACTATTGCTTCTTTTTTTCTTAGGAAGCCAGCTTACTGCTCAAATGGAGCTACCCCGTAAAAGCCCCAGAGCTAGCGTTTCTTATACCATTGCTTATACCACTGTCGATATTGATTATTCCAGTCCTGCCGTTAAGGGACGGTCGATTTGGGGTGAATTAGAGCCTTACAATCAGCTCTGGAGAGCCGGTGCTAATGAGGCGACGACCATTGAGTTCTCCACGCCTGTAAGAGTGGAAGGGAAATCTTTGCCGCAAGGGAAATATGCCTTCTTCTTGATTCCAAAGGATGAAGGGAAATGGACGGCTATTTTCAACAAAGATGCTGATCAATGGGGGGCTTATTCTTACGATAAGGAGAAAGATGTGCTTCGTGTAGAAGTGGGGGTACAGGAGTCGAAGGTAAATGAAGAGCGCTTAAATTATACCGTAGTAGAACAAGAAATAGATCAGGGGTACATCCGTTTGGGGTGGGGACATACGCGAGTCTATATTCGCTTCCAATCAGATTTGCTAAACCAATTGGAATCGCAATTAAACACTACACTTCTACAAACACCAGAAGAAGATCGATGGAAAACCTATGCGCAAGCAGCTGACCTCCTTTCCGAAAGCAGAAAATATGGCAAACAGGCGCTAGCTTATGCTGATGAGTCTACCAACCTCTTTAATCACTCCAGTAATTGGTGGATCAAGGCGCGTATTCAGGCTTCCATGGAAGATTACAAAGGAGCCGTCGAAAGTGCCAAGAAAGCGGCGGAAGCAGGGCAAGCAGATGAAAAAGATCGCTTTTATCGAAATACGAAATCAAGGATTGAGCGGATGGTCGCAGATTGGGAGGCTAAAAGTAGATAATCAGCCATCAAAGTTTCTGGTCAGAAGAACAGAAAACCGTTCATGACTTGATCGAAAGAGCAAAGCGGTATCGACAATTGTCGATACCGCTTTGCTCTTTATAACATCCACCTCTTTCGCTCCGTACAAACTAAGCCTTCAAACGTTTAAACAGTGAGTCTGACAAGCCATTCAAATAATCCCAAGCCTTCCATGGAGAAAGCCCGATGAAGGTGGCGACAAGGATGGATATATAGATGTTGGTTAGGTCTAGATTAAGCTCAGCTTCACCCAAGGCTAGGTTGATTTTGATGAAAGAGAGCACTATGGAGATCAATAAAGCTAGAATTGGAACGGTAAAAATCAAGCCCAAACTGTGGTAAATCCCCGATTTGATAAATCGCTTCCGGAATAGGTAGTAACCGGTATTGACAATCAAACGCAGGAGCGTGGCAATCAGTGCCCAGAGCAGTACTTCTAGCATGCGCAAGGGGTAAGTATCCCAGAAGAAGTTATTAGGACGTTTGGAACTTTGGAGTTTAATCTCTTGGAGCAAAAGATCTAACTCAGCATCATTCCCTCGTAGTGTGGCCCTCCGAGCCTCGTCAATCAAGAATATAAAGGCTTTACCAAAGTCAGTAGAATCCAACTTTTCACGTATCAGGACACTACTGGCAATTGCACTCATGGTATCCAATGTATTTAGCAGAAAAGGTTCACTAGCTTGAGCTGTACGGGCTAGAGTAGGAGGGGGGCTGGCTGTGGAATCCGTTTGGGTGGCCGTGGAGTCTAGCGCAGGCTGCCGGATTGCTGCTGCTGCCTCCTTGCTACTTGGTTGACCTCCGTTTTTCTGTTTATCAAGCTGGTAGGTCTCCAACATTAGGACCAAATTCTCAATTTGAAGATCCAAGGGTACTGGATGTTTGAGGTGCCAATAGGAGTAGTAGCCACTAACAGCAAGGAGCAGTATCACTAAAAATGCACCAAAGCCAATTCCCGATGACTGTGAGAATTGATCTCTGCTTAACATAGGAATATTGCTAAATCCTTTGCCCTGTGGCATGGGAACAGCAATGATGGGCTCATCCAACTCCATAACAGCATCAGCATGATAAGCTGATAAGGTATAGTTTCCCTCTGGGAAGGCGGATTCATCGGAGAGGTCGAATTGGTATTCCCCATTTCGATCCGTTTCGATAAAGGCGGTTTGACCATTAAGACCCTTGACAGGTTCTAACTTGATAGTGGTATTGGAGTACCGAGTCTGATTAGTCTTGTCAAAGACCCTGCCGCGAAGTGTTCTGGTGGTGGCCATAGGTATATCAGCTTAGAGGAGTACAGCAATGCAAAATGGTATTATACATGATTCATAGCTTTGTTCCTAAGGTGTTTCGTTACAATGAAGTCATTCGTTGCCGGTTATTCAAGACTTTCAGGAAGTTCCTTTAAAAAGGTCTCCATTTTAAGCCGCAGAGCCTTGAATTTTGGCCAATTCTTAATGTCTTCACAAAGCGCCTTTTTAAATCCAATGAATGAAGACTTTGGACTCAATTTTTCGATTATGAAGGTTTTTAGCTGCTTTAATTCACTCTTAACAGCATCAATATCTTCTCCTGCAGCTTTTTTTAAAACTAACAATTCCATTTTATCAATGATACCCTTGAAAAGAAACTGTAAAGTAAGGCCTTCTTCTACTCGTTTCGCTACTAAATCAGTACGGTTCAAGGCGAAGGTGGGAATTGAAGCCTTGCCCTTGGGATCAGGTTTATTATTTTTGTCAACAAAAGGCGTGATTACTCCGAAGTTGGATTTGGTTTCATCCACAAAATAACGCAGATGTTTTTCTGGATCATCATAATAGGGGTGAATTAACAAAGCTACTTCATGTTCTTGTTTGATATCTTTATTATGATCCCTTATGCGTTTTTCTGGAGGGTGTACAGGGAAACGGTTTTTTTTGCCAATAGATTTTACTTCACTAGGTGAGGTGGCCACACCTAGTTTATTTCTTCGATTACAGAGTTGGCAGGACCATAAAAGATTGTTCCAATCAGCTGCTAGCCAGTAGTAACCAGGATAGATTAATTTCTCATCTTCCTCGTTGGAGAAGCTATTGATTGCTCCTTTGGGTCTAAAGTGCTCGATATCTGCCCTGGCATTGGACAGGAAATCCATTTCACAATAAGCACATTTACCATGTGTGATGGCCTTTAAAATATCTTTTAAATGAGGGTTTCGGTAGACACTAAAAGAGGGGCCTTTTTTATCTGTGAGTTTTTGGTCGTTTTTGAAATTATTTTGATCGGCGTAGTAGGCAATGGCTTTTAGTGTTTCGTGTTCCTCTTTTGTGAGAAGTTGGTTAGTTTCCAGCTTTTGTTTTAAGGCTGAAAGCATTGCATTGCCGTTGGTTATCAGTGGGAGTACCTTGTTTTTTAGATCTACTGCTACTTCTTCCTGTGCTTCGCGGTAGATGGAAATGTCTGGCTTTGGGCTTCGTTTCAAAAAAATCAAAATACAGTTTTTTAGATGTTTAAGGCATAAAGTCCTGCTTTTCCTATAGGTTATCCAGCAGATCACTGGCATCATCTAATATATCTCCGGAAATGGAAGATAGATCTCGTTCTCCAGGTTTAGCTTTGAATTCAGAGATTTTCTGAGCAATGACCCTATAGGTTGCTCTATCTTGTATCGTTTCACCCAACATTAAGTCAGGTTTAAGATTGTCTTCTAGTAGTTTTAGTCTTTCACTTTGAGCTTCTGTTCTTTCCGATAGTCCAAGCAAATGATAATATTCAGTGTATTGAGGCTCTAAATCCGGATCCATGGTAGTATTCAGGCCAAAAACGGAGGTAAGCAGCTGTCCCACTCTCATTTTAGCGGGTGAAGGCAGATCTATTCTAGGGTGAATGATATTATTTTCATCCCGCTCTAAGAGCACGACTTCTCCGGCCTCCAAGCCCCGCAAACACAAAGGGTCATGAGTGGTAATTATAAAGCTCATTTTTGGGAACGTGCGCTTCAACATCTTAGCGATCCGCATTTTCCAACTGGGGTGTAGATGGACACCAATTTCGTCAATCATGACGATGCCGGAGACATCTAGGATCGAGTATCTTTCCTTGTTGGATAAGCTTCCAATCAGTTCTGCTGCTCCCATCATGATGTCCAAAGTAAAAGCTAATACAGTGCGGTAACCACTACTGAGGTATTTAAAAGGAGTTGGTGCTTCTTGCTCTTCATTACGCTCAGCAATTTTTCTTAGATAAACTTGCCCGGTACTCGCGTCACGCTCAATTTCCCTACTTTCTTCTATCGGCAGTAAATTTCCTAGCCCTTCCTTAAGTAAATTAAAGAGGTTGTCGGGCACTCTCTGTGAGTCTGCCAACCAAGCCAAGCCATCACCTAGATGAGCGTACGGGTTAAACAAGTTGCTGGTTCTAATGAAACTATCACCATCCGTCCCCATGATGTCATCAGGACTAGTTAGCCGACTTGCTCCATAGGCCATCAGGAGCACTTGAGGTGTTTCTTCCGTCAGCGTGAATAACCCACTTCCTTCGCTTGTACGTTCAATCCTCAGTACAATTGGGTTTTCCCGATTCCAAAGGTATACCTCGACTATTGCAAAATCTTCTCCGAGTCGAACAAATTCATTTAAATCTAATTTTAACGCTTCCAATTTACTTTTACCCATTAGTGCGAGAGCCAGTGCCTGGGAAATGGAACTCTTACCCACCCCATTTTCACCCAAGAGGGCCAACCATGGACGATGCATGGAGGTTGTCAACTCACCGCCTTGGCCTGTTCCTGAAACATTAGGGAATACCAACTCCAGTTTTGAAAAAGCCTTAAAGTTTTTGAGGTTGACTCTTTCGATCCATAGAGATTTGGTAAAGTAAGTTTCCAAGTTTTCCTTCTTTTCCAGGTCATAACTAGGAGTTTTATACTGCTTTTTAATGCTGGAAATCTGCTCATGAGTATAAGCATCGTTTTCTTCCGCCTCTTTTCGGATATATGCGGGTAAATCACCATCGAAGATTTCCTCGAGATGTCTCAATGCCTTTTGATCTTGACTTGTATTAAGCCACCAAGCATCAATTGAAGCTGCGACAAACGGATGGGCAGAACTCAGGATTTTACGTTTAGCATTGGGGTATTTGAGGGCTTCTTCAATCTTTTTGGCTATAGCTTTGCTAACTAATTGACGAACAGCTAGTAAGCGAGGACGGTTGAGTTCAAAAATGTCTATACATTGCTGGCCCTTTTTTTCTACTCCTATAGCACGTCCCTCTTCAAATATTATCTCTCGCTTTTCGAATGCTTCTTTATGACAAGGGTCGATCAATAAGGCTCCTTCTTTTTCGAGGCCATCTCTTAGTTGTTCCAAGCCTTTGTCAGGGAAAGGGGCTCTAACCGCTGCGGTGATTGGGAATTTATTCTCTTTGGCGGTTAGACAAGCATTGCAGATAATAAAAATATTATGCCAATCCCAACCCAACCACCAATAATGACTAGGATCAACAGACCCATCTGTATTCATGGCTCGCCCTTCAGGGCGGAAAAAGCCAATATCATAAAGCTCAAAACCTTCTTCAGATTTTTGAGTTCTATAATTACTAAAACCTCTGGAAATGCCTTTTTTGAAGTCTTCTCCCTTTTCCTCATCTCGAACCCATTCTCTTAATTCCTCTTGACATTTGGAAATTTCCTCAGTGAAATGCTCCTCGGGTGTGCCTGTCAATAGACTTTCACAGAAAGGACATTTATTCTTGAAATTATGAACGAGTATCCTCTCCATGTCCTCATCCATTGGAACAGTAAACCGATTTAAATCATGACCTCCTGATTTCGTGACTCGTGGGCGCTTGTTGCCTTGTTTTTCCATAAATAGCCGCTGCTCCTCAAAAACCTCTCGGACTTGAGGACTTGAGAACCAGTTAGGTTTCTTATCTCGCTTGACATGGATCATATTATGCTCCGTTTAGAGTTTGGGTGATGAACGAAATTTATCCAAGTAATGGAACGACCAGTGGTGAAGTGAAGGATAAATTTACCTTAAGATAGAGGAATCCTTAGTTGCATAGTGTTCAAGTTACAACGCTGATACAATATATTGACGTCCACCAATATAATGGAATTATATTGAAATTAAAGCCTGCTAAGGAGGTGAAATTATTGCAAAAAAATTGATTTAACGAGACTGTATCAAGGGAATGAGTTGTTGATGGAAAGGTGTTGGATTGCTAAACTAATCCGTAGAGACACTTAGGATGGCAGCTATATGACCATTCTCTTAGTGTTCTACCATTTAACGCTTGACCCAACGTAGCGCATTGTTCCCCTCTGCTCTCATGGTTGCCAATACTCCATCCAAGTGATCACATTCGTGTTGCATGAGTTCAGAGAGGTCATCGGCTAGATTCCACACTTGCTCCTCCCAGTTGAGGTCGCGAAAGCGCATCTTGCAGAAACGATTGCGCTTCAACCAAACATGTAGATCTGGAAAACTCATACAATCATCCCACATTTCAATCATTTCTTCACTACGATCAAATATCTCAGGATTGAAAAAGGCGATGGGTTTATCGACATTCATGACGACCAGCCGCTTCATCACACCAAGCTGCGGCGCTGCTATGGCTCTTCCCGCCCCATACTTGGCTCGAAACTGGAGAATCAAATTTGCCATATCATCAACAATTGGCAACAAACCGGGGACCTCCTGTTCCTGCACAGGCTCGCATTCTTCATAAAGGCGAGGGTCGCCAAGGAGTACAATATCAGTTAGCTGTTTCATAAGGGATCAGGTTTTGTAATAATCTAGAATTCACCCTTAATCACTAGGCCATCAAAGGCTAATTCTACACCTTCAGGCAAAGTAGAATTTATTTCGTCATACAATCCCATGCGATGACTCACATGCGTTAAATAGGCCTGTTTAGGAGCCAATTCTGCAATCAATGTAAGTGCCTCCTCTAGGTTCAGGTGGGAGTAATGTGCTTTGTGGTGCAGGGCATTGATGACTAATGTGTCTAGATTTTTAAGTTTAGTCTTTTCCTCCTTGGAAATGGTTTTCATATCGGTCAGATAAGCCACATTCCCAACTCGAAAACCAAGTACTGGAAGTTTCCCATGTAGAAACTGGACGGGTAGAATCGGAGTTTCACTAATCTTAAAGGGAGCACTATCTATGGTCTTAAACAGAACCCTAGGTGCTCCCGGATAAGGGTTAGCCTCAAAGATATAGTCGAATCGTTTGGTAAGTGCAGTCTGTACCTCTTCCGTTGCATAGACCGGCATATCTTTTTTCTGCCGAAAATTAAAGGGTCGCACATCATCCAAGCCGATGATATGATCATTATGAGCATGGGTAAAGAGAATTCCATCAAGGTGGCGGACTTTTGCCCGCAACATTTGTTGGCGAAAATCTGGTCCACAGTCGATAGATAAGTGCTGATCTCCAATACTAAGAAGCGCAGAGGTTCTCAGTCTTTTATCCTTGGGGTTGGTGGATTGACAAACGGTACAATCGCAACCGATAATCGGCACTCCTTGTGAAGTACCTGTTCCTAATATGGTAAGTTGAAAATCGATGCGAAGTTATATTTAGAGCATGAAAAAAGGGGCCAAAAGCTGGTGGATGCAATAAGTGCAAGCGAATTATTCTTCCATTTTTTCTTTTTCCTCGACTTCACTTTCTTCTCCTTGCTCATCCCCTTGCTTGCTGTTCATCTTCAATAGCTGTTTGTACACTTTTGCAGAAGTCTCTGTGAGGTTCTCAATCGGAAACTCTTCAACGAATTGGAAAATCTCCAAAAGGCAATTGATACGACCTTCCGTATCAAAAAACTTGTTGATGACAGCGATTTTACGGTTTTCTACAATACAGTAGCCCGAATTGAAGTTCCCTTTTTCATAGCGAATGGTGTATGCCATTTCACTGAAAAGTGTTTCAATCTTTTTTAAGGTGTGTTTGGTATATTTAAACATCTTGACCAGCTTTTCGCAAAAATAGGTATTGTTGAGCAATCCTTAAGCAAGATTAGCCCGATTTAGCTTTAGAGGCAATTTATCTGTCCGGTAAATTAATCTCGATAAATCGCCGAGGTGAAATCTCACTCAGATTTTTCCAAATATCTCTGGAGAAGGGCTACTTTTACAGACGAAGTGGCATACGGAACGGATATCTAAGTATAGGGACAAACACGAAAACTTGCCGTTATCCGCTTTGTCAAAGTACGACTAAAAAAACTATAAGACTATGAGAATCTTTTGTTGGGCGATCCTCCTTTGTTGCCTTACGTCCTACGCTTCTGCCCAAACTTTTAAGGCCGCAGTTATTGGAGGTTTTAATCTGGCACAAATAGATGGTGATCGCTTGGGTGGGTTTCACAAAATAGGGTTGAATACAGGCGTTAAGGCTGCGGCTGTCCTGTCCGATCGATGGCAATTGAGTATTGAGATGCTATATGTACAACAGGGGAGTAGCCGCTCAAAAACTGATTCGCCTTTATCTATGTTCGATCGCATTAATCTGAATTTAGTAGAAGCACCCATCATGTTGAGTTTTAGTGATTGGAAAGTGCAAGCCGAGGTGGGGATTTCCTATTCCAATATCATAGATTATGAGGTGATTTCTATCATTGGAGATGATATTACAGAGCAGGAAATATACAAGTCTAATATTTTTACAGGTATCTTGGGAGCCAGTTACTTTTTTACAGATAAATGGACGTTGAATGTTCGATGGTCCAAGAGCCTCTCGAGTTTTCAGGACCGACCGGGAGGAGATCCATTCTTCGGCCGTGTAGTGAGTATACGAATGTTATATTGGTTGTAGTCCTAAGTGCATTGAAGGCTACAAGATGATCTATGTATACTCCGCGTTTGTCTCTATTGTTTTAATCGAAGAGAGAGCTTTGGTTTTCACAGTTTTACTTGCCTGCAAGTCTGTATATCCCGAGATCGGATAGGTTTACAGGACTATACAGAAGGCGACTATTTGTTATCAAATCAAGCAAGAAATTAAGCAGCATGAATAAAATTATACTCGTACTATCCCTAGCCATTGGAGGCTGGGCTTGCCAAGGTGGCCAGGCTGAACAAGCCACTGACTCTACATCCAGTAATACCCCAGCTCCGACTACAGAAACCAGTAGTACCCCTGCAGCAGCCGCTACTGCTCAATATCCGTCCATTCCGGTAGATATGGTAAAAATGCTATGGGATAAATGTGACTATGTAGACTTTGTATTTTACTACTTAAACTTCTCAATGAGTCAGAAGGTGCAAAATAGTATTAGACAAACCATTGCGCATATTGCTTCGGAGGTGCCAGCAATCGACCCTAATTGCAAACCTATCGGTCGACTTTTCTTTCAAGCTGAAGGTCAAAATATAGCTGAGGCAGATATATTTTACAGCAATGGCTGTGCTTATTACCTCTTTTATAAAGATGGTCAGTATGCCTATGCTAATAAAATGCTTCCGCAGGGTAGCCAATTCTACGAGAATATTTTCAAGCAAGTTCAGGCGCAAAAGCAGTAGTCGAGCATGGCTAAATTAGCAGTGCTGGACCTGGGGACGAATACTTTTCATCTGCTTATTGCTGAGGTGAAGACGGCTTCCGTTTTTGAGGAACTATATAAAGAGAAACGCTTTATTAAGTTAGCTGCTAATGGGATTGACCGGATAGCGGAAGATGCCATGGCAAGGGCTAAGGTTACTTTGAAAGACTATCGCCAAATTTTGGACCAATATGAAGTCGAAGATATCAAAGTGGTTGGAACCGCAGCACTTCGTACAGCTACTAATGGACCAGATCTTATGCATTGGGCTGCAACAGAGGTACAGCTTGATATTCAGATCATTAGTGGGCGTCGAGAAGCGGAATTAATTCAGAAGGGGGTCTATCTTTCTCTGCCAAATTCTAAGCATAGATACCTCGTTATGGATATTGGAGGAGGGAGCGTTGAATTCATAATTGCGGAAGCCGATCGCGTTCTTTGGTGCCAAAGTTTCCCTGTTGGCGCAGCCGTGTTATTGCGCTCTTATCACCAACACGACCCCATCTCTGAGGATGAAGTTATAGCCATAGAAAACTTTCTCGATACGGAATTGGCTCCATTAGCCACAGCCTTGCAAAAATGGCCCACTCATTGGTTGGTAGGGGCAGCAGGTACTTTTGATGTTATTGCGGAGCAGATTGCCCTCCATATATCTTCACCTCAAACCTGGGAAATCGACCTCAAAAACTTCTATCCGTTATATCAGAAACTGACAAGTATGAGTTGGGAGGAACGGGAACGAAGTGAATGGATACCCCCCGACCGAATAGATATGATTGTGGTAGCCACGACTTTGATCCAATATGTAATACATCACTACCAGATAAAACAGTTTACTGTCTCAGCCTTTGCCTTGAAGGAAGGTATGATTGGCGAATTAATGAAGCAAGTCTAATCTACTATAAGCAATGGGCTAGCGGAACGCCTTTCACCATCGTTCAACTCTATCCAGTAGGTCCCCTTACTTAAATGACTGATATCCAAACGGGTTTGTGTGTCTCTTAAAGTGGCTTGTTGAATCAATTGCCCATTAGCGGCGAATAACCGAACCTGAAATCGATTAGAAAGGGCCAATTCCGCTTTTATGGAAACCTGAACCCAATCTGTCGCTGGATTCGGGAATATTTCAAAATTAGCTTCCACAGTCAGCTTCCCTTCTGTATTCACCATAGGATCAAGCCTGAAATCCCAAATTCCGCGGCCATATGTGCCAAATCGTGCAATACCTAAAGCAGGAATATATTCCACTGACCAATAGGTGTGATTGGGCGCACAACCTCCCCCGAGTGGATACCAACGGTCTTCTTCTTGTATATAGACATATGGACCCGCCTCTGTCGCTGCGAACAGGAATTGTTCAGCAGGGTCGGCAGCTAGTCCAAGGACCAAAGTGTTGGGTAACCCTCGGCTAAGGGGTGCGAAATTCTCTCCGCCATCCTTTGAAACAAAAACTGCTGGGTTTGAATAGCCACTGCCGGCTAGATAGACGATGTTCTCATTGACCTGAGAAACATGGATAGCTTGGCCATAAAAGAACTGACCTTGCACCACAAAGTTGATAGATTGCTCCCAATTATCACCTGCGTCTTTGGAGTAAAAAAATCGTCCATTGTCCGTTGCCACATACCAATAGTCAGGGTTGGAAGGAGCTGTAGCAAGTGCCGATATCTCTCCATCAGCTGATTCCGCTTTGAAGTTGAAGTCTCCCGTCTCTGATTCGACCCGGCTTCCATCTGCGGTCAATTTGATCAGGTAGGAGCCGCCATCATTTTCGAGACTTCCTCCCGCCATGTAGACAGCATCTTCCTCAGGATTTGGACTGGGCATCATCGGGGGCAGCCATAGACCAGAACGTTGGCCTTCAGGCAATTGAAAGGAAGCATGATAACCTTGTTCTTGCGGTTTGGCATATTGTGTAATCCAGCCATCTGGGTAAACAATCCAAAGTGACTGGCCACCTTTACTGAAAGTCAAATGACCATAGTCTCCTGAAATTAATTGATCGAAGCCCTCACTTCCCATTTCTTCATCTTCAAAGGTGCTGGAACGTTGGAATCCTTGATCTTGAGATCCTGCATAGACAAAGTTAGGGTCAAGCGGGTCGGTAGCCACACTATAGTACTGACTCACGTTAAGGCCACTTAAACCAATATTCTCTTGCGTCGTGAAATAATCGTAAGAAATACTTAATCCTCCGTGATTACTCACAAGCATGAAAGGTGTTTCATCCTGCTTTCGGAACTCGGCAAAAAACATGATATCAGCATGTAACTTGCCCGCAACATCACTATAGTAGTCACCCCACCGGTTGATCCTATTCCATGTTTTTCCTGCATCTAAACTCCGATAACATTCTACTTCGCCCATCATCAAAACTTCTGGATTTTCTGGCGAGACATAGATCCCTACGCTCCACGGACTTTTAGGCAGTGACCCTTGCCGCGTCCAGGTATGTGCTTTATCGGTGGATAGGTAGACATTTAGGTCTCCATTTTCTGACTCCCGATAGCTATAGAGTCGAAGAGAATCGCCGTCCGCCCACCCGTCTAAATTAACCCGAGTATCACCAAAGGACACTGGTGTTTCAGTTTCAATGGGCAGGAAGACACCGCTTTCCGTTGTATATTCCGAAAAAAGGGCTGTTTCGGTAGAATTGTCAACCAGAAAAACGGATTGACTATGATGTGGCTGGTTGAGGGAAAGTGCTTCTTGCAGGTGGGTATCGAAAGTCTTCACCTTTTGGAAGCTTACACCTACATCAGTGGATTGATACAAGCTCACATTATCCCAGTAACTTCTCTTGCCTAAAAAGAAAATTATCGGGGCAGGCCCGGGTAGCACGACAATGTTTTCAGCTCCCCCCCAATAGTCATCTCGACTAGGAATCCCACTGGAGCGTATCCAGCTTTGACCTTTATCGTCCGAATAATGGAATTCTTTATTGATCAATGCAATTAGGCGCTTTTCTGCCCTGTTGCTCACAAAATGCAATGCACCTTCACTAAAAATATAATCCTGATTGACCACTTCCCATCGACTCCCATCAGATTTCCCTTTCCACAAAGTGCCACCAGCAGAAATAAGCCAGATTTCGTCTTTCACTGGATCATATTCTGTGTCGATTACACTACCAGCCTGGTTTTGACTCCCTCTTTCCAACCATTCTCCCCTCAATTTATCGCCGGCTAAGGCGACCACATCACAATCAGATCGCCATTCAACGCCATTTTGCTCAGCTAGCCGTACTTGATTAAGGTATTCCTCTTGTAGCCAGTTATCTTGGGGGGCAGCCTTATGCATATTCAATAACCAATGTCTTCGCTTATCGATATTGCCTTCCTCTTCCCCTTCTCTGATGACGGTATCTCCAGTAGGTAGCGGTAGGGAGCTAGGTTCACAGGCCCAAAAGAGGCAAAACAAAAGGCAAAGCAAAGCAGTGGATGTGTAATGTCTCATTTCTACGTTTTTCAGCTCTAGACAGTGTTGCTCCAGACTAGCACATAGGTGGAATGATTTTGAGCGGCAATAAACCTAGAGTAGGTTGAGTGTTCGCGTTATCCATCATTCATTTCTTCCTCCAGGTGGGATACTGTAAGGTGTTCCTGCGCTGTATATAGGAAATAGTTTTATACAAAAACGGTCTCTACAAATATAAAGTATTTCAAGGAAAGATCAGACTTATGATAATGTCTGTATTTGTCTTTGCCTGTGCTTATCTCAAGACTTTGAAAAAAATCAAATCCGTTCCATTTGTTAATAATGGCGAAAAAGACCTGCTCCGACAATTATGGTGGATCGGACCGGTGATCAGAAGGCCCGCCTGCCCATCGGAGAGGTCTATCGGACTAGCCAGATAGATGATGTATTAGATAGAAGCTTTATGAATGGACCATAAGAAGTAGTTTTTTTAGCTAAAAGACTGGCTGAAGACCAGAAATATTTTCTGAGAACTATGAAAGATAAACTTGTCAGTTGGAGTAGTAGGCAACCTTGACACATAAAAGTTGTATTTTAAGGGGGGACTGCGTTATTGTTTGGTGACAACTGAATCAATGAAGTCTCTGCCAGCTTAACAGACGTCTAAAATCACCTACTATGTTATTCAACTACCTGAAAGTTGCCTTCCGCAATATTTTCCGCCAAAAGTTATATGCTGTTATTAATATTTTTGGACTCGCCATGGGGTTGGCTATCTGCTTGTTGATCCTTCTCTTTGTTAAGGACGAATTGAGTTATGATAAGTATCACACACGGGCAAATGATATTTATCGAATTGTGACGCAATGGGGATTCGGTACGGACCGGGAAATCGAAACCCCAATTAACTCCTACCGCTTAGCTCCGGCGATCGAAACAGATTTTCCTGAGTTAGATGCAGTAGTACGATTTAGTCCTTATGGTAGCCTGATTACCTATAATAATCAAGATTATCAGGAAGATCAAATGTTTTTGGTGGATGAGAATGTATTTGATGTATTTGATTTTCAATGGAAAGCTGGTGATCGAGCTACTGCTTTACAAGAGCCTTTTACGGTAGCTATTTCGACCTCAACTGCCGAAAAATATTTTGGGACTGAGAATCCGATCGGCAAAGTATTGCGCTGGAATGAAGATAACGAACTCCGTGTAACTGGAGTTTTTGAGGATTTCGCCCCTAACAACCATATGATTGTGGACCTTTTTGTTTCAATGGCTACAGGTAAACAAGTCTACAACCAGCTTGTGCTCAACAACTGGGGAGAAGGGTCGCAATACACTTATTTGCTCTTGCCAAAAGGAATGGATTCTGAAGCTATCAGTAGTCGTTTTCCGGATTTTATTGAAAAGAACCTGGGCGAGGGTCGATCCGAAAGGGTTGCCATGTATTTACAGCCGCTCACGGACATACATTTGCATTCAAATCTGCCAGGTGAGATTCGAGCCAACAGTGACATCAGGTATATATACATATCAGCAGCGATCGCGCTATTCATTATTTTGATCGCCTGTATAAACTATATGAATCTTTCTACTGCCCGGTCTATTAAAAGGGCTAAGGAGATTGGCGTTCGCAAAACATTAGGAGCCCCACGTTGGGCGCTGGTAAAGCAGTTTCTGTCGGAGTCTACCCTAATCGCTTTGATCTCCTTCTTCTTGGCCATCGGACTGGTGTGGCTGTTTTTACCTGCCTTTAACACTTTTGTAGAAAAAGGGCTAAGTATTAATCCTGTCAAAATTCCAAACCTCTACTTATCCTTTTTGGGTATAACGCTATTCATTGGCTTGTTGGCGGGCAGCTACCCCGCTTTGTATTTATCGGGTTTTGAGGCCGTTGGTGTGTTTCAGGAGAAAGTGAAAAAAGGAACATTCAGTGCATGGTTGAGAAAGGGCTTGGTCGTTTTCCAGTTTTGTATCTCTACGGTATTGATTGTGGGTACTTTGGTGATCTACAATCAATGGGATTTTCTTCGTAATAAAGATCTGGGGTATAATAAAGAGAACCTTTTATTGGTTCCTATCCCTTCCTTGCAACAATACGAATCTCTCAAAACTCAGTTGGAGTCGAATCCCGATATCTTAAGTATTACCGCCTCCAACAAGCGTTTGACAAATCGACTGAGTAGTAACCTGGGCTTCAAGGCTGAAAACTATGAACCCAATCCACAGGACCGGACGAGCATCAAGATTGTGACAGTAGATGAGGACTTTATGAAAACCATAGAAGCAGACTTTGCTGCGGGGCGTGATTTTTCGGATGCTTACGGAAGTGATGATACGGAAGCTTTTATCCTCAACCAGGCGGCAGTGAGGATGATCGGTTGGACGGATGACCCGGTTGGAAAATGGTTTGAAACCAGCGAATATAATGATGGTACTTGGGTGCCACGTACAGGAAAGATTGTAGGGGTGGTAGAGGATTTTAATATGGAATCTTTATACAATACAGTGGAACCCGTTGTGTATTATATATCTAAAACCTGGCTGAATTGGATGACACTTCGAATAAATGGTAGCCGTACTCCCGCGACGATTGACTTTGTTAAAGACAAATGGGTGCAATACGGCTCGGAAGAGGCGTTCGACTATACTTTTCTGGACGACCGAATTGACCAGCTGTATGAAGGAGAGGAAAGATACTTTAAGCTATTTGTTGCCTTCACCATTCTAGCCATCTTTATTGCTAGTTTAGGGATCTTTGGTCTCTCAGCTTTTACGGCAGAGCAGCGACGTAAGGAAATTGGAATTCGCAAGGTCTTCGGGGCTTCGGTAAGTAATTTGGTGATGCTACTTTCCAGGGAGTTCACCTGGTTGGTGTTGATTGGTTTTGCCTTGGCAATTCCTATTTCCTATTACGCCATGTCCTTGTGGCTAGCAGATTTCATTTATCGAATTGAAGTAGGATTCATGCCATTCTTATTGGCAGGTTTCTTGGCTTTGACGATTGCGTGGTTGACGGTGAGCTTTCAATCTGTCAAGGCTGCTTTCGAGAACCCTATTAACGCCCTACACTACGAATAATTGGGCCGGTACCTAGTGGGTTACAGCTGTGATGCCGGCTGGGAAAGTTGTATCTGGTGCAGGAGAAAGTTCGTGGACAATCACAAAAAGAGATGCCTAATTGCCCACGGAGATTTCGGAAATTGAAGCCTTAGATTTTATTTTTGAATGCCCTGAGACCCAGGATTTGTCTAATAACCGTAAAGATTAAACGATTTATGTTGCATCCCCCTTCAAGCCTGCTTAATTTAGCAGGTGTTAAATCTAAGGGCGACAACACTCCAGTTCAGGAAAGATCCATCTTTAGTTGAACAGGGGAGGAGCCTAAAATTAAAACCTTCCCGGGCAGGGTGCGTGGTCATTTACGGCAAAAAAGTTGAATCCATAGGAAGCAACACTTTTGCTTAGAGCTTGACTCCAAACCGCAAGAATAGCCCGAGAATCAATTAAGAAAGATGTCAGATAATCCTTTTGCAAGCATTGACGACAAATTATTGGGAATCATCAGCTACATCACGCCTATTGGCTTGATCATTGCCGTAGTTGGGAACAAAGATCGTGGTTCAGGCTATGTTTCTTTTCATATCCGTCAAGCATTGGGCATTTTTGCTTTGAGTATGTTAGCTTGGGTGGTAGGAAATATGTTTTTCTTCTTCATCCTTAGTTCAATGACTAGTATGGCACTGAGCTTGGCTGCTTTTGTACTATGGATCATTGCCTTGGTCGGTGCGGCACAAGAGCAAACTAATCCCGTTCCAATTGTAGGGGAATACTTCCAAGATTGGTTCCGCAACGTTTAAGTTTTCTCGGAGCCTTTAACATAAAGCATAAAGACATGGCCGACACGCTTCTGTTTAGACCTGCCACCAAGGCAGACGTGCCCCTTATAGTCAAAATGTTAGCCGCTGATAAACTCGGAGCGCTCAGAGAACGCTTCGAGAGCCCCTTACCTAACTCCTATTGGGAGGCCTTTGCAGTGATTGAGCAAGATCCCAATCATGAGTTGATTGTGGTGGAAATGGAAGGTGAAGTTATTGGCACACTCCAATTGAGCTTTTTACCTTATCTCACCTATCAAGGAGGATGGCGGGCACAGATCGAAGCCGTCCGTATTAGGGAAGATAAAAGAGGATTGGGGCTAGGGGCGGCATTCTTTACCTGGGCTATAGACCGTGCCAAGGCTCGTGGAGCCCATGTCCTACAATTGACTTCAGATAAGAAACGGCCAGATGCCCTGCGGTTTTACGAAAATTTAGGATTCAAGGCTAGCCATGAAGGATTCAAGCTGCATTTTCGCTAGTCGTTAGCTTTCGTGGAACCAAAACTTACCTTTTCCATCCGGATTGCCATTGTAGTTCACCGTAATTTCTATACCTGCTTCAATTTCCTGTAACGCATAAAAACTCATGGTCTGTCCCTCAAAATCGGGCCTGTACTCAGCATTCGGGGCAAAGGAGTGATTGTATATGGATCCATTGCCTAAAAGAATGGCGGCTTGCTGATCATCCTGCCCCCAGATGTAATAGTAGTCGTGAATAATGGTTTTATCCAGTAAAAGTCGTTGACTTCCCGGGATGACGAGGACGGGTGCTATTTCAATGATAGAATCTTTGGGGATAGGACTGGAAGAGAAAACGCCACGTCCTCCCAAATCACTGTCGGTAATATATAAGGACGGGATCTGTTGCATGCACTATTGCATTGGTTAATACAGTTTACAACTATTTTGTTAGAAAAGCAAGTTGAAAGGTGGCTCGCCGCAGGAGAGATGTTGGTAGTAATACGCAACATCGGCTAAGGAGGCGGAAGCGCCTACACCATGGCTCCAACCCGGCGGTTCGCCGGCCCTCTTTACACCTCTACTTCCTCCATTTTCCCCGATTCCGTAGCCCGAAACACCGCCTCAATAATCCGTAGATCCTTCAGCCCCTCTTCCCCTACAGCGAGACTCTTTTCGCCATTCTTTATGGATACTGCAAATTCATCCATTTGAGCGATTTGCTGATAGGGAGGGGTAGCGAAATTCATTGGCCCGTCACTGGTTTGGCCAGCCGTACCTACGGCATTGAAGGAAGGTTTGAGTTCTACCCAGCCACGCTGAGCAGAGGCATACATACGATCCACGTAGGTAGAGTAGGAGGTACTGTGGTTTGAGATAGCACCTGAGGGGAAATGCATTTGCCAGGTTACTGTTTCATAGATTCCCTTGAAGATATCCTTTTGCATGGTATATCCTTGTGCCGTGATGTGTGTGGGCATTTCACCTAACATCATCCGGGCTCCCTGCATGGCATAAAGCCCCAGATCAACTAAGGCACCGCCACCGCCCTTTTCCTTGTTTAAACGCCAGGATTCGGGATTGGCCATGGAGAAGCCTAGACTGGATTCAATGAGGTTGATTTTTCCATAGACTTGTTCTCTACCAATGCGGTGTGCTTCCAGATGAAATGGCTCATAATATAAGCGATACCCTACTTGTAATTTCACACCTGCAGCCTTACAAGCATTAATCATGTTTTGGCCTTCCTTAACCGACATGGCCATGGGCTTCTCGCAGATCACATGTTTCCCTGCCTTGGCAGCGCGAATAGTGTATTCGGCATGCAGAAAGTTAGGCAACACAATGTAGATGATGTCAATTTCCGGATTCCTAGTTATCTCATCAAAGGTTTCATAATTGTAAATATTGCTATCGGATATGTTGTAATCTTTTTTCCATTGCTCCGCTTTACTTGGCGTACCTGTTACAATCCCTTTTAACTCACAATGACGTGTATGTTGGAGGGCAGGGGCAAGTTGGCGAGTACTATAATTCCCTAATCCTACTAAAGCAATACCTAGCTTTTTATCCGTTGGATTTTGACAACTTATAATAGAGGGTAGCAGTATGCCGGCTGTAGCCGCCATGCCTGTTTTTAAGACTGTTCTTCTTTGCATATTAACTTTGTTGTAGGAGGCTTAGCATCCACTCAGAAATAATCTCTACTATATCCTTATTGAAATTTTGAGTCATGTATTGACGGTTAAATTGTCCGGAATTGCGGAGCCGAACATATTCTTCCATAGATGGGACTTTAGCAAAAGCATGTTCTGTTTTTGCAAGGATCTTATAACTACCTTTTCCAGGATGATAGGCATTCACCAGTGCAGCTATGTTTTTGGCTGCTTCACCACTAATCGCTTGTAAGTCATATTCGCCGTACATGGCCAAGGTATGCACACCTGCCTCTTTCCACGCCGCTGTTTGATTCTGATCATTGAGGTCTTGCCAGAAAGTATAGTGTCGTCCAAATAGTCGGTCATCCTGGAAGGACATTATACCGTTTTGCATCAAGCTTAGATATCCTGGGTTTTGCTCCAACTCTGCCGGGCTCTTCTTCATTAGAAAAAACTCGGCCAACAGTGGTGCTACAGCTCGGGTGTTTGCATCAAGTCGAATAAAATCATCACCACGCTTGATGGCCTGTTCACGATGCACTTCATGCATATACTCGTGCCAAGATTTGAGTACGGTTCCATATACCATTACCCCTTTTGGGCGATGTTTAGCCGCAAGGATCGGAGCAGTAATTCCACCCAAAGAATGCCCAAAGTAAAAGATGTTCTCCTGATCAATAAATTTATATTTTCCCAGTGTACCCAAGGCGGTATCAAAAGCAGCTAATTCTTGGTCATAATCAATATCGCTACAATCGAGGGAACCGCTGCTATCGCCAACGCCTGGTTTTTCTACCCGATAAACAGCAAAACCATTATCCAGCAGACCGTCTACCAATTTCCTTACCGGACCAGCATTGTCATAATACGCATCAATAGAGCCACAATCGAAACCCTGCATAAAGACCACCAACGGGAATTGACCATCTGCTTTTGGCTTGTGGATGATGGACCTAAGCATTCCATCCTGAAAAGGCACAGCATCGTAAATGACTTCAGCTACAGGAGATTTCTCGAAAGGTTTGCCCATTACCGTGCCTGAAAAACTATGCCGCTTTCCTTGCCGCCAAACCTCTACTTTTACTTCCTGCTTGGCTATAAAAGTGCCGGCTATTTGCACAGCTTTTTGAGTATTGGTTACTGCTTCTTGATTGATGGTGAGCACAATATCTCCTGCTTGTAAACCAATACTTGCCGCTGTACTGTTGGGTATTACTCGCTGTAGGTAGGAACCAGCGGTCGTCGGAGCATTTGTTTGGGTTTGAATGTCTTTGGTTACTGGTGCTAACAGGGCTCCGAGGGAACCTTTCCGTGCTAATTGTTGACCAGATAGAAATAAAGGAAAACAGAGCAGCAGGGCTACCCAATGCAAGGAGTAAGTCTTCATCTGCATATTTGGACTAATTTAATATCATAAGTTATCACTATAAAAGCACTATAGGAAGGAGTAAGTTGCTAATTCTAAAAAAGATGGACAGACGCGCAAAAACATAGTTTGAATAGAAAACTGAAGGTATTACACATTTGTGACCTTACGTTATATCGGAAGCTGTTGACTTCTTCGATAGGAAGCCAACCTTGAGCGATAGGCGGAGAGTTTACCATTAAACTCGGCCATCGTATTGGTATGCTTAATGTGATCGTAGTATTTGATTTGTGGAATGACTTTTCGTAAGTTAAAAGCCCAGTAAATGGTCATTAATGGGTTGATCCAAAGGTGACTACCATGTGTACGAGCTGTCCGATGATGGTTGCCGTATTCACCTTCCAAGGCACTAACAATAGAATTAGAAACGATACTTTCCATCCCAGGCATTCTCCTATTGGCAAACTTAACCGCTTCTGCATACTGTTTTGCTTCGGCCATTTCGCCCAACAACTGAAACAAGCCTAGGTAAGCCCCTTCTTTAGACAATTCCGCTATGTTTTCTAAGAAGCGAAAATGAGAAACACCATGATAATGATCTACTCCAAACCCTAAATTGATCAAGAATTGTTTTTTTATTCCGGTGCGATATACAGCTGCCATTGAGCAAATATCTTCCTGTGGTGTACCAAGCCCTTCTTCATCTCCAAACATCAAACTATCTGTCCCGCCATCAATGAGTAATACGGTGTCAACTTTATGTTTCTTAATGAGATATTTATAGCAGTCCCGTAAGGGCGCCACCCCGGTTCGTTCGAAGCCATAGACTTTGGCTTCATGCCCCTGGATTTGGAGCCAACTTGTAAGGTATTTTTCAGGAAAATAGTTTCTACCTGAGAGGTCTTGATCCTTAGCGGAGATCTCATAACAATAAGGATATACCTGCTGAGCAGTAGTACGTGCAAGCCAAGTGAAGGAAAAGTTGGCAATAATGACTTCTTTTCCTTGATTTCGCAGGTTGAAATAGAGCGGGAGGCCGCAGAATATATCAAATCCACCCCCAGCACCTGCTAGCAGAATGGTTTGACTATCTGTCAAATGTTGAAAAAAAGGGATCTGGTTGAGTTGATAGGTCATGACAAGGCTTTACATAAGATGTAGTTCTTTGACTAATCTCCTAGACAATTACAAAATGAGGTGAAAAGCCGCACTGATATTTACAGGCAGTGAAGCCTTGAGTTTCATTTCGCGTGTCTTTAACCCCGGAGATTATCAAAGACCAGAATATGCTTATCCAACTCTTGTCTTAGTCCTTTAGTTCCGATTCTTGATTACTTATCTACAATACAGTAGGTTCCAGCAGCTTTATCGTGTATCCCTTGTTTTCGTACGTCAAATACTAAGCTTCCAACCAAGACGATGAAAACGAAACCATAAAAGTTGCTTATGCCGCTTAAGGGGGCTTGTTGAATTACGTAACCAATCTGCATAAAATCATCTATATCGGCAAACTCTGGCGACATAAAAAGAAATACGTTAGAATACAAAGAAAAGAGAAAACTGATGACCCATGGGAAGTAGCGCTTGAAAGCTTGTTCCATGCTAATATTATCCAGCTGCTCATCAACCAACTTGATGCCTAAGAAGCTTTTACCAAAAGTGGCGCTTCTTTGCCATTCTAGATATGGCTTGTAAAGGGCAGATGCAGTAGTGAGCAGAATCATGATTCCCAAACTCTTGATGTTCAGGGTATTGTATAAATTGATTACCATGATTGGAAAGAGGATCATAAAATCGACCAATTGCGCACCCAGGCGTTGCCAGAAAGTAGCTAATTGCGCTTGATCAATTGATGGGCGTTCCTCGGAAAAAAAATCATCATCTATAATTGAATCCTCCATGTGCATGTGTTTGAAACGGATGTTGCAAACTAAAACATTTTGAGCAATTGGAAGTTGATTAAGTGATGGAAATACTGTCAATTAGACAGATTCTCCTCATTAGAAAAACCTCCTCGGTCCAGCTACCTGCGAAAATGTCCACTATACCCGCTCCAGGGGAAGATGGGGGCTCGGAGGAAGGTGTATTTCAATGGAGTCCTCAATTTTAATAACACCATCAGTTAATACGATCCCCATGATACCTGCTTTCCGAATAAGCTTGCCTGCGTGATCCCGGTCCAACACGGCTTTCATAAGCCCTTTTTGTATGCCATCCAACTGATGACATGGGTTGCGCAGGCCCGTAATTTGAATTGTTGCACTATTGCCAATTTTTAGCACGGTATTTTTGGGTAGGCTTAGCAGGTCAATTCCTTGTGTGGTGATGTTTTCGCCCATTTGACCGGGAGTTATTTCATACCCTTTTTGGGCTAGCTCTTGGTGTAGTTCATGATGTATGAGGTGGACTTGTCGTAGGTTGGGTTGCGTAGGGTCTTTAGCTACTCGAGAACGATGCTTTACCGTCACGCCGAGGTGGGCGTCTCCTTCAACACCCAACCCTTTTAGTAACCTGATCTGTGGCGTATTGAATTTCTGCATAGTATGGTTATCACTTTTACTTAGCGCAATAACTTTTCCGTTTTTCATAGGCCTTGGTGATTGTTGATACCAGAACAAAGCTTCCAATTTCAACATTCGTGGCCTATGATGCAATTAAAAGACAGATTACTTCCTTTGAAAATTCAACCGACGGATGCGATTATCATTCACATGAATACCTTTAATTTCACCTTGCTTATCTCTTTGTATTTCTACTACATAACCACTTAGTCGAAGGATATCTTTTTCTAACATCAAGGCCTTTGAACGTCCCCCATCTATCAGGACATCGTAATTTTTGTCGCCTTGAAACTCAATTTCTACTTCTACGGCTACTTCATCATTGTAGTAATTGCCATTGAGTGCTTTGAAATAAGATTCTGGCTCTTCGACGGGAAGTAGTTTGGAATGATATCGTGGTTCGGAACCTGGGTAGTAGATGATCATATGCGGTTGATCTGTATCCTCGAGATGAAAGGAAATCCTGAGTTTATTATTCTCTGTCATCTCGTATAGGTTTCCTTTTACGTGATTAAAAGGGAAAGGGCGGTTTTGGCCAATTTTCCAAGCGAGGGTGCCGTCCGTTTCTTGGAAGCGAATTAGATTGTCTTCAGGCGATTTATAATAGCCTAAAATGGCATTTCTTTCTGGTTTGACGGTAAGTTGTTCCGGTTGTTGGGGATAGTTTTTGGTACGAAATTGATTGGCTGGGATGAGAATGTTGGCACACCTCTTTGCTAAGTAATTCGGTGAGATCTGGCCATTGTTGGATATCACCAGAATACTAAGTTGCAGGCTGGGAAAACGATGAACTGATGCATTGTAAGCTCCTGTTGCACCGTCGTGATAGGTATAATCTAAGCCTTTGAAGCTGCTGAATTCAAGCCCATAGCCGTAGGACTGTATCGGGGCATTGGGAATAGGCTGTTGGCTCTCTTTTACCAAGGCAGCGGAGAGAACCTTGGTTGTTTGCCCTTGGACCAGTTGCTCCCATCGCATTTGATCTTCCAAAGTGGTGAAAAGTCCTCCATCTCCATGTACATCGGTAATACTCGGATACTCCTTCCATTTCCCCCAGTTGGCATAGGGTCGAGACTTAAAGGGCATGCGATTCATATAGTTTGTAACGAACTCAGTATTAGGCATACCTAAGCTTTCGAAGAGCTCCTTGGCGTAGCGGGCGAAGGATTGCCCGCTTATTCTACTAACGATTTCGGTCAATAGGATATAGTTGCTATTGCTGTACAGGTATTGGCTGCCAGGCTCAAAGTTCAATTCCTTTTGTTGGGTTAGCAAAGCTAAGCCATCCTGATTGTCTAAACCATTGGTAGCCCACCAAACCTTTCCTTGTATCCCCAGGAGGTTATAGATATCTCGGATTCCGCTACTGTGTGTTACCAAATGCTCGACGGTAATTTTCCCTTCATAATCCTTATAAAGCTCTGGGAGGTATTTTCGAATATCATCCTTTAGATTGAGCTTGCCTTCAGCTTTGAGTTTTAGGATACATAAGGCTGTAAATTGCTTGGCGTTGGATGCGATATTGAACCGGGTCCGTGGGTCAATTGGGATTTCATGATTGAGCTCTGCATATCCGTGGTGTTTCTCGTAGAGGATTACCCCATTTTTAACAATACCTACTGCTAAGCCAGGAGCTAGCCCTTCAGATTGTTCCATCACCAATTGATCCAGATCCGCTTCTTGAGCTTTGGAAAGGGATTGGGAGAGGGCTCGGGTATTAGTAAGAAGCAACAAAAATAGTAGGAGTGAAAAAGGTCGGTAAGTGCAGAAGGCATTCATCGTAATAGACTACTTTTTAGCAAGCGGAATGTATTGATTCCAACAGCTGGGTGATTGATTTATAATTGATGAGACAAAAGTGAGTAAGATTGAAGACGTGTGCGCTCCAAATCATGATTTGGGCCTTCATTTAGTTCCGACCGACCGCTTTTGTGCCTGCAAGAAAGATTTTGGTGAGCTTCCTGCATGTTTTTTGAAGGCGCGGTTGAAGGTGGTCTTGGAATTAAAGCCACAATCCAAAGCGATTCCTAGGAGGGTTAGGTCTTGAGTAGCTCCTTCTTGAATTGCCTCCTTTACTGCCTCCACCCGGTGAAAATTGATAAAATCATTAAAGTTCATATCAAAACCCTGATTGATAGTTTTGGAAATAATCCGAGTGTTGGTATCTAACTTTTGTGCGAGATCGGTGAGCGAGAGTTTGGGGTCTCTAAATAATTGCTCCTGTTGGATTTGTTGCTCAATCTTCTTCTTCCAGGGAATGATATCAACCTCAGATTGAGGGGCAATTTCCTGAACGTCAGCCGTTTTAATTTCCGGAACTAGTGGAGTGATGAAGGGGCCCAGTGTCGCTGATCCATTGAGCAAAGAGGACTGAAAAGGTAAAGCAGCTTGGATCGTATTGGAATAGCCTGCAATGGAGACATAGTAAAACAGCAGGGAAAAAATGAAGTAGTTCCACCATTTTTGCGGGAAATCCCCCCATTCTGGAGAGAAGAAGAAGAAGAAGAGGCGGATTGCTTGCATGAGTAAGAAGGCGGAAAGGAAATTCCGTATCCATCTAAATAGGACACTTTCTGCGAAACTAAGCGTATTGTATGCCAGGGCCTTATAGGTAAAGTAGTAGCGAAGACTAACTAGGAAATAGCCAATCATGGAAATGAGCCCAGCAATTTGATACCAGGTAGCCAAATCCTTATCTCTTTCATCCGCATAAAAGTAGTAGTAGCCCATAAACCATTGATCTGTGATGTAGACCACTAAACTATAGAGAAGATATAACCCACCCGGTACTAAATGCCATAGGTCTTTTTTTTGAAAACGGAAAGATTGGTTTAAAAGGCTTTGGGTATAGAAATAGATAATTGGGCCAAGGAAGAATAACTGTTGAAAAGGGATGTAAAACATAGCATCCCGATACGGCTGAGTGGAATACCAGCCGGCATGTCCCAACATCCAGGGGCAAATGTATAGACAACAGAGTAGAATAAATACCCCAAGTAGCCCACTGGCTTTATGTTGAAATTGCCAACTCCTGCGGAAAAACAGAACACTATATGTCACACCATGGAAAAAGAAGATGAGCAGAATTGAACTATAATTACTGAAGCTAAATAGCATGTGCTGGTCGGTCTGGTGATCATACGCTAGCTACCAAGAGGCAGTGTGACCGTAAAATACACAACTCTAACCCCACGCAATAAGTGCTATTCTGGATATTCTACTATGGGTTTGTCTGAAATTAAGCTCCGAAGAGCCCTTTTTGCTACAAATAAATAGAGGTTGTGAACTCAATCATATCGACATTATCATCTCATATTGGTCAATATGATTGTCGAGCCCTGCTGATAAAAAGAACAAGATGACCTCTGCTCTTTCCTGATCTACATTATTAACTCGGACTTCTGGATGAATGCTTTGAATAGCAGCTAGTAAATGAGGAAAGGCCTCCACTTCAGCTTCATATTGGGCTAAATACCCATTTTTCGGGTTAACGGTAAAAAAACCTAGTTCCTTCCCATCTTCTAGTACTAGGTAAGTTTTATAGATCGGCCCTGCCGTTTGGATAGCAGCTTTCACATTATCCCAGGAATAGTATTGATGATCCTCGCGAAGATGCTGGGCACTTTCGAATGAAACGGGAATCACATTCCCTGCCCCTGTGGCTTGTGTCAATTGCCCCTTAAAGCACAGGAAATTCCGGGTGATCGAAAAACCAATCCGCTCGTAGACCCGAATAGCTCGATGATTATCCTGTATAACTTCTAGTGCACATTGCTGAATTCCCTTTTGCTGCAACTGGGGGATAGCATAGGTGTAGATTTGATCGACTACCTTTCGTCCTCGAAAACCAGGAATCACTCCTGTCCCCGTATTGAAGGCGGTGCGGAGGCCATTATAGTTATCAATGCCATGAATAATAAAACCGACTAACTTTTCAGCATCGAAGGCACCATATGAAAGATCAAGGTCCACTCTAGCGCCTTTAAAGCGATCTCGCCAATAATTGATATCGCTAGGCATGGGTACGAAGTAATCTTCAAAGGAGATCAATAAGCAATCTATGATTTCTTGTAAGGGGGTGTTGACTAAGGAGCGGATTTCCATCGGAGGCAGTTTAAAGGTATTTTTCTTTGATGATGTTTAAATGGCGAAGTTCATGTCCAGCCAGGTGGTAGATCAGCGCTCGGACAGTTCTGTAATTTTCTGGTCCGTCAGCCGAGCCTCCACGAGTCAATGCTGCTTCGGGAAAGTGCTCGTAAAGACTAATAGTGGCTTTTCGCACAGCCTCATATTCTTCCAAGATACTTTCAAGGCTCCGCTCATTAGCTGCTGAGTAACGTGTGTAGTGATTCTGGTCGAAGCCGGGTAAAGGTGTGAAATCATGACGAGCAAAACGCAAGGCACGATAGGTATACACTCGTTCATCATCGATTAGATGTACTAGTATTTCCTTGATCGTCCATTTGTCTTTTGCATAGCGGAACAGGAGTTGTTCCTTGGTTAGCGTCTGGACTAAAGATTTGATAGCAAGGAAATTATTCCAGAGATGTTCTAGTACATTGCCATCATCCGCCATTAGATCCATATAGATATGGGAGTAGGCCGGATACTCTTCAGCTTTGGGTTTCGGAATGCGCCGCATTAATCGGTGGTTTCAGGTGTCATGAAATAGGATTCTAAAGGTCTATTCATGTTTGCGAGGCGCATAATACATAAACCAGCGATGCTTGTCAACACCAGAGGAAGAGATTTTACAAAAGAAAGACTTCTACGAAATAGCAGAATGTGCTAGGCAGGAATGAAAGGGGGGGGAAGGGGAGGTTGTATCAGAAGTAGCCCTTCTCAAAAACACCCCAGATTATTGAATGCTGAGGCGCTGAGATGAGTTTTGAAAACGGCGTCTCAGCGACTCAGCATTGAAATAAAATTTTGGAATAGACCTTTTGAGACAGCTTCCTGTTTGCGTACTATAGAATGGCGTAGCGCCAAATTAGATCTTGCGAATCTCCCCGAAAACATTGCGGGTGTTCTTGGCTTTAGGGTTGCCCCTATATTCTATTCTTCCACCTGTGTTGGCCGAAGCATCAATACTTTGCGTAGCTGTTACGATCAGGGTACCGCCTGTTCCTGCTCTGGCGTAAACTCGCTCTCCTTCCAGGTGATAGCCATCAAATTGGCCTCCTGTACTCGCTCCCAGGCGCTGGGTTTTGGCATAACCCTCTAATTCTAAAACACCCCCTTCTTTGACATTGGCCTCCAAGTCTTCGACCTGTAAGTCCATTTCTACTCTACCTCCGGATGCTGCTTTCAGGTATAGGTAGTCCGCTGCAATAATTTGATTGGAAAAGATTTGGGCACCGGCAGAAGCCCGTACTCTACGCAGTTTTTTATAAGTTACGACCACTTTTACCTGTTCGTTGTTGAACTGCTTGGTGGTCTTCATTTGTATCTTCAAGGTGCCTTTTTTTACAAAAAGATTGATATCGTCCTCTGGGACTCGACTGCTGTAGATCACAGCTTTTTCCTCATCGCCCGCTTCTAGAATCACTTCGAAGTTGCCAAATACAGATATTCCATCAAAAGGGAATAATCCGGTACTTTCTTGAGCTCGAACTTTAGCCATCGACACCAAAAGAAAAAATAAGGTAATCAAGGCCAATCTAGAAAGGATTTGCAAATTGTTGAGTTGCTTACTTTGGTGACTTCTCATTCTATAGATTCTCATGATGATACAATTTTGAATGATGAACTAGGTTTAGGTGAAAATGAGTCGCTTTAGTTATTTATTTGATCGATCATTCAGTTATAGGATGTCTACTTTTCTTTATCCCCCTATTTACTGGACGAACTTTTTTGCTGATCGGTTGCAAGTCTTTGTGTTATTGTTTCTTTAGACTGTATTAAAAAAATTAACATTCGTTATTCCCCTTCTCCGACAATTTTTGTGGTCTACTTAAAGCGAAGATCATAAGCGATTGATAATGAGTGTTGATTTAGTTTTCAGGTGACTCAAAACACAGAAATGGTCAAAGACCCGGTATTTTTTGGTGTAAAGACAATACAAAAATAGCCAGGGTAGTACGTCCCTGCGTTCTGGATTATAAATCCGTACCTGATCTAATCCGCTCCGGCTTGTGTCTAGAGCCAAAGTAAAACTGAAGCTGAAATTTGTGATGACTTAAGTATTGTATTAGTGTCAATTCAAGCCTCCTTTATTACATGGGAGTCATAATAATTCTAAAAAATTCCGATCTTTGCAGCCTTATTGAAAAAAGCAGCGTATACAAGAGAGTTTTAGCGGGAACTAATGTGGCTAATACATTGGTTATGCTTATTCAAAATGCGTATTGAAAACATTACAAATCATGGCAGAGCAAAATATTCAGTTTAAGAAACTAGTAGCACACTGCAAGGAGTACGGTTTCATTTATCAATCCAGTGAAATCTATGATGGATTAGGAGCGGTTTATGATTACGGGCCCTATGGTGTGGAACTAAAGAATAACTTGAAAGACTATTGGTGGCGTGCCATGGTGCAGATGCACGAGAATATAATAGGTATTGATGCTGCTATTTTCATGCACCCGAAAACTTGGAAAGCTTCAGGTCACGTCGATGCGTTCAACGACCCATTGATCGACAATAAGGATAGTAAGAAGCGCTATCGAGCCGATGTCTTGGTTGAGGACTACATCGACAAGATTGAGGGTAAGATCAACAAAGAAGTTAACAAAGCCAAGAAGCGGTTCGGTGAGGCCTTCGATGAGGCACAATTCAGATCAACCAATCCACGTGTGCTAGCCAATCAGGAGAAAATGGATACGATTGCCAAGCGATTGGCAACAGCGATGAGTGATGAGGATATGGAAGGCTTGAAGAATCTGATTGTGGAACTGGATATAGCCTGCCCCGAAAGTGGTTCCAGAAACTGGACAGATGTTCGACAGTTCAACCTGATGTTCTCTACCCAATTGGGTAATATAGCTGGAGCTGAAGGTAAACTATATTTGCGACCAGAGACAGCCCAAGGTATTTTTGTGAACTTCTTGAATGTACAAAAAACCACCCGTCAGAAACTGCCTTTTGGTATTGCGCAAATTGGTAAAGCCTTCCGAAATGAGATTGTAGCTAGACAGTTTATCTTCCGCATGCGAGAATTTGAGCAAATGGAGATGCAATTCTTCATTCAGCCAGGTACCGAGATGGAATGGTATAAGTATTGGAAGGAAACGCGATTAAAGTGGCACCAGGCACTAGGTCATCCAGCTGAGAAGCTTCGCTTTCATGATCATGATAACCTGGCACACTACGCCAATGCCGCGGTTGATATTCAATTTGATTTCCCATTTGGTTTTAAGGAGTTAGAAGGTATTCACTCTCGTACAGATTTTGATCTGAGTAGCCATCAAGAGCTTTCGGGTAAGAAATTGCAGTACTTTGATCCGCAAACCAACGAAAGTTACGTACCTTATGTGTTGGAAACGTCGATCGGTTGTGATCGGATGTTTCTCGCTACAATGAGTCATGCGCTGGTCGAAGAAGAAGTGACCGGAGCAGGAGGAAAAACAAGTACCCGAGACGTGCTAAAACTTCACCCCGCAATCGCACCTGTGAAAGTAGCCGTGCTCCCATTGAAACGAAATGAAGAACGACTTGTATCCAAGGCAAAAGATGTCTTCAATCAATTGAAGTTCTCTTTTAATTGCCAATACGATGATACCGGTAGCATAGGAAGATTGTATCGCCGCCAGGATGCGATTGGTACACCTTACTGTGTCACCGTTGACTTTGAATCATTAGACGACAACACTGTGACAATACGTGAGCGTGATAGTTTAAAGCAGGAAAGGGTTCCGATTGAAAAAGTAGAGAGCATTGTACGAGAAAAAGTAGACATGAAACAATTATTTATATAAGAAAGTCGTTTGTAGGTATAAATCAGGTAAATGGTTATTCCCTCCTAATTTATACCTCCCATTTTCTTTGTAATCAGTTGATTTTCCCCTAAGGTTCAGGATGTAAGGCTAGATAATTATTTTTTTCGAATATTGCATCCTTTTAATATTTGCTGCGTATATACTGCGCAAGTGTCCTCCGGCAGAAAATACTTCAAGATTCATTTTTCCTTTCTGTTGAAGGCTAGTGTATATAGCAATTCTACTTTTAAGACTACACAAGTTTTTCTTTTGGTAAATTCAGTTTAATTATAAAACTCCCCCCCTTATCCCAGTTCACTGTTTGTCCAAAACAGACTTTTGGTATTGTTGGTCTATTGATCAACAAATTCCTCGGCTTAATATTACATACCTACATCAAGTACTGACAATAATAATTTAGTAGTGATTAAAAGCTAGTTCTTTTATCATTGCGCACTTTTTCATCATAAACACTGTGTTCTTATGCGGACACACACACTAAGCACGTTTTTATTCATCTTTAAAGCCGATTTCTCATGAACAACAATCCAACTTTCAAAAGGGGAAACACTGGGCTCATTTTGTCATTACTGAAGATGAGACTTGTCGTTTTGGGAGCACTACTGTGTTCTTTAGTTGGTACAACTACACTTGACGCACAAAGAGACCTGAACTTCTACCACTTCGCAAACGTCATGCAGCGAAGTCAAATGAATCCCGCCTTCATCCCGAATGCAAAATTTATCATTGGTACTCCATTTCTTTCTTCCATCGGATTTGGAGCCAGTAACAATGGCTTTTCATATCGCCAGGCGGGCGTAATGAATGCCATCACAGGAAGTCGCCGCTTGGATTATCAATTGGCATCGATGGAAGTAAATGATAATAATTTTATCGCTGGAGGGGGCGAAATAGAAATCCTCTCTGCGGGTCTGCGCTTAGGCAAACATTTCTTCTATGGAAGCCTTTCTGATCATGTTGAAACTAGCATCAACTATCCATTTGGAGTTATTGATCTGCTAGCTGACGATCAGAATATGGTGATCTCTCAAGGTGGCTTGTATGATATGCGAGAGTTAATGTTTCAGGGATCACATTATCGTGCCTTGGCCTTAGCCTATGCCAGAGAATTTAACGAAAAATGGAATCTCGGGGTACGCGTGCGCTTGCTTGCGGGCTTAGAGAATGTATACTCTACTAATAATGGCCTCATCTTCTCTTCTTTCGAAGGGAGCGGGAGCACCGGAGAACCCGGCTATAATGTAGAAGGAAATATCTATGTAATGGGAGCGGGAATCTATCGCTTTCAAAATAAAAGACGCTTTCCTTTGTATGTAGCTGGCAACTATGGCGCCAGCATCGATCTTGGGGTGCAGTACAAAGTAAATGAGGACCTGGAGCTTTCTGCTTCGGCTTCTAACTTTGGGTTGATGAAATGGAATAGCGAATTGACGTCTGCAATGATTGCAGACCCCTTAATCGCGCCAACTCAATTGGATACTTTCTTGTCAGACTATATAGAGACGGTAGGTGACGACTTGGCCACGATGGCAGAAAGCCGATTACCTGCTTATACGACTCGACTTACCGGAGACATATATGCTGGGTTAAAATATCAAGTTATGCCGGAACAATATTTCGGTGTAGTAGCCAACACGCGAATCTATCCCAACAATAAAGTAGATATCGGGGCTTCTTTCTCTTACCAGATGAGGGTGCTGAAATGGCTGAATGCAGGCATGGCTTATAGTGTTTTCAACAATTCTTTCATCAATCTAGGTCTAGGTCTTACCATTGATCTTGGCCCGATGCAAGGTTATTTTTCTACAGATAATGTGTTAGGTCTTGTGAGCCCTGGAACAACTCAGGCTACAAATGCTCGAATGGGACTTAACATCATGTTTGGTAGAGGTTATGAAGAGAAGCGAGAAGAGGAGAGAATTGCGGAAGCGCTCGAGGAAGAAAAGCGAAAAGAGGAAGAAGAAAGACTGGCAGAGATCAACAATTTAGTTGATGCAGATACTATTCAAGGAGATCGTCCAAAGAACTTTGATGGCTATTTTGTGTTTAGGGGTTCAACGAGAAATGCAAGTGATGGACGTACCGTGAATGCCGCCTACGTAGATATTTACAAAATCAATGGCGACGGCTTCCGGGAGCTGATTCACACCAGCCGATATCCTGAAGGACAATTTGATATCGTATTGTTTGCGCAGGCTGGAACTCATGAAATGCACGTAGAAAACTTTGGGTACCAAAAAGAAATTTATCAATTTCGGGCTACAGAAACGACCCTAAAGAAAGATTTCATGATGATTCCGAAACCGGTTCTGGATAGCCCGGCTCGCCCGGTTGCTGTTAATACATCCCCTTCCTTTGAAGAACAACCTTACGAAGGAAACGACGATGTAGCCAGCGCAGAGGATGACTTTGCGGAAGAATCCCTAGGAGAAGATGTTGAGCAGGCTAGAGGTCTTTTCTCTCTTACACAGAAGACTAGTTTGCGCGAAGAGGCTACTTCTAAGTCTAGTGTGATCAAGCGACTGGATGTAGGCGATCAGGTTTTGGTGCTGGAGGAGACCAGCAAGTACTGGTGGAAGGTGAAAATGGGGGAAAGAACAGGCTGGGTTAAAGCCGCTTTGCTGCAGCCTACGGAATAAATCTATTAAACTTTGTTATAAGGACATCAAAATTATTACCCGGAGTAGTCACAGAACTACTTCGGGTTTTTTTCTGGAAGTTGATTCACCGCGCAACTACAATAGAAACTTAAAAGCACATTTTAGCTTGTCACAATCCGAGAATTTCTACCATTTCCCTTAATCTAAGTTCCTCGCTAATTCTAGAAATACGATTTTGGGGCAAGTCAATTCAGTTGGATGTTATGGGTTTTGACAGTTGTCCGCTTATCCAGAGTCAAGTAGATCAGGCGTCAGAGCAGGTTAATATTAATGTGTCGGAATTAACTCCGGGTATCTATTTACTGTTTAGTACCTGAAGTGGGAAACGAATGTTTTATTAAGGCCAATCCGTAGTATAGTACCGGGGAGACTGGTTTAAGCGGCCTCTCAAATGCTCAGATGAATAAGACTGTACCCGCTAAGCATTTGATACCTGACTGGGTATGTGTTGAGGTAAGACCTCGAAAGCGAAATCTGTTGGTATCAGTGTAGCGGATAAAATATATACTGATTTTGATCGGGTGCGTCCATGCAAGTGGGTGCACTTTTTTGCATCTAATCTTCCTTATTCGTAGTAGCGATAGAATAGACGATCAGCAAGCTTCTCGATTTCATCCCTTTTCACTAGTGCTGACTTCCAATCATCGGGAATTTGTTCTACACCATAAAACAGCCCGGCTAAGCCTCCTGTAAGAGCTCCATTGGTATCTGTATCTCCGCCAAGATTTACCGCTGCAAGAACAGCATCAGGGAAGTTGTTGCTATTGAATAAGCACCAAAAACAAGTTTCTAGGCTATGCACAACATATCCATCAGATTGAATAGCTGATTCCCCAAGTCCACCAATATTGAAATCTAGAATTCTCGCGAAGCATTGCTGTTCTTGCAGCGGGAATTGGAACCGAGAAAAATAATGCCGACAAAGTTGTTTCGTGTTAAGATAGGCCTCCCATTTATCCTTTCCTTCAATCAATTGTTCAGCAAAAAGGACATAAATAAGACAAGCCATGGTCGAACGAATATGACCATGCGTTAAGCCGACCACTTCCTTGATTACGGCTACTTTTTTCTTTGGAGGTAAATCTACTGTTTCTAAAGCAATAGGTAAAATTCTCATTAGCGCTCCATTGCCGTTAGAATATTCATTGGTATTATGTCTATCCTTGAGTAGATCGAAGGTTTTTCGTTTAAAGACGGCTGTCAATTCATCAATTGCATTGCGAGTTTGGCCGCCGATATCGAAGACTTTTCCATGTGGTGTCCAAACCCCCTTGTTGAACCAGTCCAGAATATTCTGACTGATGTCTTTCAGGTCATAGCCATTTGTAGCTAGGCTTTCAGCCAGGCAAAAACTCAAGGAGCTATCATCTGACCAAGTGCCTTTTGGTTGGTTATGTGTACCGTATTCTTGCATATCAAGAACAGGCTTGGCCTGTAGGTATTGTCTATCTTTAAATTCTACAGGAAGTCCGAGGGCATCACCGATGGCAATCCCTAGAAGCATATCTCTTCCGAGGTTCATGAGTCACTTGATTTATGGTAAAGGAAAATAGGGCTTGATTAGAGGAATGCCCCAGTTGTGCCTAAGAGTAGAGTAGTTTAATAGAGACTATTGGGTAGTCAATTCGTATTTGTTGTGGTAATTTTCGACTGGCTCAAAGTGCCCTGTCTTGGGATTATAAATGAACTCTAAGATAATAGGGAGTATCTTCGCTGGATTTTCTATACTGAAAGAGGTCCTTCTGCTATTTACTATTTCTGAGTCATACCAGATGCCGGTTGGAGATTTTCTTTTCAAATATAACACTTCTCCATCAAAAACTAAATCTTGATATAGGTCCCCATTAATATCTTTGATGGTAATTTTTAATTCGTTCGGCCTGTAGACTGCTAAATCTTCATGTTTATCATAAGTTTTAAGCTGGAAGTCTATGTATCCATTGTAGATGTTTTCCAGTTGGTTGTTTTTGATTTGATATATCCTGTGCCCACCATTTCCTTTTGCAGTGACATCCAAAAGGAGAAGAAATGGTAACTGGGTGGGGAAAATTTCCAATAATTCATATTTGAGGCCGGAAAATATCTTCTTTTTGGTTCTTTGTTCCGTTAGCAGGACTTGATATTTCCATGGAAAACTTACCAGGGATTCTTTGGGGTATTCAAATTCAACCATAGTAAACACTTCGTTCGATCCATAAATCTTAATTCTTTGAATTTTTGAGAGGACGCCCTTCGCCTTGGCAGAAGCACTTAGGGGAACCTCCGTTTCTATCATCTGGATGATGCTGGATTTGAGTCCAATTGTATCTGTTTTTTCAGGAATTGAAGTGATAGTGTTAACAGGCTCTAATTGGTCCGCTATTTGATTCTTGTTTTTTTCTATCTTTCTGCTGTCGCAACTGAAGGAGATTAGTAAAAGAAACCCTAATACAAGGAAATCTTTGCCTCTCCGATACAATTGAATAGATTGTGGGATGAACCAGGATATAGACATCTTGTTTAGGTTTTTCTTCGATAATTCAATTGCGCCCCCGACCATTTCAACAAAAGCAAGGCAATCAAGGTAAATGGAATAGCTCGAGTTATCTGATGATAGGGCGTCAATGCCTCAACAATAGAGGCTGCTCCAGACAGACCAATAGCATCATTCGTGATACCATGTGCCACAATGGCTGGGATGATAGAACCTCCCATTTTATTCATATAATAACTAGCTATAATGGAGACAGAGATCGTACCTAGCAGAAAGGATGGGAGGTAAAGGAATAGATAAGAGCTCCAACCTAACCGTTCAATCACGCCAGTCGTAATGTCTCGAGGAAGATGCCATAAGCCCCAACAAATCCCCACTATAATTGCGGCCTTGAGAGGATTTACTCCTTGATCTTGTAGTTCAGGCGTGGCAAACCCTCTCCAACCTAGTTCTTCCAAGATGGCCCCTTGGTCCAAAAAAGCAATCACGAAAATGGAAGGGATGAGTTGAAGACCAATAAGGTCAGTACTCCATTGATAGTTCCCGCCTGTAAGTTGCCTTACTCCATATGTGACAAAGAGTCCCAAAACCAATAGAACAAAAATTTGAGCATATATTTTCAATGCGCTTACCCAATCACCATCCCTTATCGGTAACAGCCGTCCGAAAAAAATGCGCCACTTCTCTTGGCGTTTCACAAAACACAAGCTTAGAATGGCCGCTATGGCAGGAACAAGAGATCCGAAGAGTAGCAGTAGAAGTAAGGGCTCATGGACAATCAGTCTTGTCACCACTAGCAAGTTGGACGTCCATACTAAACCTGTGGCTTCCGAGGCTTGGGCCGCAATCCGATCAAAGTCCATACTCCCGTTGTTAAATACCAGTGCAGAAACTGGAATTAGACCGAGGAGCAAAAAAGTTAGTAGGTAATAAATGCCAAATGACCTATATTTCATGCTGCTGCTTTTGTCTTGTTTGGAATTAGTTGAACCAGCCAATGCTGGACATGAGAGCGGAAAGTTTTAAGTTACTAAGTAGCTGTTTGAATTTGGCTTTTGGATTAATCCCGATATTTGTCGGGGCTTTTTGAAGATTAGCGCCTGTTTTTGCCAAGGGCAAAAATAGAGCAGGGTTATGTGACGATAAAAAGCCGACAAGTGGCGGAAAAATATGACTATAACAATTTCCAAAAGCCAAATTCAAAGAGCTTCTAAGAGACTCGAAAAGAAAGTAGTAAATTTCCTGGCAAATACAGAAAGACATGAAGAAGAAGCCGACAAAGCGTCAAAAGAAGAAATCGGCTAGTTCCAAATCCACAGTAGCAAAGCAACCCAAGGCAAGGGTGATTCAATTCTGGAAAACAAAGTGGCAGCCAGCTGTTGTCTTGTTTCTCATCCCATTCTTGTTGTATGCTAGTTCTCTTTCCTTTGGTTATGTTTTAGATGACAAGATCGTTTTGTCAGAGAATAAATTTGTGCAACAAGGATTTCAAGGGCTTGGGAGTATTTTTGGTACAGAGAGTATGGTTGGTTTCCTGGGAGAGCAGAAGGATTTAATTGTAGGTGCACGATATCGACCTCTTTCCCTTGCTACTTTTGCTATGGAGTATGAGGTGTTGGGGGCCTCCCCTAGATGGAGTCATTTTTTTAATCTTCTATTCTATGCCTTAACGGGCTTGCTACTCTTCCGCGTTTTATCTCAGCTCTGGTCATCAAAAGAAACCAAGTGGTGGTTAGGTATTCCATTTTGGGCTACCTGTTTGTTTTTGTTACATCCTATTCATACTGAAGTAGTAGCCAATATTAAGGGAAGAGATGAAATCTTAGCACTCTTATTTTCATTGGGATGCCTATACTACTGTATTCGATACGTGGAAGGCAAGAAGATCTTGGCTTTGCTCTTGGCAGCACTTAGTTTCTTTACTGCACTCATGGCCAAAGAAAATGCTTTGACCTTTATGGCTGTGATTCCATTGACGCTCTATCTGTTCAAAGGGAGTCCCTTCAAAGACTTGGGACTGATTGTAGGGCCATTATTCCTGACTTTCTTGATTTATCTCGGAATTCGTGTGAGTGTTATTGGTTATTTACTAGGAAGCGGACAGGAGGTGACCAGCATTATGAATAATCCTTTCCTTGGAATTAGTATGGGGGAGAAGTATGCTACGATCATGTATACTTTAGGACAGTATTTTAAATTATTATTCTTTCCACATCCGCTTACGCATGATTACTACCCTTACCAAGTTCCTATCATTAGCTGGTTGGATGCCAGATCCCTAGGGTCACTAGTAATTTACCTTGGCTTACTATGGATAATGGTGAGGCAGTGGAAGAAGCAACCGGTAATTTCCTGGGCCATCGCCTACTACTTTATTACACTTTCTATTGTTTCTAATATTGTCTTTCCAGTCGGGGCACCTATGAATGAACGCTTTCTCTACATGCCTTCTCTTGGAGTTACTGTTTTCTTGGCTTATTTAGCTTGGGAGGTCATTCCAAAACGGCTTGCAGGGCGGTCCTCAATGACTAAGGTAAGTTGGGGGATGATGATTTTATTTCTATTGGGGTTTACCCTAAAGTCCTGGTGGAGGATTCCAGCTTGGAAAAATGAAATGAGCCTAAATCGAGCAGCCGTAAAAGTTTCGACTAATAGTGCTCGTGCTAATAGTTATATGGCTTACTCCCTCTATCAAGCGGGCTTACAAACCAATGACCAAACTCAGCGTAAGCAGTTGTATGAAGAAGCTATGCCTTATGTAAACCGAGCACTAGAGATTTACCCGAGCTATAGTGATGCCGTAACCTGTAAAGGTGGCTTAGTTGCTGGGCTTTATCAAATGGATCAGAATCTCGATAGGTTGTTAGAGGAATTCTATTATTTATTACAAGCTCGCCACGTTAGTTTTTTGGATCAATACATGACTTATTTAAATGGCAGGGAAAATCAGAATAAGCTAATACAGTTCTATCATAGAGCAGGTTTCCAATTGTTAGCAGAAGAACAGAAAAATTATCCGTTAGCCTTACAATACTTAAATTACGGACTCCAAATCGCTCCCAACAACATTCAGCTTTTGCACGACTTGGCTACCGTTTACCTAACTACAGGGCAATACAATAATGCGATTCAGCTTAGCCAAAGAGGGTTGCAGTTGCAGCCGGGTAACCAGAATTTTAATAGCGTGTTGCAGGAAGCAAGTCGCAGGCAATCCAATTAGCAGAGGGGAGTTATCGGTTGAAAGCACTTGAACTAGCTATGCTACTGTAATATTGTGTTACAAGTGTATACACTATAATTGGTTGTAGATACAGTTCTGGGTATTCACTTTGCCTATTCTCATGTCTCCATTCAGCTCTTTGGGATGATAGCTGAAAAACTAAGTGGGAAGGATTGTAATCAATATTGCGATGAGATATTATATAAGCTACTAGGAATGGATGCTACTACGCTCCGAAAAGACTAGGCCAATAAGAACTATGTGGTCTATGGAGGAGCACGGACCACTTTGGAAGATGCCTCACAGATTCGACTATTGATGCTAAATAAGGGAGTGCACCACGGGAAACGCCTGATCTCCGGATCCTGGATTACTAAGGCTACTACAGCTTCTGATCTTGCCAATTATTACTGCTACCTATAGTGGATTGATAATTTCTCAGCAGATAAGAATTTTGCAGCTACCGGCGACCTTGGACAGACAACTATTGTTTTTCTGGGACTCGAACTCATATTTCTCAGGCGACTAAAATGCAATACGACAGGTTTTAGAAATAGGGAATGGATCGGGCCAAAATTTCTAAAATTGGTCACTAGCATTATTAAGAAAAAGGACTAATATGGATTCCGATCGACGAAGAGTTATAGGGAGGTTTCTACTATCAGTTGACTAAATGTAATTTAAAAGGTGATAAAATATATCTTTTTTGAATAAAACAAATTTGTTCATTTTATCTGTATTTTCAACAAGTTGGATTTGTTTTTTAAGCCGTTATAGCTGTGTGAATTTTGATTCTTCTCTTTGTTTTTTGGCCAAACTTAGGTATGAAGCTTATTTAATCTTTGTAAATGGCACTTTATTAGTTGTTTGCGAAGTCAATCCACAAAACCTCAGCTTGTTGCACTTTTTGTTTTAATAATTTGTTTTTTAAAACAAAAAATGTATATTTGTAGTAGAACCATATAATCAGAAAAATGGAACTACAAATCTTAGTTAGCAAAAAAGGAACAAAAGTAGTCACAGCTACTAACCTTCATAAGGCTTTGCTACTACAAGATCATCACTATTCTACTAATGTTAGACGTTGGCTGAATGAGATATACGAATTCAAAAATGGGATTCGTAAACCTGTTCGGATGACAGACTTTGCTCCACGAAAGATTAAAGACAATCCAATATTGTCCGACTTTTACATATCCGTTGAATTAGCCAAACTCATTACCTTGCATTCTAAAAGTAAAGTGAAACAGAAATATGCCAAGTGGTTGTTTTCTGTGGAAGATGAAGAGGAAACGGCAGATTTACTGAATCAGGATCAAATATTGACTGCTCTGGAGTTGGCAAAAGCTATGAGTTTGATGTCCTGCCAGGAGGCCTCCGAGAAAGAACACTTGAAGGTTTATGAGAAGCGCAATGGAGGAAATGCTGCAAATTGGTGGAAACATCGTTCAGAACTGTTGGGGTATTCCGCCACTAAACTTCGCGAGAGGATGAAGAGAATGGGGAAGAGCGATAGCGGAAAAACTCAAAAACAGATGCTACTTTTGATTGATAAATATGAAACGATACGTACAGGCGTAGTAGATCATTTCATGGCTAAAGGTAAATCTGAGATTTATGCGAGAAGGATAGGAGATTTAGCTAAAGCCTTTGCGAAAGAAATGCAGATTGAGATTTATGATGATCGCAAAGCTACTTCACTCTCGCTTTTCACACCGCAAATAAAACCAGAGATTATTGATAATATTCGTACCCTCAAGAAAGAGAGCTTTCTTGAAGTGGTGTAGAGACATATTATCTGAAGGTCTATCCAGCTAGTTGCAGGCGGAGGTACAAGTAAATCATCAAATGGCTGCAACTCTTTTACCTTCGGATCAAAAAGAAATAAACTGGGTCAATCTGCCTCCTTTTACCTTTTACGCCATAGGATTCTTTGCTGTAGGTTGACCCACCTTTTTTGCTCTTTTTCTTCTTTCTTCCGAGTCGAGCCAGGCTACTGGCGCATTCTTCTACTTTAATCCAGGCTGGCCAATTCTCTTCTTTTCTCAATTCATATCTTCTGCTGCACTGACTGTTTCCTTTTCAATTCTCTAATTGTTAACTTACCAGAGATATAATTTTTACCTTCTTTGACAGACCTCATGAACAGTTATTAAATGAGATCGCGTATCAGAAGCGTGTTTCTCCGAGTTATTCCTCAGTATTTGCTGCATGGTTTTAACCAACAAAACCATGAATTTGATACTCGATCAAAGCGTTGAGGGGCTGCAGGTATGAGATTTGCAAAGAACCAACTTTAAAACTAATGCTCGATCAATTCCGGAAGGCCACTGCTCAGATTGGTGATATTTCAATTCGTTATGCGATAGGAGGGGCGGGGCCTCCACTGTTACTCTTACATGGCTACCCACAAACGCATGTCATGTGGCATAAAATTGCCCCCGCTTTATCCGAGAAGTTCACCGTAGTAGCTAGTGATATGCGGGCCTATGGGGACAGCTCAAAACCACAAACGGATGAGAGACATAGTCCTTATGCCAAACGTGCAATGGGAGCGGATCAAGTGGCGTTAATGCGCCTGTTAGGATTTGAGCAGTTTTTATTAGTGGGGCATGATAGGGGAGGAAGGGTAGGACATCGCATAGCGCTTGATCACCCCAAGGCTATTCAAAAATTGGTGGTTTTAGATATAGCGCCTACCTACACCATGTATAAGACAACTGATATGGAATTTGCGCAGGCTTATTACCATTGGTTTTTTCTCATTCAGGCCCATGATTTACCAGAGCGAATGATAGGTGCTGATCCAGCCTTTTACCTTAGCAAGAAATTTGGGCAATGGGGGAGGGATAAGTCGGCATTCACACCAGCAGCATTGGCGGAATATCACCGATGCTTCACACCCGAGACTATTCACGCGAGTTGTGAAGATTATCGAGCCTCTGCTACTATTGACCTAGAACACGATCAAGTAGATATTGATGAAGGGCGACGAATACAATGTCCACTTCTCTGTTTATGGGGAGAAAAGGGCTTTGTTGGAAGGAAATACGACGTAATTGCAGAGTGGAAGAAATGGGCCGACCAAGTAGAAGGTAAAAGCATTCCTTGTGGCCATTATCTACCGGAAGAAGCGCCTATGGAAACCCTGGAGGCATTGTTTGCATTTTTATAACAAGTTGAAACGATTCGTATGAATACCTATCACATTGCCACCGTCCCCGGAGATGGAATCGGAAAAGAAGTTATTCCTGCCTCAGTGAAGGTACTTGATGCAGTAGCTGCCTTGTGTGGTTTCCGTTTGACTTACCAGAATTTCGACTATTCTTGTGAATACTATAGTCACCACGGGACCATGATGCCCGAAGACGGACTAGATCGATTACGGGATTCCGACGGGATATTTCTGGGAGCGGTAGGATATCCGGGCGTTCCGGATCATGTTTCTCTATGGGGACTACTTATTCCCATCCGGAGAGGCTTTCAGCAATACGTGAATTTAAGGCCAGTACGCTTATTGGAAGGAATCAGTTCTCCATTGGCTAGTCCTGGGGAAATCGATTTTTATATCGTGCGGGAGAATAATGAAGGAGAATACTCTTCTATTGGTGGACGGTTACACCAAGATACTCCCTATGAGGTGGTGGTCCAAGAAAGTGTTTTTACTCGCCGAGGAGTGGATCGGGTGATGCGCTTTGCCTTTGATCTAGCCAATAAACGTGGCAAGAAATTGACCAGTGCCACTAAATCTAATGGTATTATTCACACCATGCCGTATTGGGATGAGCGCTTTGCAGCTATTGGTCAGCAATTTCCAGAAGTGGAAAGAGATCAATTTCACATTGATATACTGGCTGCCCACTTCGTGCAGCATCCAGATTGGTTTGATGTGGTAGTAGCTAGTAATCTATTTGGAGATATCCTTTCCGATTTAGGGCCAGCGGTAGTAGGAGGGATGGGGATTGCACCAGGCGCCAATATCAATCCGGAAAAGGAATTTCCTAGCATGTTTGAACCAGTACATGGTAGTGCTCCGGATATTGCAGGTAAAGGAATTGCCAATCCGATCGCCTGCATCTGGACCGCAGCCATGATGCTTGATCATCTAGGGGAATCAGAAGGTGCGGACTTGATCGTTCGAGCTATCGAAAAAACAACTCGTGAGGGCTTGATCCTGACCCGTGACTTGGGAGGGGAGGCCTCTACCAAAGAAGCCACGCAGGCCATTATCAAAAATCTGGAATAAGAAAAGAAAATCTAATTCCATTCACCCCCTCCTTCTCTGATGATTTTTGTGGTAACCGTTTTAGTTGTAATCCTCGCAACCGCAGGAATTAGAACTTTCAAATATAACAGGAACTCAACATCATAAAGATTGTCAGAGATCCTCATCCATTAAGACTTGCAGGATTTGTTGGGCGGCAGTTGCAATTTTGGTACCTGGGCCAAAAACCCCTGCTACTCCCTGATCATATAGGAACTCATAATCTTGATGTGGGATCACTCCTCCCACAATTACCATGATGTCTTCTCGACCAAGTGCTGCTAGGGCATTGATAGTAGCAGGAACCAGTGTTTTATGACCAGCTGCTAAAGAAGAGATGCCCAAGATATGCACATCATTCTCCGCTGCCTGCCTAGCGGCTTCCTCAGGTGTTTGGAAGAGAGGGCCAATATCTACATCAAAGCCTAGATCGGCAAAACTGGTGGCGATGATCTTTGCGCCTCTATCATGCCCATCTTGCCCGAGTTTAGCAATCATGATTCGAGGGCGACGACCCGCTTGCTCAGCAAACTGATCGGCTAAGGCTTGTGTTTGTTTGAAATCCTTATCCATACTGATTTCACTTGCATATACTCCCGAAATAGATCGGGTAGTTGCTACATATCTTCCGAAAGCTTTCTCCATGGCCATGGATATTTCTCCCAGGGTAGCCCGATGTCTAGCTGCCTCAACTGCCGCTGCCAAGAGGTTGCCCTCGCTAGAAGCAGCCACCTGTTCTAGGGTTTGCAAGGCGGCTCGTACCTGTTCACCATCACGCCCCGACTTGATGGCTTGAATGCTATTTACCTGTGCTTCGCGTACTGCAGTATTGTCAACTTCGAGAATATCAATGGGCGCAGAATCTGCTGGTGGGAAAATATTGACACCGATAATGTGATCTTTGCCACTATCGATGCGAGCCTGCTTTCGCGCGGCGGCTTCTTCAATCCGCATCTTGGGGAGGCCTTCCTCTATCGCCTTGGTCATCCCACCTAACTGCTCTACTTCTTGAATCAAAACCCAAGCTCTTTCCACCAATTGTTTGGTGAGATACTCCACATAGTAAGAGCCTGCCCAAGGGTCTACGGCTTTGGTTATGCCGGTATCATTTTGAAGGAAGATCTGTGTATCACGAGCAATTTTAGCAGAGAAATCGGTGGGCAAAGCGATAGCTTCATCTAAAGAATTGGTGTGTAAGGATTGCGTACCACCCATCGTGGCAGCTAGTGCTTCGATACAGGTCCGCGCGACATTATTGAAAGGGTCTTGCTCTGTTAGGCTCCAACCAGAAGTTTGACAATGCGTTCGCAAAGCCATCGATTTTGGGTTTTGAGGGTCGAATTGTTTGACAATTTTAGCCCAAAGTAGACGACCGGCCCGCATCTTGGCGATTTCCATGAAATGATTCATGCCAATACCCCAAAAGAAGGACAACCTGGGCGCAAAGTCATCGATCTTCAAGCCCGCATTCAAGCCTGTCCGGATGTATTCTAATCCATCAGCCAAAGTGTAAGCCAATTCCAAATCAGCGGTAGCACCTGCTTCATGCATATGGTACCCACTGATACTAATGGAATTAAATTTAGGCATGTGCTGAGCGGTATAGGCGAAGATATCTGCAATGATTCGCATCGAAGGGGTAGGAGGGTATATATAGGTATTACGCACCATAAATTCCTTCAGGATGTCATTTTGGATCGTTCCACTCAATAGTGCTTTGTCGACTCCTTGTTCTTCTGCCGCTACTATAAAGAATGCCATGACTGGAATCACAGCACCATTCATGGTCATCGATACTGACATCTTGTCTAGCGGAATGCCATCAAAGAGTGTCTTCATATCCTCGACGGTATCAATAGCTACTCCGGCTTTTCCCACGTCTCCTTTGACTCTTTCATGATCTGAGTCATACCCTCTATGTGTTGCCAAGTCGAAGGCTACAGATAAACCCTTCTGGCCTTGAGCCAAATTACGTCTATAGAAAGCATTACTCTCCTCTGCGGTCGAAAAACCAGCATATTGTCGGATTGTCCAAGGCCGTACGGTGTACATGGAGCTGTAAGGACCACGCAGATAGGGAGGGATGCCAGAGACAAAGCCGAGATGCTCTGCTTCTGCTATATCTTCTGTTGTAAAGCTGGACTTGACAGGTATTTGTTCTGGTGTTTGCCAGCTTTGCGCTTCTTTAGTGGTGGATGGCCAGCTGGTTTGCAGTGATATTTCTTTAAAATTTGGTTTGATCATGGTGAGCTACTTAATCCAATTTGGTCGAAAAGGGGATACTTTCGAAAACCATATCTCCGGCCGGGGAGCGTAACACTAATTGTTCTCCTTTATAGCCAATCGTTTTGGTGTTGTAGAGGTAGTCATAAAAGGCCTTCTCTATCTCACCATTGGCTGGACATTCAAAGTTAGTCCGACCTATTCCGCCAGAGGTGCTGAATTCACCTTCACTGATATAGTAGGTGGCATGATAACGATTGCAGGGGCCTTTTCCGTAAAGGGTTCCTGCTTCAAAAGCGATCTTAAAGGTTGAGGTCTCCAACATTTTAGTTGGCATCTTAAGCAATTGCCATGAAGTCTGTTCAACGGAGCCAATAGTTAGGGGTGTATTGTCCTGGCAACTATACAGACCTAGACTCAAGAGAACCCAGGCTAAGCAGATAATTCTTTTCATAGATGATTCTTTTCGATTCGGTAAAAGTACGGAATCTTCGCTAAGAACCATCTAGGGAATCTAATGCTCAGATGAATTATTTACTTCGGTGATACTTGGGGCTTTCCATCTCTCAATTCCAATCGGATCTGCTTGGGCTTTGCGAATGGCTTCACTACTTCTCCGCTTATCGTATACCATAGCAATGGTCATAATGATACTAGTGGCAATGATGATGAATAAGAGAATGCCTGCTTCAAACCCCGCTACTTCGGCTTCTTTAGGGATATTGTAGAATAATAGAATGGTGATCAACCCCCGGGGGGCGACAAATACTTGGGGTAAAATATCCTTACCGATGAAGAGCCGAAGAATGATAAACCGAATTACATAAATAGACAGAATGATTAACAAACTGACAATGGCAACAGTGACACTTGCTAAGGAAGCTAGGGAGATCGTTAGCCCAAAGATGACAAAGAAAAAGGTTCTCACCACAAAGGCTGTTTCCATCGTAATGATGTGTAAGCCATCGTAGATATGCTGTGCCTCTTTGAAGTTAAGCCAACGACTTAATGGCCCACGGAAGAATAACTTCATATTGGCTATCAACAAACCGAAAATGAGGATGATGATCAAGGAGGACAAGTGCATTTTCTTACCCACGGCGTATAACAAGAGCAGTACAGCAATCAATAAGAATAGTTTTGTATGGCTCTTGATGTTCTGGAAGATCAAGACAATGATATAGCTAGCCACCAAGGATATGACAATTGTCAGCACGATATTTCCACCAAAACCCAACAGCCCGGAAGAGTGCTCTGCAGCATCTAGTTGGCCTGTCAGAAAGTAAAAAACCATGATTCCAAGAATATCAGAGAAGGTACTTTCGTAAATGTGAAATTCTCTTTTTTGATCGTTTAATACCGTTACACTTGGGATAATGATAGCACTGGAAAGTATAGATAAAGGCGTGGCGTATAGCCAGGCGGCCTTCATACTCATGCCATCGATAAATTCGTGCAATATTAGGGCGGCTACCCAGGTTGAGGCCAAAAGCCCTATCAAGGCAATGCCCAAGGCTTTTGCAATCGGTAGATACTTCTCGGGCTTCAGTTCTAACTCCAAGGCCGCTTCCAAGACGATCATTATCAGGCCTACTATGCCCAGCACCTCTAATATCGGTAAGAAGTTAATGCTTCCTCCTCCCACAGCCTCTAGCGCAAAACTCAAAATGATTCCGAGTACGATCAGCATCAAAACGGAGGGGATATTGGTTTTTCGGGCTACCTCTCCGAAGAAAAAGGAGAGAATGATAATTACCGAAGCTTCTATGATTAAATTATAGGAAGTAATGATTTCCATATAAAATGAATTGTTCAGACAGTTTTAAAACTCGTTTTAGTGTGGGCCATACTGAATAACCTATTTGCTCGTCAAGCTGGGTTGATATCCCCACTCTTGGATCAAGGATAAGAGATCGTATAAATGGCTCTCCTCTTGTACCCAAATGCGGACTTGAACACCTTCTTGCCCAGCATAATTGTGTAGTAATTCTGGCTTATGATTCCAATCTACATACGGAGCGGTAGCCAATTGATCCATCAGGTGGGTGGGATTTTTTACCGTTTTTTCCTCCCCTTTTCCTTCAATATATAATTGGAATACCCCACCGATCTCCTCTCCTGCCAATAAGGTATAGCCATTCGCTTGCACCTGTGAATAGTAAAGATTATGTAAACCTTCTCCTGTTTCTACCTGTAGGCCTAAGCGGCCTGCATGCGCAACTATCCCCTCTACTGTTCCCGTGCGCATACGTTTACCTCGAAGGTTAGGCGTGTTGAAAAGGATGATTCGGCCACTGATATAATTCTTTAAGTGAGAATATCCAGTAAGGAGTAAAAAGGCGGCCAGTATGCCATGGAGTATCGGATTGATCAAGATAAACGCTCCTATCAGTAGAAAGAGAGCAATGGGTTCATAGATGAGCAAGATTTGCCGGATTCGACCTATGATCCGTTCCTGCCAGCGCCCCAGGATGCTAGTCCTCTGTGAAAGTCGATAGGCAGCCTGCAATATGAAGTAGAGCCCAAGTAAGACAATACTTAAGGTCAGGAAGCCTGTCCAGCTAAACTGATAAAACAAAGAAGAATCCATACATATAAATTAAAACCCTCAGGTTGATCAATAGGCATCTGCATGCACTAGTGACCGCTCTCCGCTACCCGAGCAAGTATTTTTTCTGTTCTAACAATGAGCCAATATCATTTGCAACCAATTCATTAATTTCCAACCAACCATCAATATGTCGAATCAATAGGCCAACGCTAATTAATCGCTGTAGGATGCCACTGTACTTTTCCTTGAAGGCCGGGCCAAATTGCTTGCGGAGTCGATATTCATTCATCCGTTTTTCAATGGTTAGTGTTCTCAGTAATAATGCATTTTCTGGCGTGATGAAATCCGGCAAAATATAATTGTTGATTGCCTGACGGATCACTCGATCCTCATCTACTTTCTGAGTGGATAAAGCCCACAAGTTGAGCGCTTCCCCTACATTATTACGAGCCAATTTAATGGTACGATTCACCATTTTCTTGAACTGTTGTGCATTCACCTCTTGGCCATCTTCTTGCACCAATACTTTATGTGTGGCACCATGTCGGATCAAGATAGCTTCCCGAATTTCATCTTGACTCATGCGGTCTAGTTGAATATTTGCTTGGAATACGCGGCTTACGTTATGCACCAAATCCAACTGTGCCTTCTTCCATTGAGAAGTTCCCACTAAGAAGAATAGTCGTCGTGAATAGCTATCGATATGCTGATAGAGTTTTCTCAAGTTTTGATTGAGCCAAAAATTGGCATCCCCCCATACCTCCAAATCATCGATCCAGACCAGCATAGGAGTATTAAGTGTATATTTTTGAATAAAATCCAGGGCCTCTCCTAAGTCAAAAGAGGTGGCAAAACGTCGCCCATTCACATGAATGACCGAATTGGGTGACAAGCGGATGGTATTTTGTGGAAAAAAGCGATTCGCAATTAACTCTCCAAAGAGTGACTTGCCCGAGAAGCGCCGACCACTAAGTAATACTGACCCCCTGAATCCTGCTTTCCATTGGCCAATCAGCTTTTCCATATGCTGAAGTTCTTGCGCTCTTCCTACCCAGAAGGACTCGCCAATATACCCCTTCGTTAAGAATATGCTATTATATTGTTGATTGGCCTCATCTCCTTTTCTGCTTTCAATGAGACGGACAATTTTTTCTGATGTGCTAAGCGACTCTTCCTGTTCTAGGGCAGTCTTGAAGCGTTGAATTATACTTAGCTTCTGCGTGACCCAACTCCTAGCTTTTTGCCAAACCTCATTCTGGTTGAGTCGGAATTGTTTAAGGGTAGACTGTAACGGAATAGGCAAAAAGCCTTGCTGCTGATTGTAGATGGCTGTCAACTTGAAGTCCTTGTCGAGGCGTTCGCGGATAAGGTTTTCCAATTGGCGCAAATCTTCTTCCCAACTACTGGTCTCTTGTAGAAAAGCCTCCAAAGGTAGGCCAACCCCCTCCTTGTCAATGGCTTTTTGTGGACTCTCTCCTTGTTCATTCGCCAATAGCAAAATGCGATTTCTGATGTTGACGAATGACATTTTCAGATTATTCTTGATATTGGCGCTTAGCTCCCAAATTTCATATAAAAGAGGAAGGATTTCTGATTCTAGCCAGGCTCGGGTAGATCGCTGGAAGTTTATTTCTTTGTATTGAAGAATCCCGCCAATCGGTTGGAAAGGAACCATCATTTTCTCGCTCAGTAGGCTCAACTTCTCTTCCAATTCCACCCCAAAATCACCAGCATAGTTCTGAGGTTCAATTTCTTCCTCTTGGTCCTTCAAGTGGGGAGCAATACGCCGAAGGTTTTGGTCAAAGTTTTCTTCTATAAAAAGAATGTTGCTCTCCGCCAGTTGGCGCGCCTGACCTAGTTCTTGCTGACAAGTCAAAAACGTCTGATCAATCAAGATTATAATTTCTTTGAAATGATCGGAGGTTTGATTCAGTTCTTCAAACTGTGCGAGTAGTTCCTGGCACTGTTTAGGGATTTCCTGGAGTTGCGCTTTATAGGTGGGCCATGGATTGTGCTGTAGAGACCAGGTATTGATCTGCTTTTCCATCGTCCCTTTTCCTTTCTTGAGGCGGGCTGTTTCGGCTTCTATAAACGGAAGTAAGTCGTCTGCGGCTCGTCTTATAGTTTGTTGAGCGGAAGTACGCAACTCATCCAGCGCCTTCGCTTCAAATTCGCCATTGTTAACCAGAATATAGCCTTTCTTGAATTCAAAAAGGGTATCTCTCCACAAGACCATAAAGGATTTGGCCATGGCTGCCCAGGCATAGTTTGCTACATAATGAGGAAGCAAATGTCGGTTCTCTTTAGAGGCTGGGTTTTCCAAATAGGCAAAACTCTCATCTCCTCGGCCAGCTATGAGGTGGAAAACCTCCTCGGATTCTTTGGCCAAAGCTTTGATGAAGAGTTCAATCCTTGGTGTTTGCCAGACATCTTCTATGATATTTGGCAGACGTGATTCCAATGTTGAAATTACCTGTTCCAATTGCTCCATATCTTCCGTTTCTATATAAACTGGTTCAAACCAATTCTATCATTAGAGACTGGAAAATAAAGTTTAGTCACAAGAAACAGGCAAATAAGCCCGAAAAATCCCCTGGAGTAGTTGAAGCAACATTAAAATGGCTAAGTCAATGCTTCGATAGAATTGAAAAATATGTGTATCACGATACTAGAAATAGATGCTAATGAATATTGAAGAGGCAGTATTGAAATTGGTTTTTCCTGGGTTATTGAAGCGGAGGGAATTTTCATCTGAGATGGTGAAATTCGCTTGCAATTCTATGCCAACAGCGAATTGTTGATCAAAAAAATAATCAGCGCCAAAAGCTCCTCCTAGCAGGATGTCGGTCGTATTCACCGGCTGGAAACCACTGTTAACTACCGGACGAGAAAGTAGAGCCGCTGCACGAATACCTACGAAGGGAGATACCTTCTCTCGACGAAGATAATAGCGAGGCACCAGACCGATTCCATATTCAGTACCTACACCGGAAGCAACGCTGACACTCAAGGATGGAGCAATTGAAATTTGATCATTCAGCCAAATAGGAACTAGAAAGCCGAATTGCCCATTTTGTACGGTTGCCGAGATCCCAACAGGGTACCTGTCATTGGCCTTCTGTGCACTCAGACATGAGAATGAGAAAATGAAGATACCTGCGAGTAAAAGCGTTTTAGGACTTTTCATATGAAAGCGTTTTTTAGGAATGGATGATGTTAGCATTGCTCTAATACAGAAATGGCTATGGTTGAAGCAAGAGGTTGTCCCATAGGAGCAATCTGCCACGCTGTAGGTAGATTCTATAATAGCCCGCTGGCAGACCCTCTGTATTTACAGCCAGGTTGTTAAATCCCTCTTGTAGCTGGAGGTTGAAATCTCGAATCGGTCGTCCATCACTGCTTATGACAGAAGCCCCCAGGGTATTAGAAGCTCCCAATTCGTCAATATAGCTAGCAGCGGTTAGCCAGATACGGACAGTTTCTCCTGTGTCAATCCCTGTGAAGATGGTAACACTAAAAGAGAAGCCCTTAGAAGGATTTGGAAATGAAAAGAATTCTAACAAGGGATTGGCTATACCCAGAGGATCAGTAGAAGTATTGGTATTTGGTGCACCGACATTGCCCAGTGCTTGACCATTGGCATCCCGAAGGTGGTAGCCGGTAAGGATAGGCGATTCGAAGATGGGAAAGGTTAGTTGTTCCTTTTGTCCACAGTTTGTCAGTAGGGCTAAAGCTAGTAAGCCGATCACTAGTCTTAGTTTTGGCATTTCAGGATGATTTCTAGGGTAGATTCAAAATTGGTTTAAAATGTTGTGCCTGGCGCTGATTTCTTTCTAAAAGCAGATCAAAGGTATGACATCCCAATCTATTTACGCCACTTGTATTCACGGGAAAGATCAAAAAATGTATCTTCGCGGCAATTGAGCGATTTTTGACATGAAGAAGGTTTTATTCTGGATCAGCACAAGCATTTTTTTACTGGGATTTTTTATAGTCCTTTTGGTTTTTCATCCGCTACAGATGTTGGGGAAAGCCATTGGCTATCAGGCGCATAAGCGAATAGTCGATAGCATGCTCTGGTGGATCAATAAGAGCTTATTGCTGAATGGGACTTACGTAAAGTATAGCAAAAAAAATACCATTCCGATCCCCACTGATCGGCCTTTAATCATCGTTGGCAATCACCAGAGTATGTTTGATATTCCCGCCATCGGCTGGTTGTTCCGTAAGAATCATCCTAAGTATGTGGCTAAGAAAAGCCTGCAATATGGGATACCTAGTATTAGCTACAATATTCGAAATGGAGGTTCTGTCACGATTGATCGAAAGGATTCCCGACAGGCACTCCAGGCCCTGGAGGATTTTGGGAAGTACATCCAAGAAAACAAATTTGCCGCCTGCATATTTCCGGAAGGAACTCGCTCTAGAGATGGGAAATTGAGACCCTTCAAAGGGTTGGGCTTGATGAAATTATTGCGAACAATCCCTGATGCCTTAGTTGTTCCCGTTGCGGTGGAAGGTTTTTGGCCGATTGAAAGATATCGATTGAAGCCTGTTCCCTTTGCTCCTAGATTACGTTGTACCTTGTTGGAGCCGATTGAGCGCGACCTTAGTGATAAGGAGATTGTGAAATTAGTGGAAGAGCGGATCAAGGCGGTGGCCGAAGCAAATCTTTAAGGTGCTTTATAGACAAAAACATGCTGGTGAAAGCATCACCAGCATGCGATTTAAGTTACCTACTTACTCAACAAATAATTCTTTTACAAGTCGGGCTGAGGGGTCATTCTGAGATAAGGCTTTATAATTTGGTGGCCTTTAGGAAATCGCTGCGGTACATCAGCTGTGTCTATGGCTGGTGAGATAACTACATCTTCTCCATGTTGCCAATCGGCAGGCGTAGCCACACTGAAGTACGCAGTTAATTGTAAGCTATCAATGACTCTCAAGATCTCTTGAAAATTTCGCCCAGTAGACGGAGGATAGGTTAAAGTGAGCTTTACCTTCTTGTCTGGCCCGATTACAAAGACAGTTCTTACGGTTGTCTTTTGTGTTGTATTCGGGTGAATCATGTCGTATAGATGGGCGACCTTTTTATCTTCATCTGCGATGATAGGGAAGTTCATCTGTACGTGTTGCGTTTCTTCGATATCTTTGATCCATGCTTGATGAGAGTCCAATGGATCAACACTTACTGCGAGGGTTTTGACGTTTCTTCTTGCAAATTCCGCTTGTAGTGCTGCGGTTTTACCTAATTCGGTTGTGCATACTGGGGTGAAGTCAGCTGGATGGGAGAACAGGAGCCCCCAAGCCTCGCCTAGCCATTCGTGAAATTGGATGTGTCCTTCGGTGGTTACTGCGGAGAAATCCGGAGCCACGTCTCCAAGTCTCAATGCCATGTCATTTGGTTTTGGTTAAAAATTGTTGTTTTCAGTTCAATTGTAATGGCTCCACAAATGTCAAGAAGTTTTCGATACTCGACTAGCCGGAAAACTTCCAAAGGAAAAATTAGTGGTTTACCACCGGTTTTCTTTTTGTAGAACTCCCTAACTTTGAATGGTTATTTTAAAAGAAAGAAATGATTCGCTTACTCATCGTTGACGATCACCCGATCGTTATCAGTGGCCTCCAGAATGCCCTGGGTGAACAGGAAGACATCCAGATTGTGGGCCATGTGCTAACTGCCAAGGAAGCACTGGATTGGCTAGCTACAAGTGCAGCCGATGTCATTCTCTTAGATATTGGCTTGCCTGATATGGATGGCATTGACCTCTGCAAATTAATCCACAAACAACACCCCACTGTGAAGATCATAGGACTGACCACCTATGGACAAGTTAGCTTTATCACAAGTATGTTACGCAATGGCGCAAAAGGCTATTTATACAAGAATACTTCGGAACAGGAACTAGCTGCAGCAATCCGCACTGTTCATGCCGGAGGGCAGTACCTTTCGGCGGAGGTGAATGATAAACTCATTGCTAAGGCCACTCGATCATTACCCAAAAATGGCCAATTGATTCCCAAGCTTACCCGAAGAGAAAAAGAGGTGCTGGAACTTATTATGGCGGAAAGTACCAATCAAGAAATTGCAGATACTCTCTTTCTTTCGATTAGCACCGTGGAAACGCATCGGATGAATCTGTGTGCTAAATTAGGCGCCAGAAATACAGCAGGCTTAGTTAAGAACGCTATTAAATTAGGCTTGGCCTAGTCGAATATTTCACTTGATCCCACTCAACGTCAACTACACACTTTATCGGGCTAAAAAATTCTACTTGATCCTAACACTGACATCTCACTACAGGTCAGTGGCCAGTCCTTTTATGCCCGGCAGCAAAAAGAACTCCATTGAATGTTTAACCACTAAAAATCGCATTTATGTTACCTAAGCAGTCCTATTCTCAAGCAACCTGGCCGGGTGCTATACTCCTGATTTTGCTGACCTTTATCATCCTATCCTGTGGAGTTCAAAAAAATGAAGGGAAAGCCGGGAAGGTCAGCAATGAGATTGTTATAGATCTAAATCGTCTGACCTACACCATTGCCAATGAGCACGATCAGTTTTATAGTTTTATTGGAGTACGTGCTTTAGCGATGGTGCACCTCGGGATGCACAACGCATTCAATGCCATTGCTTCAGAGTTTGAACCGTATCAGTTTTCGGAAGCATTTCCAGCTGCCGATCCAAGGGTCGCTGCCGCCATTTCAACTCAGCTGATTTTGGAGAAGGCCTATCCCGCTAGGAAGGACACCATTGCTCTGGTATGCGGAAAATGGTTAGATATAGTGGAGGAGGGAGAAGCCAAAGAAGAAGGCGTGCGATTGGGCAAATCGGTAGCGGCGAAATTAATAAGCCTGAGAACTGGAGATGGGCATGAAAAACAAGGGGATTATACACCGATGACTAAACCTGGGGATTATCAATTTACGCCCGGATTCGACTACGTATGGAAACCTGATTTTTCTTTTGCCAAGCCCTTCGCCTTAGATTCACTCACTCAGTTTCGTTCGCCTCCTCCGCCTGACTTCAAGAGTGAGGTTTATCAAAAATCATTTGATGAAGTGAAGGCTTATGGGGGAAAGAAAAGTAAAGTACGAACCGCAGATCAAACGCATATCGGGCATTGGTGGGCTGAATTTGGAGAACACAGCTGGAACCGAATAGCTCGGATTACGGCTGTAGATCAGGAGCTTACACTCAAACAAAGTGCTCGGCTTTTTGCCTTGCTCAATATGAATTTATACGACCTCTATCTCGTCTCATTTGATAGCAAGTATCACTACGATACCTGGCGTCCTTATACCGCCATACGGGAGGCGGCGCAGGATGACAACCCCAATACCGCCCCAGATCCCAATTGGGAACCCGATATGGTCACACCTCCCTGGCCAGAATATCCTTCCGCACATGCAGCAGTAGGAGCGGCAGGAGCGGAGATCGTAGCACAGGTTTTCGGGACAATAGCTGTGAACTTTACGATGACTTCGGTCACCGCTCAACCCGAGGGTTCAGAACGTTCTTATTCCGATCTGGATCAGGCAGCAGATCATTGTGCAGCTTCTCGCATATGGAATGGGTATCATTTCCGGTTTGCTACGGAGGAAGGGAAAGAGCAAGGGCGTAAATTGGCCAAATTTGTTGTTGAGAACTTTCTTATCCCGATCAAGCGGTAGAAGTAACAATTAGATCAAATAGTGCAATAAGGCAACTAATTCTCAGATAGGCTGTTACTTTTGCAAAGGTACAAATGCCTACTATATGTTGAAAAAGACCCATCAGTTGACAGGCCACAATGGCTCTATTTTTGCACTAAGTCCTACAGAATCGGACCGTTATTTCCTCTCAGGAGCAGGGGAGGGGTGGGTTGTGCGTTGGGACCTGGATCAGCCGGAACTGGGTAAACTTGTAGCCAAGGTGGAAACCCAAATTTTTGCTTTGCACTATTTGGCCTCTGAGAATAAGGTTGTCGTAGGAAATATGAATGGAGGAGTGCATTGGGTTGACCTGGAGAATCCTGATAATACCATTAATGTAGCCCATCATAAGAAAGGGGTGTTTGCTATTTTGGAAATAGGCGATCAGGTTTTGACGGCAGGAGGGCAGGGGATGCTTACTCGTTGGGACAAACGCTCAGGTAAAAGTATAGATAGCCTTCGAGTGAGCCATGAGAGTATAAGAGCTTTGGCTCACAATCCCGTTCAGGGTGAACTTGCAGTAGGTGCTAGTGATAATGCGATTTATATTTTGGATGCAGAAAGCTTAGCGGTAAAGCAAGTCTTGGCAGATGCACATGATAATTCGGTGTTTGCTCTATGTTACAGCCCTGATGGAGAACTCTTGTTTAGTGGTGGAAGGGACGCACACCTAAAGGTTTGGGATACACAAGCTGCCTATATTCGGTTATCCAGCCAACCAGCTCATCTATTTACGATCAATGAAATTGTATTTCACCCTAATGGCCAGTACGTTGCGACGGCTAGCAGGGATAAGAATATCAAAATTTGGGATGCGCAGAGTTTTCAACTATTGAAAGTGTTAGAGTCTTATCGAGATAATGGCCATCTTAATTCCGTAAACACTTTGCTATGGTTGGGGCATAGAAATTGCTTGATCAGTGGCAGTGATGACCGGAGCTTGATTCTTTGGGAGGGGCTATAGGTTGTATTACTCCGATCGTAGTTGACCGTCTTCATCGATTTTTACATGCCCCCAACGCCGGCCAGTTTGTATCTGGTATATGGTGTTTTCTTTCACGCCAAAGATCTTAGCTAAGACTTTTCGCTTGGTTTTCCCCTCTCGAAGTGCCTTCTTCAAGATTTTTACTTTAGACTCTGTCAGTTTATCCTGACTGGTTCGAGTTCGTTCCTTTTTCCTATAAGGACTGGCCAGGTTATGAGCATGCCACTCTTCCCTGCTTACCCATTTGAGGTTGCCGGAATAATTGTTACCCTTGTTGTAATCTTTATGTATGATATGACATCTTTCAGTAGATTGACCGGAAACAAAATGCTCAGCCACAAACCGATGGACCATGATTACAGCTACGGAATTGTCCTTCATTTTTTGATTAAGAGTTCGCAAACCTCCTCGCACAGTAGCCCCTTTAACCAAGCGCTCTGTGCCATTGGATTTTTGAATACTTTTGATTCTTCCAAAATTGGAGATCTTGTAATGACAAGTTTTGGTTTCCTTTCCAAAGTCAACCAATTTCCACTCCTCATTGAAGTGAGATTTTACCTTTAGAATACTCATTTTACAACTAGATTTTCCTAATGTATGTGATTTACAAGAGGGCCTTCCTGTGTTGAGTTTTTGTCGATGTTCGGTTGGTGAGGATTAAAAGGTCAATTATGTATTGTTATTATAAGGACTAGCAGCGGATTACCAGGGTACTAATAGATTGATGATACTAAATTTCCTCGTTGATTTGAAAAGAGAGGAAATGGTGATTTTTTCTAAAGATGACCTTTATTAATAGTCTGATGTATGTAGCGGATACTTTAAATTATATACTTCCAAAGGAGCGACGTTAAAGGGGGGAAGGCCCACTACTATTTATTACAATTTAAATCATTCTATCTAGAATTTCAAGCCCTATTTGTTAAGAAAACGGAAGTTGATTGCGCAAATAATTCTCTTTTTTAGTAAATTCTGCAGCCTTGCCAGGCTAACTATAAATCATAAACTTTGCAGTGGCTCAATAATTAGGCACACATTTCTTTCAGCTTGTTTACAGTTCTCCAATTGCGTGTAGTGGCATTCACCTTAAGCTTTTTTTCAAAGAAATTATTATTCATTTTGGCTCGGCCATAACCTGAAGGTGAGAAAAAGTAGATGTGCTTATGAATGAGGGCATATGCCTCTGGAGAATAGTCTTTCTGAGCCAGCTGCTCAAGAAGCATTGAGGAAGGCGTGCCACCAAGAAAGGTGACATATAGCCGTTTGGGGTCGTGATCGGGTAGAAAAGGATTATGGGCTAAAACTTGATCTATATCTTTCGGGATTAAAACCATCACAGGTACATCGAATCCATATACATTTTGAATTCCTTCGCGAATCCGCTCTGCGATTTTCAAGAGGTCTTTTTCCGCGTCCTTCACAATGATGTTACCACTCTGAATATAAGTTTGCACCTCGCTAAAACCCCAGTCAGCTAAATGCGCTCTCAGTTCGGCCATTTTGATCTTCTTCTGGCCGCTGACATTGATGCCTCTTAAAAGAGCGATATAAGTTTGCATATCAGCTTGAGTTAGTATCCAAAGACCTCCTTCATATCCAGCTTTCTCAAGGAGCCGAACTTGCTTAGGTAATCCAAGTCAATTTGCTTTTGATCACCCAAAACCATGAAAGTATAGTTTCTACTCTTCACATGTTCTTTTTGGAACTGTACAAGTTCATCCAAGGTAGCCTTCTGCAATCTTTCGTACAGAAGCTTATCCAGGTCTTCACCAACTCCTAGGTCTTGTACCTTTTTGGCCTCCCAGAACAACTGAGAAGAAGAAATCCTGCTGCTTTCAATCCGCTTGAGAATGGACATACGAGCATTTTCCATGGTTGCCTCAATCGCCGGCATATCCTCCAAGATCTTAAGTAAATAGGGTATGGCATCCGGTAATTTGTCAGGTTGCGTGCCCAAGTATGCCTGGAGGTAATGTGCCCACTTTTGTTTTTTGGGTGCAGTGAAGAGTGCGTACGTTGAATAGGCCAAGGCCCTTGATTCTCGAATTTCCTGGAAAACGATACTAGAAAGCCCGTAACCAAAATACTCATTGAACCACTCTCGCATCAGGGCTTGTTCCAGATTGAACTGTGGAGTGCCTCTGGAGACGAGAAGAACATCAGCCTGGACCTGTGGAAAATCTAAAAAGAGCACCTCATTTTTAGTAGTGGCCAACTGCTCATAGGTCTTGGCAGGAGGTAGTTTTCGTAAATTGGCAGGTACTTTATGGTGAGTTTCAACTAAAGACGAAATGCGCTGTGCCTCTTGCTGACCATAGTAATACACCTGATGCTCAAATTGACAAAGCTCTTTTATCTTGACAATTAGTTTTTCCGCTTTTAAAGCCTTCAACTCAGTTTCACTTAGTCGATCGGTAAAGGCCGATAAGGCACCATATCTGGCATAATTACCAAGGGCATCTCTTAATATGAACTGCTTTTCCTTTTTTGCATTTTCTCGCTTCATCAAAATATCGGCTACGACATTTTCAAGGGTAGCCTGATCGGGCTGGACGTGGGAGAGAATGTGCTCGAACAACTGTAGACCGTCCTCAAAAGACTCTTCCAGACCACTTAAGGTGATATAGGAGCGGTCATCATAGCTAACGACGTCAAACTGAAGTCCGAGACGGAAGAACTCCCATTGTAATTGAGCAGCAGAATAGCGATCCGTGCCCAAATATGGAAGATAGATCAAGGCAATGGCCAGTAGTGGGTCATTTACCTTCCCCATCTCGAAGATATAGTTCAGTTGAAATAATGCATTATTGGGATTTCGCACGTAGGCGAAAGATAGACCATTGGATAAGGAAAGCCGAGTGATATTTTTATCGAAGTCTGCAAATTTGGGTTCGAGGCGAGGGGCAGCTTGTGAGAGGAATGCTTGTCCAAATTCAGATAAAGCTTCCCTGTTAAGTTGCAGCGGTGTGATTTGGGGTTTTTCTACCTTGATGACATTCGGATCCTCACCTTGTTGTTTGTAGATCACTACAAAATTATCTGCTCCTAGTTTTTCTTGAGCAAACTTGACAATATCGGCTTTAGTGACCTTGGCATTCCATTCATTGAGGCTTACCACTTTGTCCCAAGAGACATCTAATAGAAAAGCGGTATTGATGGCACCAACCCGGTGATTATTAAAACGATAGGATTTTGTTTCCTGTAGTTTAATATCTCTTACAACTGCTTTGAGCAGCGACTCATCGAATTCACCTTTACGAAGCTTATTGACCTGTTCTAATAGCAATGCTTCAACCTCTTCCAAGCTTTGCCCTGCTCGTGGCCGGCCAAACAGCCCAAGGACACTGTAGTCAGCATACGTCCAGGTCCAGGCTTCCCCATCCAAAACTTGCTGTTGTTGATTCAGGTGGATGTCGATCAATCCAGCTTGCGAATTGTACAATAAGCCGTTGATTAGACTTATCATAAAGGGATCGACCGTTTTTGTACTTCCTACCCGCCAGGCGATATCGACAAAAGGGGCCTCTTGCCCATAAATGTCTTTCCTTATTGGACTGGTGATATTGGGCTGTTCTTCAAAAGTAAAGGGAGGTAATTCTTTGGTTTGGTAATCCCCAAAATATTTCTCAGCCAATTTGACAACTTCATCTGGATTAAAATCACCGGCCAGGATTAAGGCCATATTGTTGGGTACGTAATAGGTTTGGAAGTACCACTGAATTTTATGGTGCGAGGGATTCTTTAGGTGATCTGCCGTTCCTATGGTGGTTTGTGTACCATAAGGGTGCTTCGGGAAAAGGACCTGTCGGATGGCATTGTTGACCTTACGGAAGTCTTTGTCCTGGATCATATTGAACTCCTCGTAAACAGTTTCCAGTTCAGTATGGAAAAGGCGGAGTGCCATCATTCGAAATCGCTCAGATTCCAGGCGCATCCAGCGTTCTAGCTCGTTGGAGGGAATGTCATTTAGGTAAACAGTTTGTTCTACCCAAGTGTAAGCGTTAGTACCTTTGGCTCCAATGGCTCCGGCCAATTTATCATATTCATTGGGTGCGACCAATTGAGCTGCCTCATAGGAAAGTTGATCAATCTGAGCATAAATCGCCTGCCGTTCTTCCGCATCTTGGGTTTGTCGATGTGCTTCGTAAAGGTCTGCGATTTTTTCAAGATATTCAGATTCTTTGTCCCAGTCTACCGCTCCGATTTTGCTCGTACCCTTGAAGAGCATATGTTCCATGTAGTGGGCAAGACCTGTGGTTTCTGCTGGGTCTTGTTTTGAGCCGGAGCGCACACTGATATTGGTATAAATTCGGGGCTCTTCTCTATTGACACTCATGAAGATTTTCAGTCCATTGGATAAAGTGAACTGTTTAACCTCTAATGGATCATTTTCTACTGTTTCATAGGGAAAGGCTTCCGCGATAACGGGCATATCAACTTGTTTTAATCTAAAAGGCTGACGGAGAACCACGAAAACAGGATTCTCTAGTAACCAAATCATGGAGGGTGTAGTCAACCACTTCCAGGATCAAATTACTGTAATTAATATGGTATTAACAAGTTGAGATAAAAATGAGTTGCGTTTTTAGAGGCTCTATTTTGAGAGTAGATCTAGGAACTGTCTAGCAGCTTCGCTTTTCCACCCCTGGTTTTCTTTGAGTTCTTCCAAAAGTGGTCGCGCTAAGTTATCCTGCCCAATTTTCAGATAAGCTATACTTAAGAACCATTTCGTCTCTTGTTCAAAGCGACCTCCTGTCTGAATATCTTGTGCTAAAGGAGTCAATAGTTGACTGGCCACTTCAAAGTCCTGGAGGTAGAAATGACTCAAAGCTAGATAGAAGGTATTTTCAATGCGGTCGTTGGTTGGGTTTTGCAATAGTTCAGTGCCAAGTTGAACTGCGGTTTGATAATCCTCGTCCGTATAGGCGTTGATAAAAGCTTTTTGCTTTGCTTCTTCATCCGATTCTCCTTTGCGCACTTGACTATGGGCCAGGGCTTCTTCCTGCAAGGCCAATTGCAATCGGGCTTGGAGTGCATCCTCAGTGTTGCTTGTAGGTATGATTAAATAGGCACCTATGATTAGGGTAATGACTGCGGCCACTTTAAATAGAAGTGGTAGGAGTCGGAAGGTTTTAGTTGGAGGGCCTGGGCGTTCAAAGCCGTGCTCTTGAGCCAGTTTTTGGGCCCAGTCTTCTTTTTTCTGATGATCTAGTCCAGCTTGAATCAATTCCTCACTGGCTTTCTCCAATTCAAGGGGATCTAGCTCTTGATCTTTCTTGTATTTTTCAAATAATTTCATGGCTCGTCGGGTCTAGTTAAGCTAATTGTTGAAAATGTTTACGGAGTTTCTGCAAGCATCGCTGTTTCTGTTTCCGAAGTGCCACATCTGTTTTGCCTGTTTTTTTGGCAATATCGACCAGCTGGTTTTTGTCGTAGTAGAACGCTTGTAGCAGTCCCCGGCAATCTGTACAAAGTTTTTGCCAGGCTTTCCCAAAGATAACCAGGGTCTCCTTGCTATACTGGTTTGTGTTTTCATCGATAAGGTCGAAGTTTTCTGGGAGAGCTTGTGTTTGGGGCCCACGCTTCCATTTCATATAGATCTGACCCGCCATTTGGGTAAAAAGGTACCGCAGATTACCATAGCGAATCTTGCCATCTTTTAGGCGTTTATGAAACTTCAGTAAAGCCTCCATACTTGCGTCATAAGCATCAGAAGGCGTGGCCCTGAAACGATCCTCCAAAAAATGACAGCAAGCCTTGAAATGACTGAGAAAAACTTGTTCGAACAATGATTCGTCCCCATTTTGAAGGGCCGAAAGCATTTGCTCAAACTCTTCCAGACTTAAGTTGAAATTGTTAAATACTAATTGGTTATGCATCTTGATTTCCTTGCGGACGAGCTGATGGGTGACCTCCCACAGGAATCTGGCCTGATATTTTTGCTCTATCGAAAATCGTTGCTTTAATGCCTCAAAAACCTTGATAGCAATATCAGCTGCTTTTGTCTTGCAATACTTCAGACCACGCTGAATGTTTCCAATAATTGTGGGCTCATTCAGACTGATGAATTGCAAGATACTGATTTCTGCTTCATTCTTTTTGGTGGCAAAGGCTTGTAGGTCAAGATGCATAATGTTGTTCCTCGTTACAGTTGTCGATACTTTCTATTATAAATCTGCTTTCCTCGAAACGTGACCAGAATGCTTAACTTTTTTTTATGCTCTCGCCAAAAACTATAAAACAACACGCTGCTAATCTCGGAATTGATATAGGATTTTCTGTAGGCAGGGGATCTTGAAAACTTAATTTATTTCCAAGTGTCACGAATCGATTTTCTTGGCTTTTAAGATAGAGAACGATCGTGTTCTGTACGGAGCACGGTGTACTCATTTTTTACAGTTGTCTTAAATTCAGAGCATGTCTCCGATTTGGGAGACATGTTTTTTTTATCTTGGGGGTGTCACGTTTCACTCCCGCCTGCTTTATAATAGTTGTACTCCCTATTTTCTTTAAAAACACAGACAATATGTACAAGACAACTGTTTCTACACTGCTCCTCTTTTTCTTTCTTTGGAATTCTTCTATAGTCAATGCTCAAAATAGCTACCATAGCAATCATTTATTGATCAAATTCGAGCCTGATGCAACTATTCATGATATTCAGAGTTTGATGAACCTATATCATGCAGATCTACTCTGGATATCAGACCCTTCCCAAATGATGTTGTGGGTGGTGAATTTTTCTATTTTTAATCCTTTTAGTAATATTCATGAAGTTGTTCAAAGTGCTCAGGGGAAGCCTAAGGTGAAATCCGTCGGATTAGATATAATTCTAGACCTAGATTATATAATGAATAATCCGGATTATCAGATGCAAAGCCCTGAACCAATTCTTTCCTGCGACCCTACAGTTTATGACATTAGGCCTAAATCATTGCCATTCTCTAGCCAGCCAGATGGGGCACAAGTCCAAATTGGCTTCATTGATTCCGGTGGGCCTTTTTACGGCATTGAGTCGGCAAATTTACTTCACTCTAATTATTTTGACCAGTTAGTTAACTTATCTGATGTTGGTTATGATATTTATAATTGGGACAATATCCCTGATGATGAGAATGGTCACGGCATTCACACCGGTGGCATTGTTGCTCTAGAGAAGGAGCTTGGACCAAGCGTTAATATGGGTTTAAAGTTCTTTAGAGCTTTTGATCAAGAAGGATCTGGTACCTTGGGGGATGTCATCAGAAGCATTGATATAGCGGTGGAGCAGGGAATGAGTATACTTAGTTTAAGTATTGGGTATCAAAACCCAACAGGGGCAGTTATAACGAATAACCCCCCATTGCGAGAGGTGATTGATGTTGCTAGGACACACAATGTTTTGGTTATTGCGGCTGCTGGAAATGATCAACAGGATAATGATAACAAAGAGCGGGCAACTTATCCTGCTAGTTTTGAACTCGACAATATTATTTCTGTAGCAGCTTCAGATTGCGAAAGACAGTTAGCAGACTTTAGTAACTTCGGTCAATCTACAGTTGATCTTGCTGCTCCCGGTGTAGAAATCCTTTCGACCTATAAGGATAGTACCTGGGCAATCAAGAGTGGCACTTCACAGGCTGTCCCATTTGTAACCTATGTGGCAGGCTTGTTGGCGTCAATAGAAGCTTTCGATTATCAGAAAATAAAATGTGCGATTCTTAATGGAGTACAGTATGAACCTGGCTTGTCTTCTCGTCTGAAAACGGGAGGAATACTAGATGGCCCAGGCGCAATTAGCGCGTTCTTATCTGGCTGTGGTAGTAATTACGAAAGTGATGAGCGACGGTTTTATCACGAAGCAAATCGCAGTGTGATGGGAATATTTCCAAACCCGACTTCAGGAGATTTCCAATTGTCAATTGATATTGAGAAGTCTGGACCGGTTCACTTGCAAATAATGAGTACTACAGGGCAACTTATTCAAGAGCAACAAAGGCACCTAGATAGTGGCTTACAGACAATTAACCTATATTTAGCGTCAAATTTACCACAAGGTGTATATTTGCTTAAGATCCATGAAGCTACGGGAAGTGTAGTACGGAAGATTATTAAGCAATAATCGCATGTATGGAAATCTTTTGAACTCCTGGAGATTTGCAATCCAAGGGGTTCAAAAGATTTCTAATCTACTGTTCTCTAGAATTGTGGCTTTCTTTCCCTCGTAACCTATCTCTTACCCCTTCGGTATGAAAAAGCTACTCTTCATCTGTTCTACTGTGTGTTTTACCTTGTCCTGCTTTTCACAAAGTATATCTCTGGTTGACTCCCTCCTTGAAGAAATCTTCAGTGAGGTCTATGATCTACGAGTAGAAGGAGCTTATCTTGAAGCCTACGAATTATTGGCAAATATCGAAGGAGAAGATTTACTCCAGGACGCTAGCTGTAGTTTGTCAAGCAAACACTACTATCTTAAGGGTGTGTGTTTATTCTATTATGACAGTTTAGCCTTGGCTCAACAAATTCTGGAAGAACAAGCTCTGCCCGCTTATGAAAATTGTTGGGGAAAAACGCATGGTGAAACGGCTTACATCCATTATATGATTGGATTGGTCCATACCTCCCTTGGGGAGTATGCCTTAGGAATTGAGCGACTGCTTAAGGCGGCTGGTCTGTATTCGAATTTAAAGAACCAAGTTCTGGGAGAAGAAGCTGATGTTTATCAGAGGCTAGCCTATTTGTACCAAAAAAAAAGAGACTTTATTAGCGCGGAACAATACTTGCGACGCGTTGAACTTCTCGAAGAGTCTGGACTCCAGATGGATCCATTTCAGAAGGCTGAATTTCTTAACACATATGGCATTATTGCCAGAGAACAAGGGAAGTTAATAGAAGCGGGTGATCGGTTTAATGGGGCACTATCGCTATTAGAACCTTTCGAAGATCAATTCGCTTTAAACCTAAAAGCAATCGTTTATCAAAATCTAGGTGGTGTAAGCTTGGATAAGGGGGAGTTCGCGGACAGTAGAAGCTTTGCGCTTAGCTCCATCTCTATTAGCGAAGAGATTAAGAATTTTGATGTACAGGCCATGAGTTATGATTTACTCGGGACTTTGGAAAAACGCGTAGGTAGATTGGATGAGGCAGCAACATTCTACAGGCAGGCCCTTGAGGTGAAGCGAAATCAAAAACAAACCTTACTCAACGAATATGTGGCCAATTCCCTGGAAAACTTAGGAGATATAGAGATCTTGCGACGTGACTACAGACAAGGGATAGAATCCTATCAATTAGGGATTTCTGAACTCATAGAAAAAAGTCAAAACCTTTCTTTTTATGCGAACCCCGTGATTACAGATAGAGTAATAGCCAATCGCTTCTATTTAGCACAAACCTTGCATCTAAAAGCCCAGGCGTATATCCAGCTAAATGAAAAAGAAAGTGATCCCCGGGCTCTGGCGGCAGCCCTTGAAGCTTACGATAAAATTGATACCCTGCAGAACCAAATTCGACAAGGCCTTTCGACTGGAGGGTCTAAGTACTTACTGCAGGAACGAGCTACTGCGGTGTATGAAAAAGCCGTCCGTACCTACCTACAAGCCTATGAAGAAACTAAAGAAAAAACCTACCTGGAACGTGCTTACCAATTGGCGGCCAAGAATAAGGCTTTGATTCTCCTGGAAGGTTTGCAGAATGAAGAAGCGAAGTCTTTTGCTGGAATTCCGCCAGCTGTCCTTCGGCGAGAGCGTCAGTTGAAAAAACAATACTACCAACTAGAGTCGGATTTAGCAGAAGCTGGGCCCGACTCACTCTTACGAAAGAATGGGCAAGATAGCTTGTTTCAACTTCGGCGCACCTATCAAAAAATGGTCTTAGAATTGGAGGATAATTATCCTCGGTACTACGATTTAAAATACAGTTTCATTAAGCCTATTGCAGTTTCCGAATTGCAGAGAAAGCTTGATGCCAAGACTGCGTTGATAGAATATTTTGTAGGCGAGGAGTCGATTTTCACCTTTCTACTGACCAAAGATGACCTGCAGTACTTTCACTTGGATAAGCCAGATGATTTTGAAAGTAACATTCAAGAATTAAGGCAAATTTTGCAACTGGCAGACCCCATCCAGGAAGAGGATCGATTTGCTCAACTCAACTATAAACTATTTCAAAATCTACTTGCTGCACCTTTGGCAGCCTTGGAGCCTTCAAAGGGAGTTAAACGACTTAAGTTTATTCCCGATGACGTACTCCTTCAGTTTCCATTTGATATTCTGTTAACTGAGCCTTCAAAAGGCGCGCTACAAGCTAGAACAGCACCCTATCTCATTAAGCAATATGCCTTGAGCTATAGTTATTCCAATCAATTGACCTTTGTAGATAGAAAGACCCGTAGGAGGATCCGGAAGGCTACCGCTAGATTTGGCGGATTTGGTTTAGAATATGATGATTTCACCCTCAAGGGGTTGGAGGGAACGGGCTTGAATCAAGTGGAGGGGAAGAATAGAGACATGGGACGCTTAAAGTATTCAGATGATGAGGTTTTAGCGGCGGCTGAGCTTCTAGGAGGAGAGGCATGGGTCAATCAGGAAGCGACTAAAGATATCTTCCTGGCCAATGCAAATCAATACCGAATTCTACATTTGGCCATGCATGCATTGGTCGATGATGATTATCCACTTAATTCCGCACTGGTTTTTGCGAGAGCTATGGACTCCTCGGATTTTTTACTTCGAGCGGCGGACCTTTACAATGTGCAATTGGATGTAGACCTAGCCGTCCTTAGCGCGTGCAATACGGGTTTTGGGGCTTTGCAAAAAGGGGAAGGAGTGAGAAGCCTAGCTAGGGCTTTTGCCTATGCAGGTTGCGACCGGATGCTCGCCACGCTTTGGGAAGCAGCAGATCATTCTACGAAAGATATTCTTCTTTCTTTTTATGAAGAGGCTGAAAAATCGCCCAATGATCCTATTGACCTGGTACTGCAACGGGCAAAATTAAAGTATTTGGAATCCGCACCGCCTACCTTTACCATGCCAGAGTATTGGGCACATCTCATGATCCTGGGCGATACGGTACCGCTTGAAACGAGTTCCTTATCAGAAACAAATATCTATTATCTCGCAGCAGCTTTTTGTGTCATCGCTCTGCTCTTATTGTACAGAAGATTTAGCCGTGAGTTCGAGGAACAGGACTAAAATGCTTTTGCAGGACTTCTAAAGTACTTTGACTCTTTTGCAGAATCCATGTAAAAAGCTTGGTTCGTCCTGTTTTTGACTGATGAAAAGCATATTTTTGAGGAAAAAATATGCGGATCATCCTCCACTTACTCACGTACTACCTGTTGCTATCTACAGTTGCGTGCGCTCAGCCTATCACTTTTGATCACCAGCGACTCTCCAATAGTTATACCAACTACAAAGAAAAAAAGATTACACATCGACGATTTCAACATCGAGACATTGTACCCATCTTGCAAGGGCTTGAGCGTCCTTTTACCGTTCAAGAACAAGGCAAGTCCATCGAAGGGCGTGCAATTTATTCTGTGACAGTCGGCAAAGGAGAAAAAACAGTTTTACTATGGTCACAAATGCACGGAGATGAGTCAACAGCCACTATGGCTCTTTTCGATATGTTTAATTTTCTTGCGGCTGATGATGAATTTAATGCCATGCGCGATAACCTATTAGAGGAATTGCAGATTGTATTTATCCCTATGTTAAACCCCGACGGAGCAGAGCGATTCCAGCGCAGCAATGCACTTGGTATCGATCTTAATCGAGATGCGCTCCGATTGGAATGCCCTGAATCACGCCTGCTGAAGCGTATGAGAGACGAATTGGATGCAGATTGGGGATTCAACTTACATGATCAAAGCCGATATTATGCAGCGGGAAACAATCCGCACACCGCTGCCATTTCCTTCCTCGCCCCAGCCTACAACTATGAGAAGGAAATAAACCCCGTTCGAGAAAAGTCAATGAGAATGATTGGTGAAATGAATGCGGTTTTACAACAATATATTCCAGGAAAAGTGGCGCGGTACAATGATGACTTTGAACCCAGGGCCTTTGGAGATAATATCCAAAAATGGGGCACCAGTACAATCCTGATCGAATCTGGAGGACTGAAAGGAGATATAGAAAAGCAGGAACTGCGTAAGCTCAACTTTATCAGCATATTAACAGCTTTGCATTCCATTGCCAGTGGTCAAGTAGGCGATTTGCCAGTTAAGGCCTATGATAATATTCCTTTTAATGAGAGCAATGCTTTTCATGATTTGATCTTACGAGAAGTACAAGTTCTCAACAATGGGAATTGGTATAAGGTGGATGTCGGTATTCGTAGGCGCGAATTGGGCGGAGATACCCCGATGCCCTATTTCTTTGATGCCTATATTCATGACTTGGGTGATCTATCTACTTTCTACGCCTACGAATCTATCTCAGGCCGTGGGAAACGCTTGATTCCAGGGAAAATATACCCGAAAGTCGTACCGGATTGGAAAGCCGTTAAATCCCTAAATATTCAAGAATTGTGGCAGAAAGGGTATACTACATTGCGGATGGAAAAAATACCAAGCCGGGACATCCTGGCACGAATTCCGATGCGGGTAATACCAACAAAAGAGACAAAAGAAGACGATATTAAGCCAGGCCAACATCCTGCCTTGATAGTACAAGAAAAGAATACAAATCGCTTGCTGATCATTAACGGTGTAGTATATGATCTTGCAAAAAATAATAGAGAAAGATTGCAATGGTGGAAAGGATTGTAGAGAAGAGAAGTTCAAAGAGGTGGGATTTGGATCCGGAAGAAAAAGCGAATACGCTAACGCATGCTTTTGGCTTGCTTGTGGGCTTGGTAATCAGCCCATTTATCCTGTATCGGGCACAAGGTAGCCCCCCTCAATTTTGGGGTGTATTAGTCTTTATGTTGTCATTGCTAGCGGTCTATCTGAGTTCTACACTTTATCATAGCACGCAGTCAGAACGGTGGAAATTCTTTTTGCGAAAGGTAGATCATATCTGTATTTATTTTCTAATAGCAGGTACCCACACGCCCTTCTTGCTGATCTATTTACCCAATAGCCAAGGTTATACTTATCTGGCCATTCTTTGGGGCCTGGTATTGTTTGGCATTATCTACAAGCTATTCTTCTTCGGAAAATGGGAGTGGTTTTCTCTAACGCTCTATTTGGGAATGGGATGGATGGCAGTTTTTACCCTTCCACCCATGTTGGATGAACTGCCTGCCAGCAGCTTGCATTGGATCATATTTGGGGGTGTTGCCTATACGGCAGGCGTGTTTTTTTATGCTCGACCTAGCCTGAAGTATCATCATGCAATCTGGCATATCTTTGTGCTGCTGGGTAGTGCTGGTCATTTTATGGGGGTTTGGCAAGCTTTATGAAAAGTGCTTCTGTATATTTAGGTTATGAAAAAACCAACTTTACTGGCCCTGCTTTTCGCTGGGCTGGCTGCCTGTCAAAGTGCAGAAATAAGCAGTAGCAAATCACAAATTCAAATTAGTGGAATCTATCCACATCTAGCTTATTATAATCAAGAGGGAGAATGTGGTACAGGAGCAGTTGTACCTTGGGCAGATCGGTTATGGGTAATTACCTACGCGCCGCATTTCCCGCAAGGCTCTTCTGACAAACTCTATGAAATCACCCCTGATTTACAGCAAATTGTTCGAGCCGAAAGCCTAGGCGGAACACCTGCAAATCGGATGGTTCATCCGGAAAGTCAACAGCTTTTTATCGGCCCCTATGCCATCGATCAGACTGGAAACGTCCGCGCCATACCTTATGCCGACATGCCGGGCCGTCACACCGGAAATGCTCGACACCTTACCTCACCTGCTGAAAAAATCTACTATGCAACGATGGAGGAGGGCTTCTATAGTGTAGATGCGAAGACTTTGCAAATTGAAACCCTGTATAAGGATGGGCATCAAGATGGTCGACGTTTGGATTATGAGCCGGGAAAAACGGCTACAGGCTACGCGGGCTTATTGGGAGCACATGGTAAAGGAGTCTATTCTGGACAGGGTGTTCTCGTTTATTCCAACAACGGAGAAACTTCTCCGGAAGCCATGAAGCAATTTGATATTGAAGCCGGCGTCTTGGCAGAATGGGATGGGCAAGACTGGAAAACGATACGGCGTAGTCAATTTGTAGAAGTAACTGGGCCAGGAGGAATTTACGGAAACCGAAGCCCAGCCACTGACCCCATATGGGTGACAGGCTGGGATCACAAATCGATTGTTGTGGGGGTACGGAATGAAGGAGGATGGTCCTTCTTTCGATTGCCAAAGGCGAGCCATAGTTACGACGGAGCACATGGCTGGAACACAGAATGGCCTAGGATTAGAAACGTCGGAACAGCAGACTCGCCCGATTATCTCATGACGATGCATGGCATGTTTTGGTCATTCCCCGCTACCTTTCAAAGAGAGAATACAAAAGGCATCCGCCCCCGTTCGGCATATCTGAAAGTGATTGGGGACTTCACTCGCTGGAACAATCAGCTCGTTTTTGGTTGTGATGATTCTGCACAGAAAGAATTTTTGAACAAGCGTCCGCAGAAAGGAGGAATCGAAGGCCCCGGACAATCCAACTCCAACCTTTGGTTTACTACTTTGCAAAAGCCCGATGAACTAGGTCCATCGACTGCTACTGGTGCTACTTGGTTGAATGAAGAGGTACTTGCGGATTCGCCTTCAGAGCCTTTTTTGTTTGCGGGATGGCCAGAGCGAAAAGCCTGGATACAGAATCATTCCGAGCAAGGCACTTCCTTGATCCTTGAGGTAGACCGAGAGGGGAATGGACATTGGGAATCGATAAGGCAGATAGAACTGGCGGCTGGCGAAGGTTCATGGCTGGTATTTGATCCTGAGGAAAAGGCAGAATGGATTCGAGCCAAAAGTATGAAGCAAGCTACCCTTAGTCTATTGTTTACTTTTTCGGCCAAAGAGCTGAGGATGACTAAGGCTGATGCAATATTTCAAGGCCTGGCTAAAGTAGGGGAGGGGGAAGCCATCGGAGGATTGCTATATGGCCTAGGTGATGATCGTAGGGCATTGGGTATTGCAGTTACGTCGTTTAGCCCGGCAGGAAGCCAGGAAAATGGCTATTATGAATTGGATGCTCGAATGAACTTGGAGCCGAAGGATGATCCAGAGACAGAACGTTTTATCCGAGAAAAATTTGCCATTCCCAAAGCGGTGGTATCGATTGAGCCGTCTTCTATATTAGTAACAGATATACAGGGCCGAAGATGGCGACTACCCAAGCAAGTTGGATCCTACGCAAGCTTGACTGATTCCGGAGATTTGCGGATTTGTAGGGAAGTAGCTACGGAACGTGACCTCTTCAGTTGTTATGGTACTTTCTATGAATTGCCAGCAGAGAATGCTGATGGTTTTGCCAAGATTCGACCGATTGCCAGTCATTCTTACCGCATTCATGATTATGCGTCCTACCGAGGTCTTCTGGTTATGACCGGTATTTCTCCATCTGCCCAAGCAGGTGAACACCTGATCCGATCAGCAGATGGTAAAGCTGCGGTTTGGGCGGGTACGATTGATGACCTTTGGGAACTAGGTAAGCCTATTGGAGTCGGAGGGCCGTGGTCAGAGACCCCTGTTAGGGTAGCAGAAAACTCGGACCCTTACCTGATCGGGTTTTATGATCGTCGATCACTGTCTTTAATGCACGATGCTGATCAAGCGGTACGATTTACGGTGGAAGTGCAACCCTTGGGGCATGGTCCCTGGATACTATACGATCACTTTGAGGTATCAGCAGGAACCTCTTTCCAGCATGTTTTTCCACCTGAATTCGAAGCTAGATGGATCAGGTTTAGAGTGGATACGAATTGTACAGTCACTGCTAGGCTGGTTTATCAGTAGCTGTGATTCATAGGGCGGGCGCGATTGAAAGCCCATGGAATAGGCTCGCGTTGAACGTTTGGGGCAGAAAGTTCAAAATACGGGTGGATAAAATAGTTGTGCGAAATTTTTACTGTTTATCAGTGGGTTATGTAATTCTAGTAGGAGTTTTTTTTGAAAAAAGCTTGGTTATTGTAGTAAAGAAAATTACCTTTGTGCCGCCTTAGAGAAATCAGGGCGCATTTTTTTTATTATATCACCTTTAAAAAGGACGAGCAGTGGATACTTTGAGCTATAAAACAAAGTCGGAGAACAAGGATTCCGTTGAGCGAAAGTGGTATGTCATTGATGCCGAAGGAGAGGTTGTTGGCCGCCTTTGCACTCGTATTGCTACCGTACTTCGTGGAAAACACAAACCTTCCTATACTCCTCATTTCGATGCTGGTGATTACGTAATTGTCATCAACGCAGATAAGGTTCGATTTACTGGTGCCAAGTGGGATCAAAAAGAGTACATCACTTACTCTGGTCACCCAGGCGGTCAAAAGCGAACGGTTGCTAAGAACATGATGACTAAGAAGCCTTATGCCATCATCGAGAATGCAGTAAAGGGTATGCTTCCTAAGAACAAATTGGGAAGAGCCATGATGAAAAAACTTTTTGTTTATGCCGGAGAGGAACATCCTCATCACGCGCAGAAACCAGAAGATTTTAAATTTTAATCAATCATTATCCGGCCCAGCGTCGGTTTGAATAAATCTGTTTAGACCATGGAAATGATTAATGCTATAGGGAGACGTAAAGCTTCGGTCGCACGGGTTTACCTTACCAAAGGAAATGGTAAGATCACAGTAAACGGTCGTGACTGGAAGGATTACTTCCCACAAGCACATATTCAATACAAGATCGTAGATCCTTTCAATACTGTTGAAGTAGAAAATATCTATGACTTGAAGGTAAACGTAAAAGGCGGTGGCTTTAAGGGCCAAGCTGAAGCAGTACGTATGGCTATTTCTCGTGCGCTTATTAAACTGAACGAGGACTTCCGCAAGCCTTTGAAAGAGAAGAAGTACTTAACTAGGGATGCTCGTGTGGTTGAACGTAAGAAATACGGTAAGCCTAAAGCAAGAAAGAGCTTCCAGTTCAGTAAGCGTTAATCTATTTTTCAATTTGATGAGATGCTTCCATTTTGGAAGTTTATCGCCTTTTAAAATTTGACAATGGAAAAGCCTACCTATAAAGAGTTGTTGGATGCTGGGGTTCATTTTGGCCATTTGAAGAAAAAATGGAACCCTAAGATGTCTCCTTATATTTTCATGGAGCGCAAAGGTATCCACATTATCGATATTAACCGGACTATGGAGTGCATGGATCGCGCTGCAAAAGCTATGTACAGCTTGGCTAAGTCTGGTAAAAAAATCATGTTTGTTGCTACCAAAAAGCAAGCACGTGACATCGTTGCTAATGCTGCCCGCAGCGTAGGAATGCCTTTTGTGACGGAGCGTTGGTTGGGAGGTATGATGACAAACTTCTCTACTATCCGTCGTTCTGTAAAGAAAATGCAGAACATTGAGCGTATGCTTCAAGATGGTACACTGTCTAACGTAACCAAGAAAGAAAGACTGACGTTGACACGTGAGTTGTCTAAGTTGGATAAAGTATTAGGCGGTATCGCCAACCTAAACCGTCTTCCTTCTGCCATCTTTATCGTTGATATTCATCACGAGCATATTGCAGTTGCTGAGGCACACAAGTTGGGATTACGCACTTTCGGTGTTGTTGATACCAACTCTGACCCTAATCAGGTTGACTTTCCTATTCCTGCAAATGATGATGCTTCTAAATCTATCGCCATTATTACTGAATATATGGTAGAAGCTATCCGCCAAGGATTGGAAGATCGCAAGCAGGCTAAAGCTGAGAAGGAAGCTACTGCAAAAGGGTAAGGAAAACCGCAAGGTTTTCTAAATACTTTAAAGTATTGGGTAGGGAATGATATAGGCCTTACCGAATTAATTCTTTTATCACAACATTATAATATCAAGTTAAAATGAGTGTAAAAATTTCTGCTGCCGACGTGAAAAAATTGCGGGATGTTACCGGTGCCGGTATGATGGACTGCAAAAAAGCATTGACTGAGGCTGAAGGAGATTATGATAAAGCAATCGAGATCCTACGTAAGAAAGGACAAAAACTCTCTGATAAAAGAGCAGATCGTCAAGCTAACGAGGGAGTTGTTGTGGCAGTAGTATCTGAGGACCATAAAAGAGGGGTTATCGTTAAGTTGAGCTGTGAGACTGACTTCGTGGCGAAGAATGACGATTTCGTTAAGTTGACGAAAGAGTTTGCAAATGCAGCTTTGACTAACTTCCCAGCGGACCGTGATGGATTGCTAGCACTGGACTTCGGAGGGATCAGCATCGGAGAAAAAGTAATTGAGCAAGTAGGTGTCATTGGTGAGAAGATCGAATTGGCTTCTTACGAAAAGCTAGAATCTGAGCTAGTAGCGCCATATATCCATATGGGTAATAAAGCAGCGGTATTGGTTGGTTTGAATAAAGGCGATGATGCTTTCTACCAAGCTGGTCGTGATGTAGCTATGCAAGTAGCAGCAATGCACCCGGTGGCTGTAGATAAAGATGGTGTTGACCAAAGTATTATCGACAAGGAAATTGAGATCGGTAAGGAGATTGCCCGCAACGAAGGAAAAGCAGACAATTTGATTGAACGGATTGCAATGGGTAAACTAAACAAATTCTTCAAGGAAAAAACCCTACTGAATCAACAGTTTGTGAAAGATAGCTCACTGACTGTCAGTAGTTTCCTTTCAGGACAAGATAAAGAACTGACCGTTACGGATTTTAAACATGTAACGCTCGGTTAAAAAAAACGTATAGAAAAAGGCGAATTACTCGATGATTCGCCTTTTTTTTATGCCTGAAATATGGAAAGCTCGTGATAGCAGGAATCTAGGACTGAAGCTATCCATTCTAACCAGAGACATATTGAAAAGTGATAGCCCACCACCACCCAATGAACGAAAATAAATAAACAGATGGCTATAAAGTATAAAAGAATTCTCCTCAAGTTGAGTGGAGAGTCCTTGATGGGGGATCAAGGATTTGGCATTTCGCCCGGAATGCTTCAACATTACGCTGACCAAATCAAAGAATTAATTGACTTGAATGTGGAAGTAGCAATTGTAATCGGAGGAGGAAATATCTTCCGAGGATTGCAAGCAGCAGATTCCGGTATTGAAAGAGTCCAAGGTGACTATATGGGGATGCTGGCTACTGTGATTAATGGTATGGCTTTGCAAAGCGCACTAGAAGGCTTGGGGGTTTATACCCGTTTGATTTCTGCGATAGAAATGAAGCAGATTGCCGAGCCATATATTCGTCGCCGAGCCATTCGTCATTTAGAAAAAGGTCGCGTAGTTATCTTTTCTGCCGGTACAGGAAGCCCGTACTTCACTACAGATTCTGCAGCTGCGCTTAGAGCTAATGAAATCAGTGCAGATGTGATTCTAAAAGGGACCCGGGTAGATGGTGTTTACTCTGCTGACCCAGAAAAGGATCCTACAGCGATCAAGTTTGATACGATCTCCTTTTCAAAGGTGATCAACCTTGGTCTTAATGTGATGGATATGACTGCTTTCACTTTATGCCAGGAAAATGACCTTCCCATTGTTGTATTTGATATCAATGGAAAGAACAACCTCTTGGGGATTGTACAAGGTGAAAAAATAGGTACTCTAGTAGAAGTGTAAAACGGCTTACTTCAGTACTTTCTGATCGGTCATTAATGCTTAACCTTAAGTCGGGATTGTTGCTTCACTGCGCAATCCCATATGTCTCTTTTTCCCCCCGCTATTGGCAATATCCCCTGTTTTACCCTTGGGTTTGTGCGCTTACTTTTACAGATAAGAGATTTATGAATGGTCAGGAAACCACAAAAGCGTACTATGAAATCAACTCAGCCTATCACGCCTAGCACAAACAATGGGAAAATTGCTTCTAACCTTATTAAGAAGGCGAAAACTATCTCAAGCCATCAATTAGCAGAGATTAAAGGAGGAGGAAATCCCTGGATTGACGCTAGCTAGGTATAGTTCAAGGGATCTTTCTGAATAGCAGAAGTATCCAGGGAAAGGCCGAAACGGATTGACTGCCCAAGCCATCCAGTCTACCTTAGCCGCTGGCAAAACCGATGGTTGCCAAACTTAACTGTACTCCGTCTGCTTCTAGCAATCGCATCCCACATGCTTCGAGGGTTGCTCCTGTTGTGATTACATCATCTACTAAAAGCACATGCTTGCCTTGCACTACCTTTTCACGCTTCAATTGAAAAGCCTCCAAGACATTATTCATCCGCTCAATTCGAGTTTTGCGCGTTTGCGTTTGTGTGAAACTACGGCGCTCCAAGATATTAGGTAGACTGGGGACTCCCATACTGTTAGATAATCCCCGAGCGAAAGTTTCGCTTTGATTATATCCTCTTTTATGTCTTTTTCTAGGATGTAGCGGTACCGGTATAATGAGATCAATATCTTGGAATTGTGGGCTGTCTCTTAACTGCCTACCATACAATTGACCGAAGCGCATGCCGACTTCAGGCTTGTCATTGTATTTGAGTTGATGGATCAACTGTTGTGTCCTCCCTCCCTTTATAAAATGGTATAAGGCAGCGGCTGCTTGTAGAGGCAGACGCCCCCAGAAACGTTCCATAAAAGGATTTTCTGGATCCAAGTGAAAGCCGGTAGCTGGTAGTTTGTGTTGGCAAGTGAGGCAAAGAATTTCTCCCTTGGAGGGCTTCTTAGTCCCACAGACCAAACAGAGCTTAGGGTAGAACAACGAGAAGCAATGTTCAAGCCCTGCTGTAAAGGCATTTAGATTCATAGAGCGCGTATTGGATTGTCTTGGTTTAAGTTATCGTTCATGTAAGGACAAAAAAAAGTCTGTCTCACTTAAGTAAGACAGACACATCAAAACAAAACGAAAAACCAACTTTAAACAAGTCTCTTTATATAGTTCTTAAAACTAGAATCAGTTCTACTTTGTTGCAAATGTCTGGATAATTTTTGAATTAACCCCATTATTTCGGGGAAAAAATTCCCATTAATTTGCATTATAAGCCTTTAATCTCACTGGAATGTCAATTTCTTGACCTCTGCGGTGTACCTTGACATTTATTACCTCTCCAACTTTGGCTCGGCCAATCACTTCCTGCAGATCAGGAACACTATTAATCTTACGTTTTTCAATGGCTACAATCACATCTTGTTCCAATAAACCAGAATACTGTGCAGAGCCACCGTCGATTAATTCACTAACTACAACACCTTGACTGATATTAATGTTCAAATCTTGTGCTGCGTCATCATCCAACTCATAGATATGCACGCCTAGGTAAGCTCTTTGGTATGTCCCATACTCAATGATATCATCTACAATGCGTGTAACGAGATCAACCGGGATGGCAAAAGAGTAACCTTGATAACTTCCCGAACGCGTAGCAATGGCGGTATTGATACCTAATAACCTTCCTTGCGTATCGACCAAAGCTCCACCACTATTGCCGGGATTTACAGCAGCATCTGTTTGAATGAATGCTTCTATGGCATCACCTCCGCCAAGTATTCTAATACTTCGACCTTTGGCACTAATGATACCAGCTGTAACCGTAGATGTCAAATCAAACGGATTGCCGACAGCTAATACCCATTCTCCTACCTCTGCGGCATCGGAATTGCCTGGCTTTAATGTGGGTAAACCATTAGTCTCTATCTTGATAACGGCTAAATCCGTCTTTTTATCAGTGCCTACTACATCTGCCTCAAAAGTTCTGTTATCATGCAAGGTGACCGATACTTTGTCAGCGCCATCAACTACATGATTATTAGTGATGATGTATCCATCAGAAGAGTAGATGACTCCGGAGCCCGTGCCACCTCTTGGCGCACCGCCATCTTCAAAGAAGAAACGGAAGGGGTTGCTGTTAGATTCATTAGGATTAGCCTCCGCACGAGAGGATATATGCACAACGGCGGGTGTGGCCAAGGCTGCCGCCGCCTTGAAATCAAAGGGCGCAGCGCTCGCAGTGTTACTTCCTGGGGAAGTATTGAATTTAACTTGCTGAATAGCAGGGGTAGAGGTAGGTGCATAATTCACTGTATCTGGCTCGCCTTTCATCAAATAGATTCCGCCTAAGGTAATTAGGCCTCCAAAAACACCAGCCAATACAGTCGAAAATAACTTTTTCATATTTTCGTTTTATTTTGGGTTAAAAATAACAGTGGGGCATAGTCCATGCCTTGCATACAAAAATAACTACTTACCTTTACCAATGTTTATTTTGCTGATTTAGTTTAACAGGACATTAACTATAATAATGAAGGAGATGAGGGCGGATTTACAGGGTGTGGATCTCGAAGGGATACTACAGCCTGAAACTCCACTGGAAAGACTGATCATACAGGATAGAGCATTTAGACGAGGCTTGCTATGGGGCGTGCCCAGATATGGCCACCCCGAAGGTGAAGTCTACAAGCATATCAGAGATGTGTTCGATAATATCGATCGCCTGCAAATCGAGCGCCTTGTTCGAGAGAGATTACGCCTCGTTGCTTTAGTTCACGATTCTTTTAAACATAAAGAGGATAAGCGAAAGCCAAGAGATTGGTCGAAGCACCACGGTGTGCTGGCTCGTCAATTTTTATCTCAATATACGGATGACTCCGTCGTACTTACCGTTACGGAAATGCATGACGAGGCCTACTACATCTGGCGCCTGAAGAAACTGTATAAGCGAGAAGTTGAAGGACAGCAGCGTTTGGTCAAATTGCTCGATCGCTTAGGAACGGATATTCAGCTATTCTATCTTTTTTTCAAATGTGATACCTGTACCGGTGACAAAATCCAATCTCCTCTACGCTGGTTCGAACAATATATTGAAGGAATTGAGGTGGTAGATCTGTTTTGATTGAAATCTCTAATTGCCTTCCCTGATCATTCGGATGTTTCCCATTTAGGTAAACGAAATTCTTCTAAAATAAAGGTATGTTGCATGCTAGGGGTGACCGCCAAATTAGCTGCATACTTTTCGTCAATTGGGAGGGCATGAATCTCCCAATTATCATCATTTTCAATGATGGCCAAATTTCCTTCAAATCGTAGCTTCTTTCTCGCCAAAGTAAGGCCCCGACCATCCGCTTTTAGGACTGCCTCTTTTCTGGTCCAAAGATCATAGAACGTTTCATGGTGATCATATGCGTCCAGGATCATTCTCCTTTCTCGCTCATCGAAGAAGGCGTGCAGATGGGAATCTCGATAGGGTTTGATTTTTTCGATATCCAATCCGATTTTAGTATGCGTACTTAGGGCACAAGCGACCAAGTTGCCAGAATGAGATATGTTGAAATCAAATGTGTGATCTATAATGGGACGTCGGTGCTCATTATAGCGAATCTCTTTGATCAAGGCGGGGTCGAGGCCTAGCCGCAACAACCCCTCCTTGAGCAGATACTTTCCAGCTAAAGACAGCAGTACCGTTTCCTTTCTTCGGGTATTTAGTACCTTCTTGGCTTCGGCCTCCGGTAAAAGAGGTAAAACTACTTTGCAAAGCTGGCTATAGACTGCTGGCGATACAAATGCATACAAGGTGAGTACTTTATTGTTTTTCATGACCCGTGATTTTATAAATGGACGATACTGGCTGATTTTATCTATACTAGCTCGGTTTATCGATTGCGAAGTAGTTCTTTCATTTTCTTGCTATCCTTACTTGTCCCAAGGTTGAGAAATCCTCCTATGAATAGGAATCTTCGATACAGAGGGGTAATCTCTCTGCGGTAACTTGGATCTAACTGCGCATACTCATAGCCATAGATTTGCTGGTTACCGATGATATTATCCAAGGATACCACCAAAATAGCAGAGTGATCTCCCAGGTTAAAAGAATAAGCCACATTGATCTTGGCGATATGGAAATCCTTGGTGCGATCTGCCAAGAACTCTTCAGCACTGCGATTAGGATTGTAGAATGGTCTACCAGACTGGTAGGTATAACTCGTACCTACTAAAGTAGAAATCTTGCTAAAGCTCTTGTATACTACCAAGGATCCTTGGTGTTTCGACACAAAAGTAGGCTGAGCTGCGATAGGGTAGTCGAGGTATCTTCTTTTCGTATCCGTTAGTGAGTAGTTGATGTGATACTCAACGGATCGAATGCTCTCTTCATCCCTCCACAAAAATTCAAAGCCTCGGGTATAGCCGTTTCCAGTACTTTCCACGGCATTGTCGTTGAATTGAATTAGGTTATCATATTTCTTGTGGAAGAGGTCAAACTTCAAATATCGATCTCGGCTGAAACGCTTCTCAAGTCCCAAGATGGTATGTCTGGCCTTTTGGAACTTTAGGGCAGACGGATCTACCGTTAAGTAGCGGTACTGCGGGGTTTGGTAAAATTGACCTCCAGCCACATTAAGGGTGTAGTTGTTGCCTAGGTCCAAGGTTAGGTTGGCGCGCGGCGAGAGGCTGCTTTTCTTCAACAATGTGGAATATTCAAAACGTGTACCCAAGGAAAGGCTAGCTCTTCTGGATAATCGAATAGATCCTTCTAGATAAGAAGCCCAAATTAATTCTTGTAAATGAGCTTCCAAGCTACGATAGGTAATGGTTTTATCAGAAAAGAAGGATTCACTACCAATGTTTAGCAATAATGCATTGCCAAATTGCTTGGCTGCTTTTACCTTGGCATGCCCAGTCCATTCTTTGTCGCCCGTAAAGAAACTACCATGCAAAATGTCTTCCGCTTTGGCTACAGAATCGATACCGATATTTTCTTTGTCGTAACCTAAAGAGATGGCACTCAAGAAATTCCAACCCTTTATTTGTTTCTTATAAGAGCTTGTCGTGTAAATGTTATCATTGTCTAAGTTGTAGCGAATTTGACCATTTTCTCGATTGATATCTCGATCGGCAAATCCGATTTTGGACTTTGTTCCATATAGGAAGCTTTTGAAATACCCTCCATCTTTCAATTTCTTTTTGAAAAAGACATTGCCTTCAATCGTTTCTGGTCCGCCAAACAAAGATTTGTCGGGATCGTCGGTTTTTAAAAGCTTGCTGATCATGGAGAAATTCGTGTAGGAGATATCGCTTTCTAGCGTAGCAGTTTTGCTAAGTGAAGTTTTGGTTTGTGAACTCACAAAAAATGGAGAGATAAAGAACCCCTCATTGAATTGTGTAGGAAGATCTTTGGTTTCCATCAAAAGGATAGAAGAAAGTGCCTGACCATATTCGGCAGAGTACCCTCCAGTGTTTAACTGAAAAGAACGGAAGAGATCTGCCGAAAACCTCATTCTACCTCCGGTACCCGGAGTACTACTACTCAGGTATTGGCGTAGCAACATTCCATCTACAAAGAAGCTCGTCTCATGGCCCGCTCCCCCTCTGACGGACAACTCGCCGGTTTCTCCAACTTGCTGTGCACCGGGAAGAGTGTTCATGGATGACAACAGGTTTCCATCCGAAGAGGATAAGATGGCCTCTAAGGTTTGAATCGACTGCACCTGCATAAACTCTTTCTCAATGGTTTTTTTGGCCGTTACAGTGACGAGGTCTAAGTCATAGATTTTCTGAGAAAAGACGACTTCTACTTCCATTTTTGCCGTAGTGACAGTAATTGGCTCGAAGGCATCCAGGTAGTCTTTTTTATGGGCGATCAACATGATGGAAGCGCCCATCTGGCTTTCTGTAGAGAGTTCAAAATAGCCGGTGGAGTCTGTTAGAGCTTCGTCGAAGGTGCCCTCGATGTATACAAAGGCATTGGCTTCGGGAAAGCCGTGTACATTTTTTACAACCCCTTGAATACTCACTTGAATGGTATTAGCCTGAAGGAGCAATGTACAGCTCAGTAGTAAGCTTAGGCTTAGAAGCCCCTTTACTAAGAACGAGGTTAAGATCTTGTGTGCCATTTTACTATTTTTTCTACTTTAACTAAATTGATTTACATAGCAATTCCGGCCCTGTGATTAGCTAATTGAGCTTTCCGCAGGTTCTGTTTCCCAATACTGGACTAGATATACCCAGGCCAATATGGAGAGTATTGGAATTACCAATTCGATACTCTTGAGCTGTAAAACCATGAACAGATTAAATACAAAATGCAAACAAGCGGGTAATATGATGGATTGGGTCTTGACGGCGGTGACGGCCATTCCCCAACTTCCGAAGAGACATAATGCTAAGAAACTTAGCTCATTCGTTAGGTTTGTTTGGCTATTCATCCAGGTAAAATGCCAGAGATACCAGAGTACGCCGATGATCATGGCTGATGCCTTCAACCCCATTGGTAGCAAGGCTTCCTGGAGATACCCCCTCCATCCGTATTCTTCAGCAAAGGCATAGGCTAAACCCAAAGCAACCATAGCCATGCCATTGATGTGTATATTTTCGAAGAAGTCGGTTTGACGAATTCCAATCACAAGACCAAGGCCTAATGGAATAAGTAAGGCTATTAGACTACGGCTTGGCCGACTTCCCCAAATGCTGAATTGCTTAGTGTCTCTTTTCCAGATGCTTAGTACAACTAGAGCACCGACCATTGGCCCTAGCCCCTTTAAGCCCGCCCAGATATTGTTGCCGAAGTATTGCAATGCTGACCAGGCTATTAGTAAACTAATGGCATAGAAGGCAATTACACTAATCCAATTTATCCGCTTTTCCATATCTAAATATTTTGTTTAACTTACCCTTTCCGGCTTCTCTCCGGAACCTCATTCCTGACTAATCCCCGGCTGAGACTAAAAACTCAAAACACGATTAACAGCATGCCTAATTACGCATTGGTCACTGGTGGTTCGCGTGGTATTGGACGAGCCATTTGTTTGAAACTAGCTGAGCAAGGATTCAATCTTCTTATCAACTATCGCTCTAATCTCGAAAGAGCTCAAAATACCCTTTCAGAAGTCCAAGCATTTGGAGTGGAAGCCGAGCTTATTCCTTTTGATATCGGTGATTCCAAAGCCGTACGCGAACACCTAGGTGGATGGGTTCAGCGCAATCCCGATAAGTTTATCGAGGTACTCGTCAATAATGCCGGCGTACGCCGAGATAACCTCATGATCTTTATGAAAGAAGAAGAGTGGGAAGAGGTAATTAATACTAACCTCAACAGCTTCTTCTATGTCACCAAACAAGTCCTTCGAAAAATGCTCACCAAAAAATCGGGTAGCATTATTAATGTGTCTTCCCAATCGGGTAGTACCGGATGGAAAGGTCAGGTCAACTATTCAGCAGCGAAATCTGGATTATTTGGTGCCACTAAGTCATTGGCTATCGAACTGGGCACTAAAAATGTGCGCATCAATACCATCACACCGGGCTTCATCAAAACGGAAATGATCGAGGAAATACCAGAGGATCAATACAAGGAAATCGTGGCACTAAAACGCTTCGGTACCGCTGATGAAGTGGCCAATTTGGTGGCCTTTTTAGCTTCTGATCGTTCTTCTTATATCAATGGACAGGTGATTACCATTGATGGTGGCTATCACCCTGGGTTTTGATCTGGCTACTTTAAGCCTGGATCTTGAAGAGCATTTCTGCTACTCCAACAACCCGGTTCTTTACACGAGAAATACACTTTGCTTTTACGGCTGTATGGAGATCCACTAGAATGAATATTTCAGTCTGGATCACAGAGGCAACAGCAATTTCCTGCTCTACCTGAAGCCTTTTGATGGCGGTCAGGTACCCTTTCTGTGCAGTTTCTCCTTTTTCTTCAGCAGCAATGACCTTGTGCAGGGCTACAGTCTGTGCCATGTGCTCGATCAAGCCTGCGGTTTCAAAGCGTCCATTGCGGACGTATATATTATCTGGTGTGATCGTTAATTCTGCTTTCACAGAGGCAGCAGCATGTTCTAATACCTGATCGACCATCAATGCTGGCCCCTTATGGGGGAGCGATTGTACTAAATGATCACGGGTACGTACGAGTTCCTTAGTTACCATTTTGTTGGTGTTTCATATTGGTAAGGAAAAGCTCTGGATGCACCATATTCCGAATAGGCCCTTCTGCAGGAAGATCGAATGCACCTTTACGAGTGATTAAGAATATATTTTGGCGATACCACCATTTGATATTACTATCATTCCAAATAACGGGGCGGATGAGGTCATGAAACTCGAAACCTTTTGCTGCAAATAGTGCTTGCCAGTAGTCCGGCCATTGTTCGTTAATATGGTTCAATCCTCCCTGGTGTGGAATCGCGGCGGAAAACAATACCGCATCTGCCAGATTAGTGAGGAAAGCCACTAGATTTTCCGCAGATTCAGGCTTCAAGTGCTCCGCTACTTCTAAGCAAATTGCCAAGTCAAATTGCTCTTCCGTTGGGAATTTCTCCAACTCTTCTAGGTTTGTTTTTAGGATATCCCCCTTATCGATCAACACTTTATTCAAGTTGAGGTAATCGCCATCAATTCCCAATACCCGGTTTGCTCCTTCTTCCTGAAAAACCTTAAGCCAGGCTGCGAGGCCACAACCCACATCCACCACGCTTTGGGTAGGTACGTATTTGGCTACTTCAGGAATGATACGTCGTGGTGACTCCAGGTCGTGGTGTACATAGGTGTAATGCACATAGCGTTCTGGGTTCTTTTGGATCATTTCCCACACTCTTTTGGAAAGTGCTGTTTCTTTATTGAGAATATTCGAGGACATACTATTAGCAATTTGAGATGTTATGAATGATGGATTTCTTGAACTTAGAAACTGATCCCGCCTGTCACTTCTATTCGTTGGGCATTTACCCAGTCGGACATTCCACTGGCCAGGAAGACAATGACTTTAGCCACGTCCTCAGGAGTGCCCAGGCGGCTATCTGGCGCCTTACGCAACATGTACTGCTTGATCACTTTGGATACGGTATCGTTGGCATCGTCAGTGGTGTCGATCAAGCCGGGCGCAATGATGTTGACGGAAATATTCTTCTTTCGATATACTTTTACAAAAGACTGTGTAACGTTTTCTAGAGCAGCCTTGGAGGCACCATAAATCACCATCTTTTCTGAAGGTGTTTTGGCCGTAGTAGAAGAAATGTTGACTACCTTTCCTCCTTCACGGATGAAGCTATATGCATCTTTCATTAAGTGTAAAGGGGCCTTCACATTGATGGTGAAAAAGCGATCAAAGACATCATCTTTTACTTGCCAATGGGTATTAAAAGCATAGATTCCGGCATTGTTGACGAGTAAATCCAATTGACGTGCCTCTTTTGTTAGAATTGGCTCGACTTGAGTAGGAAAAAAGGCTTTGATGGCTTCCATATCACTGAAGTCGGCTTGTAGAAGCCATATCTTGCGGCCTAGTTTTTCTACGTCCACTTTCAGGCTATCAGCATGCGCAGTAGACCGGTTGAAATGCACGACCAGATCGCATCCATTTTGGGCCAGAGCCAGGCTAATACTTCTACCAATACCCTTGGCTCCTCCAGTTACTAATGCTATTTTTTGATCAAGAATCATATGCTTTACATTTTATGAAGCGTTCTTAATTTTCGTTAATTATGCTCGCTTAACTGAGTACTGGTTTTCTGATCTGAAACTGTTCTTCTCTTCCGATCTCTAAAGCTTGATTGATAAATTTGGCATATCTCAATTCACTATTTTGCAGTTCTGTAATTTGGTCAGCATTCACTTCCCAAAGTTGCTGGAAGTCAACACTAGTGACGATTTCTCCTAGGGAGTCATCTTGAATCCAACCAAATTCTTTTTGCGTATTAATGCCATTTTTGATCTCTCCTTTCCAGCTGATTACTACTTTTTGGTAGTAGTAAGGATTGAAGCGGATGGCCTCGCTGAAAAAGGGGATATTCAGAATCAGTTGATCACTCGTTGGAGCTAGGAATTCCTCCAAGCTACCTTCGCTGTAGTGAATCGGAATCTCCGAGTCTACCCGATTAGCATTACTCTCACATATCGTTATCTGAGACAACTTCTTATGCTGCAGATATAGCGCTTTTAAAGAGGCAGATGGAAGCGCCTCAGCGCCGCGAATCACCAATTGGATCGATACTAAAATGCTCTGTGCAACCTGCCCCAAAGCTTGCCACAAGCGTTCGAAATCTAGATCATCCTGTAAATCGATGAAGAGGTTCAAAAACCTGCACCCTTGAGCGGGCAACTCTCGTAAGGCTGTGCCCAGATCATAACTCTTTAGGTCACTAAGGACAATAGCATTTTGTATGGTTCCAGGGTAATAGTAGAATAAAGGCAATTGCGGAAACTTTTGTGGATCATCTACATAAAACCCTAAGTCATAGTCTTGCAGAAAATCAATGTACTGCAAAAGTGCCTTGGGTTGATCCGCTGCATAGGTCTCTACTATCTTGTCCAAAGGCTGCTCTCGTAGTTCTTCTAGTATACCCACCAATACCTTTGGGATATAAAACACCCTGGCTTGTTTGAGATCGTATATGGCTGCTCTTTTCTCGCCTTCTACTACCTGGTTGTGTGCGAAGAGTATGAAGTAAGGTTTACTGGTTGTCATCAATGTATGCGTATAGTTATCATAATGAGTGAATACTTATCTCTTGACGATTTACCGCTCAGCTATACGGCTTCGAGTTGTGCTTCCTGTTGGAAGAACCCCTGTTGTAGCGCACTTCGCCTGTCAAGAATCTTCACTGGTTTTCTCTTTTTATGTACCTGATGAATCTTTCGCAATTGCCCAATATTGGCTATCTCTAGCCTTGGGCTAACCCGAAGATGTCCTTTAATTGCTTCCTGTAATTCGTTTCGTGTGTTTCTTTCCGTTCCAGCTTCTACGAAGACCGAAACCGTATCACTCCCGAGTTCATCATTTTCAATCAAGATCAGATAGTCCTTGACATTGGCATTGGCATTCAAAAGGTTGGCGATAGCAGGGGGATAAATCGTGGTTCCCTTTAGCTTGATGCGTTGTTGCTTTCTGCCTATCACTGGACTTACGCGTACCGTGTTCCTCCCGCAGGCGCAGGTGGGCGTTGATAGAGACACCAAATCACCTGTCTTGTATCGTATCAATGGAAAAGCTTCTACACCAAGTGTGGTGATGGTGAGCTCTCCCACCTGCCCTGGCGGTAGAGGACGGTTATCTGCATCCAGGCATTCGACAATTACCAGTTCCGGATGATGATGACCACCACGTTGGCAGCTACATTCCGTGAATGCGGCTGCCATTTCCGTGGCAGCATAAGTAGAAAATAGTTCAACGGACCACTGGCTCTTAATCCTCCTGGATATATTGTTATCGGAAAAATCCAACCGGCGTATGCCCTCCCCAATACAGATTATTTTTTGGATACTACTCTGCTGAAAATCGATCTGCTGCTCCTTGGCGTATTCCAAGAGGCGAATGATGAAGGAGGGTACTGCGATGAGTACGGTGGGTTTATACCGGAAGATATTTTCCCATTGGGTGCTCAATGCATCCACCCCCGCTCGTATCAAGCCAGCCCCAATCTTGCGAATGCCTAGGAAGTATGCGATGCCAGCCATGAATTGCTTATCCATGGTTGTACAGAGCATTACCTTATCACTCGCTTGTACTCCGGCGCATGAGAGCGAGATGTACTCATTGTAGGCCAATCGATCGATATCTCTATCTGTCATCGGAATGATGAGCGGAGATCCAGTTGTTCCAGAAGTAGTAGAATAATCAATAATCTGATGTTCGGGAACGCAAATCAAATCTTGGTGAAAGCGTTGGATGTCTTCCTTGGATGTCGTTGGAAGCCGGAATAGATCTTTAGTCGTTCGGATTTTGTCTAAGTCGATATGGTTTTCTCGGAAAACACGCTGGTAGTAGCTAGAGTATTGGGCTACGTACTTGAGTGTATCCTGTAAACGAATATCTTGGTACAACTGTATCGCGGCAACGGCTTGTCGTTCTATTTCCGGAATAAACATCAGATATTATTTTTTAATTCAAGGCTGAAATGGGAGGCTAATTCTTCTGCCGCCCATACTTTAAATCGGATCACTACCGCACCAGGCTTACTCGCTTGAATGTGCCAATCGTATCTAAGTTGCTCTTGATTAGGTCGAACGACCTTTAAGAACTTGGCTTGCCGGATCTCCAAATGATAGAGTGGAGTAGGCAGGCATTCCTTGATTAGGTTGATTCCAATTTGAATCAAACAAGCACCTGGTGTGATGGGGTCAGCGGGAAAGTGGCCTCGATAAACCGCATGTTGTGGGTTTAATCGAATGATCGAGGCCCCTCCCTGAGGTTTTACCTCATACTGCTCGACCTCATATAGTGGATAGTAATGACTCATTAAAGTCATTAGGATCTGATTTTTAGCTTGAGCAAAGAAACGTTGATGGCGTCGCGATCTCGGATTTCTTCAATGTCATAACCTGCTCTGTCAATCAATCCCGAGAAAGTCTTATAGTCGTACATTTGACTAGTACCATTAGCCATAGTGGTGAAGTATAGAGATAGTTGCTGCAAGACTACCGCTCCTGCCTCATGCCACTGACGATCCCAGAATTCCTCCTGTACATATACATGTCCGTCTTCAGTGAGGTGATTGCGGCATCTGTTGAGGATCTTGACTATGGTCTCATCTCCGAAGCAATCGAGGAATTGACTCATCCAGATTACATCGAACTTACCCGTCAAATGTTGATTGTCATCCAAAATGTTGATCGGCTGGAAACTCACTCTAGACATATCTACACCTTGCTTGCTTAGATTTTCTTTTGCGAGCGCTACTTGCTCTGGAAGGTCAGCAATGGTAAACCTGACATTTGGTAGTCTTTCCAAGGCTACTTTGCAAAATTTACCGGTGTTCCCACCAATGTCCAGAATATGTATAGGATCATTCTGGACAATGTATTCGATAGCTCTTGGGAAGGATATATCAGAATAATAGTGATCAAAATTGAACCAGCTTTCTTGCACTTGAGGCGGCAAGGAAGAAAGCCCTTTGTAGATAGTCGGCCATTCACCAAACACTTTCAAGCCAACAGGCTTACCCTCGTCAATGCACTCCTCGAGATAGAACATGCCATTGTAACATACGTCATGAACGAAGTCCATATTTACTTTTGGCATTTGATCGTTGACCAAGAAGAATCCCACCTTGGTGAGTGCAAAACGGTCGTCATTACATTCGTAGATCACGCCCGCACTCAAGCCGGATTGCATAAGTACGCGTGCTCCATAGAAGGAAATGCCTGTGGCATCGGCTACTTCCTGATAGGTAGCTCCTTCACGGCCTACTTTGCGTAGGTGATCGAAAACGCCTTTCTTGATCATGACCCGAACGGCCTGAAATATCATGGGCGCGAAGGTGATTTCTAAGGCTTTACGATGAGCCTCGATGGCTGGTGTGTTATCTATCTTAAACATGTGCTGCTGCAAATTTATTAGTGAATAGTTGAGATTCTTTTGCTAGGACGGATTCGATAATTTCCACCGTACGCTTCCGTCCGTTGAGGCCCTTAAATTGGGCGCTAAGCTCGGTGGCTCGTGCTTTGTATTCCTTGTTTTCCAAGAGGCGCTTGGCCATTTCATGTACTTTTTCGGTGCTTAAGTGCTGGACAGAAATGTAGTCACCTGCCCCACTGTATCGCAATCTGGCAGAGGTGCCCGGTTGATCAAAGGAAATGGGAATGGCCAAGGTCGGGACACCCTGAGAAACGGCATCCATGACGGTATTGAGCCCTCCATGCGTGACACAAAGACTAGCCCGCGACAACAATTCAAACTGAGGAGCATAGTCTACTACAATAGCATCAGCTGGTATATCATCGGGATTGATGTCGACGCATTTATTTCCCAATGAGATAGCTAACTGTACATCAAGATTCTTAAAGGCTCTGGCCACCATATTGAATACATCTGCTCGAAGATTCAGTATGGTCCCTAGGGAGAAGTAGACCAAGGGCTTGCCATTCAGTTTTTCATAGGGAAACTGTAAGCTTGAAGGATATTTATCCTTGATCGGGCCAACATTTTCAAAGCAAGCAGGAGACGATTGTCTAGGGTAATCAAGGAAGGCAGGGATCTGCGCTACTTGAGCATAAGGGGATACGGGGTAGAAATTTTTTCTACAGTCATATGGCTCCAGTCCATGTTTGACTCGCTCCTTATTGATACATTCAAAAAGAGGCGCAAACTCCTTTACAAAACCTTCGATTCCCATCCTGTTTCTGGAACGAGCAGCTGGTGTATCAGCATAGGCCCAGTTGGTGAAGAAAGGAGGAATGCTTTCTTCCCAGTCGAGATTTAGACCAACAGCTACAGACACATAAGGGATTCCCATGTAATCTGCTACTGTTGCACCTGTGAAATCACTTTGATCGACGATCGCAAAATCTACGCCTTCTTCCTCCAGAGCACCCGGGAGTTCTAGAAACCAAAGTCGGATCTGTGCCAATTGGCCACGTAGCCAGAAACGCATAGCGTCCAATCCGTGACGCGTGCCTAAACCTTTTTGAATATAGTTAACGGCATTTCTCGGAATTTTTCCCAAGCCAATTGGGTGGAAGTCAAACCCAGCGGCAAGAATCCTCGCTTTGACTTCATTGAATTGGAAAAATACCACGGAGTGACCCTTTTCTTGTAGTTCTTTGCCAATGTACAGGAAGGGATTAATATGCCCTACTGTCGGAGGAGTGATGATACCGATCCGTGCCATAATTTATTGATTTGTGGATAACAGGGTGAAAGAAAAATTACTGGCTCTAAACTGATTGATAATCAGAATGCGCTGTGGGTGCAGTGTTTTGGGGAGTTCTAATGCTTCAGGAGATATCTCTCCTCTTAGCACCTGCTCCGCCAGCCAAACGCCAAAGGCTGTCGAAGTAGGGAACTCCCCGCAATACTGCTTAAACAAAACGACATTTTTCTTTGCCCCCAATCCTGGGAAATATGTTGAAAATTGTTCTTCATTGTAGAAACCGCTAAATACTAAATCTGGAGTCGCACCTTCGTTGGCTTCTAGAAAAGCTTCCAGTTTTTCTTGGGCCTGTGTTGGCCCAAGCCCCAGATAACTCTGGCAATCTGTGATAAGAACATCACCTTTTGCTACTTCTTTATTTAGTGCAAAGAAGATGGCATTCTCTCCCAAGCGCACTTCTGATGGCTCGTCTTGCTGGCTTTCTGTATCCAGGAACCCAGAGTGGCGAATGATATCGCTATAGGAAATAGGCAACTCATCCGCGCCGCCTACGAGGACTGTCTGGTCAGGTTGCTCTTCAAGCAAGATTTGAGCATCCAGTAAACTGCTCTCAAAAGCCCCACCCCGGTTCGTATAAGTGGTTGTATAGCCCTCTATACCTAGGGATAGTACGATTTGCCCGGTGACATCACTTAAAAGCGATTGTAAAAAGTAAACAGGGGATAAATTTTGTTCCTGCTTCTCAATCATTCTGCTAATGAAATTGTCCAAGGCACTAAACCCACCGGTACTAGTAGCTACGATAAGAGATTCTGCTACTTGTTTCTTGGTTTTGGCCAAACAGTCCTTCGCGCTGTAGATCCCCATTTTTGCAACCTTCGAAAGCCTGCGCAATTGCCGAGCCTCGATATGTTCTTTGTAATCCACTGTTTGTACTTGGAAGTCTCCTCCCGGAGGAGTTTCAGTGCTTCCCGCTTGGGAAAATATCCCTGGGTTTATGCATGAACTTGCGCTGATTGCTAATCTCATAGCTTTATATTTTAGAGAAGATAACCGTACTGCAATATCCTCCCATACCCATTGAATTACTCATGGTATTTTTTACACTTGCCGTGACGGATTCTAGTTGTGGAATCAATCCATGTTCTTCAATCGGATTTTCAAAATTGAGGTTGGGCGGGATGACCTGGTGTTGTAAGGCCAAAACTGAGAAAATTCCTTCAATAGCTCCGGCCGCTGCTAGGGTATGCCCGGTAAAAGCTTTAGTCGAGCTAAAATGGGGAACCTTGTCGCCAAACACCCGCTGGAGAGCTACACCCTCCGTAAGGTCATTGTTGGGAGTAGCTGTCCCATGCGCATTGACATAGTCAATTTCTGATGGTCGCTTCTCTGCCAAAAGCAAAGCCTCGGACATGGCAGCGGTAAGGCCACGAGCATTTGGTGAGGTGGAAGTAGCATGGTAGGCATCATTCCGTACACCAAAGCCTGGTATGCTAGCTAAGGCTTGACTGCCAGATCGCCGCTTACTTGTTTCGGATTGAAGGATTAGGAATCCTGCTCCTTCTCCAAGATTAATGCCTGTTCGATCTCTATCAAAAGGGCGGCAGTGATTTTTTGACAATAGAAATAAGGAATCGAATCCATTGATAGTCACCTTGGTCAAAGCGTCTGCTCCACCTACAATCACAGTATCTAATAGGCCCGCTCTAATCATGCGACTACCAAGTATGATAGCGTGAGTAGCGGATGCGCAAGCGGTATTTATATTGGTTACGAATCCATTGATGCCTAGTACCCTCGCCATTTCCTCAATGCAGTCTGCGGCATCATGGGTTTGAAATCTTCGACTTTCGACACCACCGTGCTTGTATTGCTCATAATAGGTTTCTGTTTGTCGCAAGCCGCCCACTGAAGAAGCACCGATGAAGCCTACTTTTCCTTCTAATACACCTTCACCAGCCTGTTCCAGGGCTTCTTCTAAAGCCAAACTACCTAAAAGAAGGGTTCTGGAAAGATGTTCAGGACGAATACTCAGATTCTGGATCCTGCTGTACAATTCGGTATCACTTAGGGGGACCTCACCTGCTGGAAAGAGACCTTGTTTTACCGTGGAAAGGTGAGTTAGGCTTCTAAGGCCTGTTTCTCCATTCCATAGATTTTCCATATGTTCGTCCCTTCCCAATCCAATGGCGGAAACAATACCGATACCCGTTACATATACATTAGACTTCATGTCGTACCGCTTTGAGGAGTTGATTAATGCGTAAGGACTTCTTTGCGTGGTGGATCAGGCTGATAGGTTCGTTTAGCCGTCCACAAGTAGTTCTTGATCTTTCTAAGTATATCATCGTATGGGATATCTTTTTCCCAATCTGGTATGATTTGTTTCATCTCGTCATAAACCCTTTTATTCGGAGTAGCCAATTCATCGCTTATTCCTAGATAATCGATGGAGTGAATGACGGCTTGACTGTACACTGCTAGTACTTCATAGGTGTTGTGTATCACCTTTTGAGCCATCATGGCGGCATTACTACCCATACTCACCACATCCTGGTTGTCATTATTTGTGGGAATGCTATTGATATATAAAGATCCTCCCAAGGCTCTGTTCTCTGCTACTGTAGACGTGGCTGTGAATTGCGTGCCTTGCAAACCCAGGTTGAGGCCCAGTATACCCTGATTGACAAACGGCGGAAGAATACCATTCAGGCGATTGTTGAAAACATAGTTTAATTGCCGCTCTACTAATACGGATAGTTTAATGATGGAGAGCTTGAGTTTATCCATTTCGAAGGAGATATAATCCCCATGGAAATTTCCACCATGAAATACTTCCTGCGCTTCGAAATCGATAATTGGGTTATCGCTTACTGAATTTATTTCATTGACCAGGGTTCTTTCACAATCTCTGAGTGTATCGAAGATTGGGCCTAGAATCTGAGGAACACATCGGATCGAATAGTACTCTTGCATCTTCGATTTCAATACAGCATCCTGTTGATCTTCTAGGAATTCATAGTTTCCGGCTCTACTCTTCACGCGCTTGCTTCCCGCTAAACGATTGATCAACTTTCTGGCGATTTGAGATTGCCCCCAGTGTTGCTTGGCATCATTAAGATTGGTGCTGTAAAAGTCATTAAATACACCGAGTACTTCGTATAACATAGAGGAAAACACCAAGACCCAATCTACTAGCTTCTTGGCTGCAAAATAGTTGGCGAAGCCAATGCCATTCATGGCTGCGGTCCCATTTATTAGAGCTAGCCCTTCTCTTAAGTCAATCTCTAAGGGTTTAATATTCAGCGCAGTGAATACATCTTCAGTTCTGCGGATTTTTCCATCATACCAAACCTTACCCTCCCCAATCAAGGCCAAGGCTACGTGTGACAATTGGACCAAATCCCCACTTGCCCCTACACCACCATGTGCATAAATGACAGGATATATTTCGTTGTTGAGCAACTCGCAAAGGAGCTGAATAGTGCGTGGATTAATTCCAGAATAGCCTTGTGCTAGCGTATTCAAACGAGCCAACAATATGGCACGGGTAAGGTTGGGAGATAGTATTTCTCCACTACCAGCTGAATGACTTCGGATCAAATTGAACTGAAGTTGCTTGCTTTCTTCTCTAGGCACCATATACTGGGCCATTGGACCAAAGCCCGTATTTACACCATACACCAAATTGTCTTTAGCATACTTCATCAAGAAATCGAAACTCTGTTGTGCTCGGGTCGTTGAATCATCGGCGACATTGACTTGGCGTTTTCGGTAAACGATCTCGTAAATGTCCTGCGTCGTTAATTTCGTGTCGTTAAATATATACATGGCTATAAAGGTTTTATGATGGATTGATAGATCAGGTCCTGTAGGAGGTTTTCTCCTAGCATTTGACTGCCTACCTGCCGACTCATCGGCCCTTCTTTAATTTTTTTGAGTAGCGCAAAAACGGGAGCAGAGATTTTGGCAGATTGATAGGAAAGAATATCTACGAGGTAATATTCTCCGTCCTCTGCATAAAAATTGAAATGCTCTTTATTGAATATTAATGTTGATCCGGTAATGCTCTTTTTGATGGTTTGTACCGTTGTTTTTAGGCGCTGGAAAAAAGAGGGACTTTCTTTGTTCTCTTGCACGATGCCTGTTAGGCGTTGATGGATAAAGGGTAACTCCTGCCATTGATAATAATGGGATTGGAGTTGTTCGTAGAATTGATCGAATAGATCCTGTACACAAGCATCTACCCCTGCTTTGCCAGTCTGCGCAACTCGAATTGGATCCTTAAAGTGGATCCCGACTTTGTGGTCTCCTAAGCGAGGAGAGAAAATAGGGATTACGGGTATGTTTAATCGCTGTGCGATTTCGAAAACATAGGTAGGAGCCATTAATTTGAGATGCCCCAGCTGCGCCTCTGTATTCCGCTTGTCCTCCATCTCGTTTTGGAAGAAGTCAAAGTAGAACAGGATGTTCTTTCCCTTTTTAAAGGCGCTATAGATTCTGAAGACGGCATCAGGTTCTAGGCCGCTAATGTTCTCCGAAGCAAAAATTTCTCTTTTGTTTTCATAATTGGGATCATTGCTGTCAATCACGATCACGTCGTTTCCTGCTAATTCTCTCGTGACTGTTACTATATCGTATTCCAATAATTTTAGCGCTGTGGGTACATGCAAATATCCACCGAAGTGAAAGGCGCAGAATAAAAATGGTCCTTCTCCTTTGACTTGGTTCTTTACATCTAAAATGTGATCTACAACAAAGTGCAGATGAAGTTGAGTGTCCAATTCAGTGAGGGCGAGTTGAGAGAGGTACTGATCATGGGTTTGATGGCCGTCTTGAAATTGATCTTCGCCAAATAGATGATAGCGATTCACGTTGCAGAATAAGGCCTGTTTTTCGGTGTTCAATTCTTGAACAAAACCCTTTCCCAGCAGATCGGGACGATCGGCAACCGGTTGTTGGGACTGCCTGACGGCTTCTTGGTATGTTGCGATTGTAGTGATCATGTTGCTAGAATTTTGAATTGTTCTAATTCGACTTTACTTGAAAACTGGGTAGGCGGGCAACCGAATCCCCTAATGGAGACCGGTTGCGCCCTCCCTTATTTGCGATTATTTCTAACATAAGTGCTAACCATTTCTGTCGATTCAAATTCAGGTAAGTGGGAAAACCGGGGCATTACATACCCGAGGGTAAATCCCCGGTTCTTCCTACTTCAAGTAGTGGAAATTACTCTGCGCTTTCTGCAGGTGCTTCCTCAGCTTTTACTTCGCTATCACCGAAGTCACAAAGCAAGCTACCAGCCGTGTCAGCAAAAGCAGCTAGTTGTACCATTTCCAAACGCTCTTCAAGAGCTACTGCATCAAAACCTTTGTTTAAATTCTCAATGTTCTTAGACATGATAATTGGATTTAAAAAGTGATAAAATGAATAATTTTTCGTTGTGGTCTGAGGGCTTATAATGCCCCAGTGTTGAACTCATTTTCAGCTTTTCAATCCTTGACAAAGGGAGGGAGAACCGGGCCACCAGGTTTGGCAGATCCCGGATTCTTCCTTCATACAGCTAGAAATTACTCTGCACTTTCTGCTGGAGCTTCAGCTTCTACCTTCGTATCACCGAAGTCACAAAGCAAGCTACCAGCCGTGTCAGCAAAAGCAGCTAGTTGTACCATTTCCAAACGCTCTTCAAGAGCTACTGCATCAAAACCTTTGTTCAAATTCTCAATGTTCTTAGACATGATAATTGGATTTAAAAAAGTGTAAAATGAATGATTTTTTGTTGTGGTCTGAGGACTTATAGTGCCCCAGTGTTGAACTCATTTTCAGCCTTTAAATCCTTGACAAAGGGAGGAGAACCGGGCTATCCTGGTCGACAGATCCCGGATTCTTCCTTCATGCAGCTGGAAACTACTCCTGACCTTCAGCAGGTGCTTCAGCTTCAGCTTCTACTTTCGTATCACCGAAGTCACAAAGCAAGCTACCAGCCGTGTCAGCAAAAGCAGCTAGTTGTACCATTTCCAAACGCTCTTCAAGAGCTACTACTTCAAAACCTTTGTTCAAATCTTTGATGTTCTTAGACATAGCAAACAGAATTTAATGGTTAAAAGAATGAATAAGGTTTGTGGTCCGTATCGAGATACTAGGTGCAAAACCGTCCATTTTGTACCCTTGGTATCCAGTGTGTCAATAATCGCTATGTAATAAATCAGTGGTTTATCTACGCTTCAAAAGCGGTCGGATTATAAAGTGTTTTATGATGCGAGTCAGGAAGAAAACATTGATGAACAAACCAAAACAAAGTTTACTTACTACTTGCCAATCTTCCTTGAGGTAGGCCCATCCAAAAGCGGCAATTTTACTGCCTATTGCTGATAATTCCCAGCTGTTTTGGATGGTGAGCCATGCTAAGGCGATCAAGATAAATCCCATTACCAATACATAACCGAAGGAGTAAATCAATATCGGTAGTTCTTTATACAATAACCGTAAAGTGCCGCCAACTGTATAGCCATCTCGGCTTATGATCCTCCGCAATAGCTGCACCGGATAGCGCCGGGCACGTTGTGTTAGGTTGGGTAGGCCAAAAAGGTCACTATATACCCAGTAACCGTCATTGCGTAGGAATGGGTTGACCGAATACATGATGTAAGCTAGGTTGGCGATAAAGAAATACTTAAATACAATTTGGATGTCTTGGCCCTCCGTCAGATAATACCCTCCGACAAGTAAAATATTGGAAATGAGTTGGAAATAGATTCCGCCAATATTGACCACAATGCGTTTCCAACGATTGAGATTCCAGATACTGGTTACATCTGTAAAGAAGACTGGAAAAACCAGGTAGAATCCGAAGCCGATGGAATCTGAGGGTTCCTTGTAGTGGGCAGAAGCTGCGGCGTGGCCAAATTCATGAAAGAAAGCTAAACCGATCAAACCTGCATAGGTCAATAGAATGGCAACGAGGCTGCTGCCTAAGGATCGGCTTTCTAGTAGGATTCCTTCGTAGTAGAGGACACCGGTAAACCAAAAAGTAATGTAAAAAGAAATGGGTAGTAAGAAAAACAAGATGTACTTATTGAACAAAGGTGCTAGTACCTGAGTGACTGCCTTGATGGTATTTTCGCCCATCAGTTTGACTCTCCAATACACATAGCTGTTCAAGGTGTGTTCCTGTTGTTCATTCACTTCGATCTTGCTGACAAACTGATTCAGATATTCTAGCAATTGATCCTTACTAATGACAACGTCATTCTGGTCAGAAATCCGGGTAGCTATTTGGTCGAGATTGAGGTTTTGCTTTAACAGATCCAGGCTTTGGAAAAGCAAGGCTCCAATGGAGAACATCCTGCCTTCGTAAGTCGCTGTATAAAGTTGTTTGTCGACCTGATGAATAGCTACCTCCTTTAATGTTTCCAGGTTGCGAAAGTCCATGGCATTGATAATAATAGTGAGGAAAAATTTGCTTGATACTGTCTGAACAGTGCTGTAGATGTAAGGCTTTGATAAGCCCACCTGCTATTAAGCAGTAACGGCTGTCTGAGCAGCAACGAATTCTGCCAATGTTGTCAGTGATTCAAAATGAGGTGTAAGACTTTCAATCTCTGTAATGGTGATGTTGTAGTCTCTTTCTAGGATTACAACGATCTCCAAACCATCGATAGAGTCCAAACCTAAGCCTTCTCCAAAAAGAGGATCGTTGGCATTCACTGTAGCAGGATCAATGTCGACTAGATTCAGTTGCTCAATGATTTTGTTTTTAAGCTCATTAACTAACTGTTGCTTTTCCATAATCGAAACAAGTTTTATTGATGTTAAGAATAATAGTATCCAAGTTGATGAGGTCTGATCGATCTATCCATAAGAAGGTGGATAGAAACTGATCGGGACCGTAGTAGTCCATCCAGCCGATGAGGCAGGTATCTAGCTTTTGATCGTGGAAGAGTGATTTGGCATAATCTCTCAGCAGATCAAAATTGTATTCGGATTGTAGAAAGAGATAGTTCTCTCCCTGAAAGTTATGTTGGATGGACAGTTCGCCGAGTACCGCACTAGGTAAGGTGTAGGTGAACTGTGCCGGACTATAGTTAATTTTTTCTTCTGCAAATACGCGAGAGAAATAGTGATTGTCCGTAAAATAGGAGCCACTTTTACTCGCTATTAACAGCCCTGTTTTTGCCGGATCATACTTACCTGCTGCTGGTACTATCGGTAGGGCCGTAAGAAACCCCAGCTGGCAAAAGCGATCCATCTTATGAAACTTTGGATAAGCTAGGCCAAAGTGTCGGTAAGCATCTAGAAAGAAATTTTCCCTTTCCTCCGGACGAACTGCAAAGATGCATTCGTCATTGTGCTTAATGGAATTCGGTTGTATGCTGCAATAAGTGGCCATGATTCTTTGATTGTAAGCGTTTGTCTATTTAGGCTCTGATTTTCTCTACCATTAGGCAGGCGTTTCCACCACCAAAGCCCGAGGCAGTCTTTAAAAATCGCCGCATAGGACTCCACTTCAGTTGCGTTATCGGTTGTTGCTGGACATCTTCTCCTGCCTTCTGAAAGCCTACGGATGGGAGCAATAGGTTGTCTCTAAGCGCTGCGATTGAGATCACTGTTTCAACCAATCCTGCTGCTCCAAGTGTATGGCCGTAGATTCCTTTTAGACTAAAGAAGGGAACTGTTTCCAGCCCTGATTGTCCAAATGCCTTGGATTCCATGGCATCGTTGTAGCGTGTACCGGTACCATGAGCGGATATAAAATCAGGCGCTTTATCTTCTCCTACCGTTTGTAGGCAGTGGTTAATCGCCTGGGTCAAACCTTTAGCTTCTCGAGAGGGCGCTGTCATGTGGTTGGCATCATTGCTAGATATACCCGCTATGATTTTCATATCCGTATCCTTGTCGGCCTCGTGGTTAAGAATGACTCCTGCACAGCATTCCCCCAGATTCACTCCTGTTCTATCTTGATCAAATGGTCTACACCGGCCTTTAGCATAGGCTTTGAGAGAGTAGAAACCCGATATGGTGAAATCTGTTACCAGGTCAGCGGCCACTACAAGTGCTTTATCATAGACGCCGGCAGCAATCAACTGCCTACCCAGGAGAATTCCTTCTACGCCTGAGATACAGGCATTGGATACCACAATAGGTAGGTTTTTGAACTTCAATTGTCGAGCCATGAAACCGGCCGACTCTGAGAATAGAATTCGGTTTTCCGGGATGGTACTCTCTGGTTGAAACAATAGATCTATGTTGCCTTTTGTAGTGCAAAGGATAAATAGACTTCTCGAATCTTCGGGCTTGAAATTCGTGGAATCGATCAGCCGTTTGGCTGTGACCAAGGTCATTTTTTCCAATTTCGTGAGTCGTTCTTCGGTTGCTAGGATCGCGTCGTATTGTTGCTCCTGTGCCTCGTTGATCCGGGAACAAAAGATCTCTGTTCGTGCAGCTTTAGATTGATGTACTCGCAGAGCTGATGCCCCGTTCTTTACTTGCTCGAAGTTGGCTGTCAAACCAATGCCTAATGGGCTTACTATTTCTGCTGCTGTTATATAGCTTGATCTCATGATGCGAGTACTTTTTGACGCCATTGTTTAAAGAATTGTGGTTGGACCATGACGAGATTCATGTCTTTGTCGGTAAATACCTGACAGGTTCTGCCGCTGCACACCAGCTCTCGATCGCTGTTGTATATCTCGTAACTGAACTTGATCTTGGCCGCGTCTGTATCCTCAAAGGTGGTCTCTACTTCGACGATATCTCCATACCGCAGCACTTTGTTATATTTCACGTTAACCTCTACAATAGGTACCACATATCCTCGATCTAAAATGTCCAGATAGCCAATGCCATATCGTTTATTAAATTCCTCTCTTCCGTCTTCAAAATATTTGACATAACGGCCATGCCACACGATCTGTAGGGAATCCACATCACTAAAGCACACTTCTACTTTTCTAGAACTTGTTATGGTCTTTTTCATCAGTTGTGAATTATTCCCCTTCATGGATACCATTGATCGGCTTGTGATTGTTTTTCTGTAAGTAATTTTTAGTCTGGTGTTCAGTACTTTCACTGAAGCGATCTTTTAATCGCATCTCCGCCAGCTTTATCTTCAGCCGTCTAAGCATGAAGTTGTGAGTCAGTGGGAGATCACTTTGATCTTTGGGTTCGAAGATGTCGTGATATTCCTCTTTCATAGCATATGATTGTTAAGATGAACTCAAAACATTTGATCTTTTCTTCGATGGTGCGGTATCCGTTGCTATTAGGTACTCAGCTATTTTCTTTTCCAGGTAGTAATTACAGTGTCTGGACTCTAATAGATACTGCCCTATTGGGTTGACTTCCAGGAAGTGATAAGCTCCTGATCGATCGCGGATAAAATCCAGGCAACCTGCTTTTAATTCAAGCCTTTGCATGAGTACCTTGATCGAGGATCTTACTTCTTCGGGCAATTGATAGGGAAGAAAGTGGGTATTATCTTCATCATTGATCAGCTTCCGGTCAGCGTAGGCGTCTTGTTTATTGTTGACGATGGCTGTGGAATAAAACTGCCCATCCAGGTAAAACGTCCGGACTTCATAATCCGGATAAACATAGGCCTGAAGTAGACTGGGGAAGAAGCTATGGCTACAAGCTTCTAGGTCCTTTATCCTTAGCTTTTTGGTTAGCGTATAGTAGGCATAGTCTCCATCCTGATAGTAATTTCGACCTTCGTCAGAAATCTGTTTAGTTGTGATGGTTTGGTATGGACTAGCCTTGCAAAACGCAATAGCTTCTTCCCGACTACTGCTGATTTTACTATTGGGTATTTGTAAACCAGCAACTTGTGCTTTTAAGAGTACTTCTAGTTTATTGGGATGGATCGAGGGAATGGGCCCAGGTACCCAGGTTTTATTCCGGAGTAAATAGGCTAGTACTTCAATGGTTCCTTTGATTTCGGCCTGAAGGTCTTTGTTTAGCTGTTGGCTAAATCGCTTCACCTCCACCTTGATCTTTGACAGTCCATTTAGGAAATGTCGGTACCATATAATGTTCGTATTTGCTACCAACGGTATTCCTTTGAAGTAGGCTTCTTTTTCCTTCAGGTCAATCTGTAGTTGTCCTTTGGCAATATCAGCGACCGTTAATTTGATATAGTCGGCTTGATACTGTAAGAGCCAATCAATTACGGGATCTGTTCCCTGCTCGAATCCGGATGAACCCAATATTAGTATCATCTTATTTACAGGCTTTCTCTACGTAGTAGTTAATGGAAGAATATCCCCAGTGTGGGTAGTATCCTGGTTGTCCTTTGTCTGTAGGCGTTGCACTAGCAACTGCTGATGCTTTGTGGAAGAACTCGCAAGATTTCTTTTTACTTCCCCCTACAAAGGCAGGTAAATGCTTGTAATAGTAGGCCATCACTAGAAAAGCTCTAGGGTTGTTGGGGTCATCTTCAATGGCTTGTTCCAATGATTTCTTGGCTGAGCCGATGAATTTAGGACCGTAGGCCATATGATCTACTCCCATAAGATATAGTTGGATTCTGGCTTTCAACGCTCCAATCTCTGAGTTGGCATCACAGAGGCCCTCTGCTTTGTCCAAGAAAGTCAATCCTTCATTGAAGAATCCTTCGATCTCAGATGCATCCTTGGTCTTCTGTCCAATTCGCATATTGCAGTAGGCTGCATAATATAGAGGCATCCAATCTTGGGTTTCAATCTCGCTTAGTCTAGAAAAACGATAAGCTAAAGAAGAAAGGGTTGCCACAGATTGGGCCGTATCCAACTCACTTACATAGGTGTTTAATCGCTGCGTATATTTTTCATTTTGACCAAAGGCTGCTGTGCAGATGACGCTAAGCCCTAAAATGATGATGCAATTTTTAATCATGACTGATAAACTTTAATGTTAAGTAATGGATGCTCTTTTCTTTTCTGTTTTTGTTTGTTGTTAACTTCTGTTACAAATGTAGGCCAGATCTCACCCATATTATCTATCAGTTTTCGCGCTTTTGGGAAAGCCTTTTTTTGAAGTTTCGAGGAAACTTTTTGAATTGCATTCCTAGCTTTCTAGTCACTTTGTTTAAGTTTTGTTCATTTTGTTTAACTGTTAAGTTCAGTAAAGGCAAGGGGTTAGCGGCTTTGTTTAACGTTTTGTCTAAGGTTGGGTGTTTTGTTGATCGGAGTGGAGTAAACTTAGAATTGATGAGGTTTGATGAGCCGACGGACTGCTTTTGAGCGTGCTTTTCAAAGAAAAACTTGGAGTTTTCGGGCTTATTGGCACTTTTTAAACTTTGACGGGGGCTTCAGAAGGAGGTGGCTAGAGGCGCAGGTCGAGAGATGAATCCTCCTAGCCTCCCTCAAAGGGAGTGAATGTTGGAGTGTGAAATATGGGGTTTAGTAAATTTGATAAAAGAAAAGTAAACGGAAGGGGGGTACCGACTATGGCTATATTATGATACTTATGCTAAGTATATAGTATATTCTCTTTTGATATAGCTGGAGATGAAAGTCAAAGACCATGAGCAATAAGAAAAACTATCATGACTACAATATTCGATTAAAGGGTTTTGCTAGAAAACTCCGGAATAATAGCACTAAAGCCGAAATACAAATTTGGAGTCAATTGCTGAGGGCCAGAAAAATGAAGGGATATTCGTTTCTGCGGCTAAGGCCCACTTTACAATATATAGGTGATTTTTATTGCAAAGACCTAAAACTTGTACTTGAAATAGATGATTGGACACATGAGGATGAGGAGGTGCAAAAGAAGGATAAAGTAAGACAAAAAGCCTTAGAGGCCGCCGACTATAATGTTTTACGCTTTACGGATCATGAAGTTTTTCATCACCTGGAGGCAGTAAAGGAGCGACTTGAACAGTGGATAGAGAATTTTGAAACAGATCTACCCCCCTGTAGCCTATACAAAAGGCCAAACTTGGAGTTGCACTTTGGAGGCGGGAAATCCAAAAGTTAGGCCCTTGCACCTTTCCCTTACCAAGGGGGTCGGGGGGATGAAAAACCAACACCATGAAAACCAAAAAACACAACCCGAACTTCGGCAATAGCCAAAATTCGGGTTGATGCTTGATTGAACTTTTCTACCTAATGAAAGGCATTCAATGCCTTTATTTCTCCATTACAAGACAGGGACGGCTGCAGGGGAGTCTAGAAATGAGGGATGATACACCGTCTGGAGCCACATTTCTAGGTTGAGAAGAGAATCCAGCCAGGCTTCGACATCATGCCTGGTGGCAAGGGGAACCTTTTTATCTTGAAGTATAACTAATGAGGACTTCAGTTTCGAAGGAGTAGTAATGCCCTCTGCAATGATATATACATCTTTCTTTTTCAGTAAATACTGTACTCCTAGCACGACTCTTTTGGTTACCGGATTGCTGTACACGGACTTGATTTGAGAATTAGCGATGCTAGGTGGCAATATAGATCTGAGGCCTTCCCTTTGTAGCACTTTTGTACCTCCGTAAAAACTCTTGGTCTCCTTTTCAATGCGGAACTTGTACTCTGGTGGGACGGAAAGCCCAAACTCTATCATTCTCCTATCGAGGTAGGGGAGCATGTATTCCAGATCAAATTGCAAGCTCTGCCAATTGTGATTCGGCGGGAGAATGAGCTCAAATTCAAGACGTTGCGCCCAGTATTCGAAATCATTGTTTTGGATGAGTTTTTCACGAAATTGATCAGAAATCGGTTTAAGTTCTTTCAGGAATTTATCTGTGAATACATCTGGTGTACTGAAGTTGATGGTGCGAGGGTAAAACTTCTTGAGGTATAAATGATCTGAGACTCTTTTGGGTAAAGAGGAAGGAACCATCGTGCTAAGGAGGTAAACAAAGCCGGTCAAAGGATCTCCTTTAGATAAAGTTTTTTTCAACCTACTCCAAAGCGGTTTCCATTGTTTGCTTTTGATCATGGAATCCCAGATCAGATCTATACCTTCTAAATACCAATCCGCACCTTCTCCACTAAATAGCATTTGGCAACCGTCTTCCTGTGCTCGATTGATAATACTGGCTAAGGCCGTTGGTAGATTCAATAGATTCGGATGATCAATAGGCCTAAAGGCTGCGTGGTTTGTGTTTTCTATATAATCATACAAAGGATCACAAGGAATATAAGTGGGTACCGTATTTGGGTATAATTGCAGTATATCGTTAATTTTATCTTGTTCCAGGTCCCAGGTATCGGTGCCTCCCGTAAGTGTGTAAGTTCTGATGGGATGCTGCTCTTTATTAAGATCTTGTAAGCCACAGAGAAGGGAACTGGAGTCAATTCCGCCGGAGAGCTCGCAGCCGATTTGGGAACTATGGCTGCCTTGTTCTTCCAAGATATCCCGGAAGAGGTGGTTGAACTCCTCCGCATAATCCTGATAGCTTCTTTTGCTCCGATCCATGGTTTTCTGTGGATACCAATACTGTTCTACAGCATATGAAATGGGCGGTTTTTGGTTCTTTACAGAAATAGTGGAAGCAAAAGGGAGTTTGCTAACCTTTTCAAAAAATGATCGCTCCTGAGACACGCCAAACTCATCAATCACATATACCGGAGAAAGGAATTCTTTTACGTTTTGTTGATTGACGGCCAAGGATATTCCACTGATCTTGATCAAACGACGAATGTCATTGCCAAAAACAAAATGATGCCCCAGCGGAGTATAGTAAAGCGGCTTAAAATTGTAGTGATCATTAGAGATGAAATGTTCCTGGCTCTTTTTGTCGATCACCAACAGGTTGTAGGCACCTAATAGGAATTTTGCCATTTGATTGCCCCAGAGAGAGTAGGCTTTATATAGTAATCTCTTGGTATTATTAGGGATATACAAGCTATCGCAAAGGGCTTGTTGATTGTCAATTCGACCGACGAACAATACAAAGAGATTCTCCGTATTCAGGCAAGTAAAAGAAGCGACCGTGTGCCGAATCCCAGAGGAACGCACAATGACCTGATAAGTGTCTCCTTCAAAAAAGTAACAACTTGGATCATGTTGATATTGGTCCCATAGAGTCTGAAAGGAGTCCAGCGGTTGGCGTCCATTCACAGAGATTTTTCCAAATATTTCCACGATTGATCAATTTTTAGGATGTAACAAAATGAGCGATGGTAACACGGTTGCGGAAATCCGCATAAACGATTATCGAAACATCCGCATAAGACTGGACATAAAGGATTTCACGGGGGTGGTACTGAACATTGCACTAAGCAATTCTTCGGACCCACCTATTTTCTTTTGTCCTCTTCCATGAGAGCCATCTCCTGGGCGTGATTTTTTAGACATGTTTCTGATGTTTTGGCCATGCGTTGTAGTCTACTCAAACTGCCGACTTATTGAACAATAGATCTAGCTGACTTGAGTGATTACGATTGCGCAGACGAACTTGTTGATTTAAAAAAGAATGGAATAAATATTGACTTCACGATGAGTTGGATATCAATTAACTGTACCTGTTTAGGTCAAACAGTTTATCTAGATGTCCATTCATGTGAGAAGTCCAAAAATAGAAGAGAAGGACACTCCCTTCCAGTCCGTTGAGTGTCCTATTCTCTTGGGCTCTTCTAGCGGAAAAATTTTGTTATGCTAGAGAAGAATTTGCTCATAGTAGAGCTGCTGAACATACTTGTTAGCAATTCTTCAGATCCACCACCTTTTTTCCCTTTACCGTGTGAACCGTCTCCTGGCTTTGATTTCTTAGACATAATAATTGTTTTTGTAGGTTAGAAAAAGTAAATAATTGAAAGAAGTTTTCGATTAGGAGAACTTCAAGGTCTTTTAGTATAGCCACGATACATTCCTCCAAAAGAACGTCTTAGGCCAGTGCTCTTCTAGCGGAAAAATTTTGTTATACTAGAGAAGAATTTGCTCATAGAAGAGCTACTGAACATGCTTGTTAGCAATTCTTCAGATCCACCACCTTTTTTCCCTTTACCGTGTGAACCGTCTCCTGGTTTTGATTTCTTAGACATAATAAGTGTGTTTGGTTATAAAATAATTTGATTGCTTACAGCGCAGACTATTCCTGTAGCCTTCGCTGGATATCTTTAAGGTTGACCAACTGAATAATGAGATAAGGCACATCATCCAGGGCCAGGATATACATATTCACATATTGGAAAATAGACACAATCTCTCCTGCGGTAATGCTGGCTTGACCGTAGAAGGCAAGTAGTGAAAGAAGCATCAACCCGATTACAAATAGCTCCGTGAAGAAGAAACCAATAGCTTCATTATCAGAAATGCGGACTCTAAGTTTGGTGATGATGTCGAAGAACTTGCGAATGTGTTTGGGGTTATTTTGCTGAATAACATCGACTCCTTTCTCCGAGCGATCATTAAACTTTTGCGTTAATATGGTTGCAATTCCCCCATAGTAGGCATTGATTACACTAAGTGGAATCAGCAATAACAGACAGTAGGTAAAGATGCTAGAATGATAAAAGTAAATCATCACCAGGGCTCCCACGGAAGTGTAAAGCGTCGTGAGTATAACAGGAACATCTGTTTCGAAAAAATCCACTAGTTTCTGGGACATATTTACCCTAGCGGTCACCTTGGATAAGCCAATATTCTTCTTATTCTGGCGGATGATTACATGAGAGGCGGTATCGGCATAGATAGAAGTATAAGTCCGGGTGTCATACATTCGACGACTGATTCCTGCAAACATGGCTAAACAGTAGAGTGCCACATAATTGATCAACTCCTGGTACGAGCCCGATAGCAGCCCATCTATCGCTTTACCCAACAACAAGGGCTTGACTAACAGGAGGATATTCTCCAGGTTGAATAGCGCATAAGTCAGAACAATCCGTTGGTAATACTGCTTAAAAATGTGTTTCAGATTCATGGTTTCTTAATTATCCGATTCGATATTCTCGATGCTCCACTACCTCCCATCATAGCGCTCATCTTGGCTAACCTTGTGTCGTTTCGCCTTAGATTTTACGTATCTACCAAAGCTCCATTTGAGCCTTAGATAGGCCACACGACTTTCGTACTTCCAGCGGCCATGATAGTTTAATCCTGCCGAGCGAAAGACCCAGCGATTTTGGTCTATATTGAATAAATCAGTGACTTCAAGTTGGCATTTGAGTTGGCCAAAAAAGGTTTTGCCTAGGCTGATATCGACACTTTGATATCCGTTGCCATGCCCATAAAGTGTGGTTTGCGCGCTAGTATATTCGGCCTGTATTTGGCCACTAAAGTCACTCCCCAGGTCAAATTGCTGGCCCAAGGAGAGACTATAGGACGGGATGGCTTTCGAGGGAACAACGCCAAAATTCTCCCCATTGAAATCCATCCGAGACATTAAAAAATTCGCATTCAAAGTCCACCAATCTGTTAACTCATAGTTGGTATATAGGCTGAGGTAACTTTCCTGTGCATGTCTTATGTTGACAGGGTAGTTAATATATTGACCCTCTCTATTTTCTTGCGTGATATAGGCATAGAAATCTTGGATATAGCTGTGGCCTGCCGAGAGTATTGTGGAAAAGGATTCACTCCAACTGCCTGAATAGGACAACTCGACTCGATGGTCTAATGCTGGTGACAGACTAGGATTGCCTTGATCCACTATATTTGGATTTGGGTTGTAGTTATAGGGATTAAGAACATAGTATGGAGGCCGATCAATTCTTTTACTTAAGGTCCACGAGATACTATGGGCATCCTGAACTTGGTACTTCATCAACAGACTGGGGAATAGATCCCAACGTCGTCTTTCCAATTGACTTTGCTCTGCCTGCTGATTGGCTGTGAGCACTAGTTCGGTGCCTTCTGCTCGGATTCCCGCTTCCATAGAAAGTTTACCGTTTTGTCCTTTGACATTAGTATAGATTCCCAGAAGATTTTCCTCATAGTATAGGTCTGCTACACCGGTATCCGTACCTCCTATTTGTTGCAGTGTATTAAAGCGGTTGTCGACCAGAACTCTATCGAACCTCACACCTGTTTCTAGCTTCCATTGTTTGCTGATGTTCCTTTCATAGTCAGCTTGGGCCCGATGAATCTGTACCTCATAGTTGGCCAGGTTATGGACGGCCATGGCTTCTTCCAGGAGAGGTGGAAGAGGATCGAGATGAATGCTATTGTATCTTTGATGTAGAGTTAAAGCATAGTCGGCTTTTAGGAATTGTCCTATTTGCCCCAAATCACTCCTGAGGCTTAGGTTGTAGTACTGTCTTTCGTTGTGGAATGTTGAGCCAGCTTGCCACCGACTAGTAGAAAGCAATTGTTTTTGGGTATTAAAATATTGCGTTTGGTTCTTTTGACTCGCATTTTCCTGTTGATATTCGTGGTATCGGACAATGGCACCAATGGTGGTATTTTTCCCTAGCTGATAGTCAAAGGACCCCTGGCCTCCCCAAGTTTGAATTTGCTCTGTATGTAGGCTTTCATAGTTGTATGCCTGAGCTGGGCTATTTACCCGAGTATCGGTATAGTAATCTTCTTCTTGTACGATAAATTGTTGATCTCTACCAGTAAGGCGGCCATATAAGCTAAATCGTTCAGTATTGAAGATAGCGGCCATTCCTGCTTTCCACTTCTCTTGACTCCCTATTTCTGCACTCGCTTGAGCAAAGGTTCCTTTCCGATCTTTCCGGTTTGTGGTAATTTCTATCATTCCTCCACTGTTACCTGCTTGTTCGCTGGCAGATGGAGTGGTTATGATTCGGATCGATTTAATTTCTTCGGCAGATAAGTCAGCCAAAAAAGAGACCAACTCTCTTCCACTCATAGGGATCGGTTTCCCGTCTATTTTGACCAAAATATTTGATTTGCCCATTACTTCTATACCTCGCAAGGGATGAATGGATATGCCAGGAGCTTGTTTCAGTAAAGCTTTTGCATCCGGGTTTACTAGGCTCAACTGAGGAGAATTGTTCAGCTGATATCCTCCTGCCAGGCTAATAAGCCTTTTCTTTTTTGCTGTAACCGTTACCTCTAGGAGGTCATTGATCTTTGGCTTGAGGCCTATCCTTCCCAACGCCAATTCCTGAACTTGAGGATTGAGTTTAAAAGGATTTGTGTATAACTCATATCCAAGTATGTGGATCTCTATGTAGAAGGAATCTGTGTCAGGTATTGGCAAACTAAAGTATCCATGTTCATCAGATAATGATCCTGATAGCAGGCGTTGATCGATAGCATTCCAGGTGCTCACTGTGGCCCAAGCTAGTGCCTGATCCGTTTTTACATCGATCAGTTGACCACTGATGACTTGCGTATATCCAGTTTGTGGAATACATATCCAGCTGAGCACGGCCCAGAAAAACAGCAGAAGTAAACCTCTAGGTTGCATGATGAAAGTATTGACTTGTCAAAAGTGTGCAGAATAAGTAGACTTTACTTGAAAGAGAGCTGTAAGCGTGTTGTTATTTGTGTTGGTCGCTGAGATTGTTTCCACGGATGTGATTGTTTCTTGTCGGAAACTTTATGTCGGAACCAATGGCAGATTCCCATTCATTGGTATTAAACTCATCGGCATATCCCATGGATTGCAGAGAACGGATCAGTTCGATATCCCCAGTTTCAATAAGGCTAATAGTGTCTAGATAATTTTTCATGACGATAGGATTTTAAGAAGGTGTGTAATAAGCTTACATTGCTCCAATGTCTTCTACTACAATGCTTTGTGTTGTTGGGTCGTTATCTGTTGACATAGCGTCTCCGGCTAACCAGAGGATTAGTGTTACTAAAGTATCCATGATGGTGGCGTTTAAAAATGAATGAAGAAGAATGCGAATACTGCGGGTGAGGATCCAAGCTGAGTTTGATCCCTCAGCGGGTTTTACATGGCGCCGATATCTTCGACGACGATGCTTTGAGTTGTTGGATCATTTTCGATAGGCATAGCTTCTCCAGCCAGCCACAAGATGATTGTAACCAGTGTGTCCATGATTTTGGCGTTTTTTAAATGCTTATGTTTTGTTTAAATGTCTGGTACAAATCTAGGCTGGAAAACGCCCAATCTAGGGATCAGTTTTTCAAGTTTTGTGAAGGCTTGTTTAAGGAGTTTCGAGAGTACTTTTAGTCGAGGAGTAGTCTTAAATAGGTGCCAAAATTATGTTTGGCAATAAGTTTTTGTTTAAGCATTTTATGTAGAAAAGCAGGTGATTTGCCTATAAAAGGTAGGGTTTTTATGATTTTACTGCAATTTTGTTTAACGATGCTTGGTCTGAAATTGAGGCGTATTTTGCGAAATGTTTAAGGCGAGAGAATCGAATAGAATTGGAGTGTTTTAGTTTTGTTTAGGGGATATTCGCGGCAAAAAATCTTCGTTTTTTTTGCTTTTTATTGGCGAAACGGGTCAATATATTTCATTTTAAGATCGACTTTAATATATTTGAGATTATTAGCAGTAAACATATTTGCTTAAAAAAGTATGAAATTCTGCCTCCGTTACACATTCACCCATTCAAATAAATCCACCCACTGTTCCTTCTACACCCCGGATTTGTTCTACAGCAAAAAAATAAGGCTACAAGCTGTCTCAGTCTGAACTTCTGTTAAACCTAAGGAAAGATCACTTGGAAAGCGCATTCAATTTGCGGCACCATCTGCTGCTAATTTGACCCCACTTTCGAAGAAACTTTAGTAAATCAACCTTTGTCGACCAGAATCCTGCCTGTGGGTAGCTTGTGAGATCGTAGGCCCCGACTATTAATCAAAAAATTGCATTAGTAGAGTATGGATGTAATCCTTGAACTAGTAGAGCTAGTCAAAACCCACAAGGTCGATCAGGTGGAACTTATTGGTCAAGAAGGACCGCAAGGGCAGCTCAATAAATTGTATGATGCTATTAAGAGTGGAGAAGTTAAGTCAGATGATGACGCTGCGAGCTTCCTCTTCAATCAGCCTCCGGGCCATGCAAACTACCGTAAGCTCAAACAACGGTTTAAAGATCGCTTGGTCAATACACTCCTTTTTATAGATACCCAGAGAGCTTCCTTTTCAGATGTACAAAAGGCCTATTATAATGGCTATAGATTGTGGGCAGCGGCGAGGGTGGCTTTTGGTCGTGGGGCGAGACAAACAGCAATGGATCTTTGTCAGACCATCCTGCGGCAAGCTTTGCGATATGAACTTACGGAGTTGGCAATGCTCTCCTCTCGGATGTTGACGATCCACCAAGCAGATATGAAAGGAAGTAAAAAAGGCTTCACCTATTACAGTACAGTCCTACAAGAACAGTTAGCCAACTTCCAGGCAGAAACGCTGGCAGAAAGCTACTATAATGATATCATGCAGCACTTTTCTCGGTCTAGAGCTGCGCAACCTGAATTGGCACCCAAGGCTGCCGCCTATGTAGCAGCGCTGCAACCCTATTTGGAGAAGACCAAAACCTATTACTTCAATTTGATGTATTATACCCTTGCCAGTCTGCAATTTGAGATCGGCAAGGATATTAATTCCATGCTTACTATTAGCGAAGAAGCCTTGCAGTTCTTTAAAAGCAAGGAACATGCTCCGGTGAACACCAAAACAGCTTTTCTTAAGCGGCTGGTTTATGGAGCGAGAGTTGTAGAGCAGTATGAAAGAGGAATGGGGTGGGCACAGGAGAGTTTGGATATAGCCGAGGTAGGAACCCTAGTTTGGTTCACCAATATGAAGCAATATATACTGTTATGCTTCCACGCTAGGGAATTTGGGAAAGCCTATGAATTGTACCTTGAAGTAGTGAGTCATACCCGCTACTCGTATCTGGCTTCTGCCCAGCAGGAAATGTTCACTATATATGGAGCCTATTTTTACTTCCTGGATCAAATTGGGGAGCTAAATCACGCTTCGCGACGGATCAAACAATTCCGATTGAATCGCTTTTTGAACTCGGTTCCCAATTACTCCAAGGATAAACAGGGACTAAATGTAACGATACTCGTCGTGCAGGTACTAATTCAAATCAGTCGACGTGAGTTCGGGAATGTTATAGACCGTATGGAACCTCTCGGAACTTATCGATCCAGATACCTACGGCAAAACAGCTCTTTCCGTGCCAATTGCTTTATCCGTTTACTCGATGCTTTATATCAGGCTGATTTTGTGCCAGCGAAAGCACGAAAAAGGGGGGAGGAGATTTATACGAGACTCAATAGCATCCCTTTTTGGGAAGTGTCTGCCGATGATGAAACCGAAATTGTTCGTTATGACTATCTCTGGGAATTGATATTAAAGCACGTCACGCCGCCTAAATTTTATCGATCCTAAAGTAAAGAGTGAAGCATGTTTTTTTGAAGCGAAATTTGAAGGAACAAGGTTCTGGGAACTGGTTTTTTCTCCAGCATAGCAGCGTTACGGTGGAGAAAAAAGCCGTTTTCAGGTTCTTTTTCTCTCGAATTGCAGCCAATCAATCATTTTTAAACAACTTCAGTAAAAAAAATCAAAAAAAAAGTTTGCGCTCGGAACTTTTTATCTGCCAGTCCAGTTGGTTTGATTGTGACTGCCTATTACAGTAGTCGAAAAAGATGAGGATTCTGAGTCTTTTGAAGCTACAAGGGCTTATTTAAATCATCCTTTAGTTCGATCGTTGGGGCGTTAAATAAATCTTTATTTTTCAAGCCTTCGGTACAAAATACTATATTTATGATGGTAATGACAGCAGACAAAAACACCGAGCGCCGCGAACGTATTTTCGAAGAGGAATTCATGCCTCAGATTGATGCGCTATATACGTTTGCGTATCATCTTACATATAATGAGGATGATGCTAATGATTTGGTGCAAGACACCTATCTAAAGGCGTACCGATTTATCGACAATTACATTGAAGGCACAAATGCTAAAGCCTGGTTGTTTAAGATTCTTAAGAATGCTTTTATCAATCAGTACCGCAAGCGTACCAAACAACCTACTCGTGTAGACTACGAGGAAGTAATCAACTTCCATGAGGAAGAAGATGCTAACTACTCTAGCTACATGGACATGCGCGAGGAAATGTTCCAAGCCATGATGGGGGATGAGGTAACGAATGCAATCAATGCTTTGCCAGTTGACTTTCGCGTTGTAATTTTGCTTTGCGATATTGAAGGGTTCACCTATGAGGAAATCGCAAAAATTGTGGATATCCCAATAGGTACTGTACGCTCCAGATTGCACCGAGCACGAAATATGCTCAAGGTAGAATTGCGTAATTATGCTGCTTCCCTGGGATACCAGGATAAGCGTTCGAAATAAATTTTATAACCAAAAGCTGTTTAGCTTTTCCCCAAGAAGCCTGCCCGGCGCCTTTTTCTCTGACTAACTAAGTTTGTTGCGAAAAAATAATCCTTTCGGAGAAAAGGGTCGGGCGGGTTTCATCCAAGTAGAAGTATTCTCCATTTTTTGGAGTATTTCAAAAAAATTAGCGCCATGTTAGCAAACACATTCTTTATCGATCCGTGTAATACTTTTTCCAGACCATTTGGTGGAAGTTGTACCGCGATTGGTTTCGGTGGTGGCGCTTCGGGGCACTAAATAGTCAAAAAAGTAAAGCCATGAGAGACAAGAGAGATCAAAATTATCTAGACCTGGTCAAAAAAGTCACCATGTACTTAGATAATGAATTAAGTGAGAATGAAGAGAGAGCGCTGCTTAGTGAAATAAAAGCAAACCCTGCCTACCTAAAAGTCCTCAGTCGGGAAAAATCTTTCCGAGAATTTATCAAGACCAAGATCCATCGCCGAAAACCCTCTCCCGCTTTAATTGAGTCTATCAAGGATAAAATCCGAACCACCTCTCCGGTTTAACATACACCTATCCTACATATAAAATCCTATTTTCTCTTGTGGTTTACTACTTGACACAGTAGTAGCACTGTATTTATACATCCTATTGTTGACTATTCTGACAATTCTTGTATGTGAGTAGAAATCATATTCCTCCTGTGGAAGCCCCGTACAAGAATTGTCAGGATTCAATTGTCGGCTGGTAGGATTTAGTTTTTAAGAAGCTATTTCTGAGGATTACCTTGGATGCCTACACCCCCAATTCCTTTCTTGATCCTGCTATAAGCCCTTTTCTTATTAGCTACTACCTGGGTCTAGATAGCTTCCTCCTCTCACTAGACTTTTCAATAAAGTTTGTCAAATATCAAACATAAGTCCTGACTTATCCGTTTGATTAATAGAAGAACACCGCGGAGAGAAAGACTTCTTGAGGTTGTTATTATAGATGTTGGTGTTCATCTTTGTTCAATAGGCGTCTTATTCTCCTCCAGTTTGCCCATGCTGGCAGACTTTCCAATCTTAGAGTGTGTTTAAATTTCCGATCTCTAGTTTGACTAAATTTCAAGCATTCTCTTATTATTTTTAATAGGGATTCACAAGAACGTAAAGCCAGTATAGATTGGCAATAGCTTGAGATAAATTCCTATCCGATGGCAGCCCTATTGGGTTGACAAAGGACTTCATGTATATCGCCCTTAAAATTATACGGGAGATAATTCAATTTGTAGTAAGTGATGAATCACGTTCTTAATACCCCACAAAACTTTTACTTCCATGAGCGAAGCACCCAATATTAACATTGATCAATCTGTAGCCATCTTAGTGGATGGTAATAATATAGAGTTAAGCCTTCATAGTTTAGTTGGCGCTAAAAATGCAATGATCAACTTCGATACCTTGATTCCCAAATTGTTGGTGAATCGAGGATTGAGTCGAATGATTTATTTCCGAGAAGGGAAAAGCATCTCTTCTAAATTGGCAGAACGCCTGCACAGTCACTACCATGGCTCCGTCACTCCCTGCTACAAATCAGCAGACATTCCTTTGACTATTAAGGCCACTCAGATTGCTCCCAAGGTTGATACCATTATCATCCTTTCTGGAGATGCGGATTACGTAGAATTGGTCCGTCACTTGAAATCTGAAGGTGTGCGGGTGGAAATCGCCGCAGTTGAAAAGAATACGGCTGCTATCCTGAAAGAGGAAGCAGATTATTTCACGGCGATAACAGAAGAAGATTGCTTCATCTTCAAACACCATAAGAGCAGTAAATCAAGCAACAAGAAGAAATAGTAATTTCGAATAGAGTAACCTGTAGCTTTGATCTAAGCTTCTTTTTCTTTATTTGATGTAGTTCAATTCTTTTAAGAAATGGATTTGCTCCTTGTTGGCCAATTCAACAATATCTGGGTCAGGAATAGGTATGCCGGTGTCGTCGAGATGCGAGGGCGTGAATACATGCCCACAATTCTCATAAATGACTAGCTTGCAATTGTATTGTAGGGAATCCATTTTGATCTTGAATTGCTGGGCAAATGGAGTAGGTGTCACTCGATCTGTCCTGCCTTGCAGTAATAGGGTAGGAGGCATTTGTTGGCCAGCTTTTAAGTTGTCCAAGGCAGATAAATGGCTGGGGTTGACCTTCCTTCGAAGTAGGCTTTTAAAATAATCTTCCTGCATATCCAAGGCCGGTGAAACAAGAACCAGGCTATTGGGCACTGAACTGTATTTAGTCTGTAGATCATCCTGCAATACACTAACAGCCGAGATTAAATGCCCTCCAGCTGAAATGCCCTTTCCTACTATTTTGTCAGGATCTATATACAGAGATTTGGCATTTTCTCTAAGCCAGCGAATGGCATCTCGGGTATCTTCCATCGCTTCTACAGGAGTGACATCTGATCGGTTGGATAGCCGATATTCCACAGCTACCCCAATCATTCCATTTTTGGCTGCGAAGCTGGCACTGCCGAATGTCCAGGAAGCATTTCCTTCCATCCAACCCCCGCCGTGAAAAGCGGCAAGAACAGGATAGGATTGGGTCGTGTCGAATTTTTCTGGCCTAAAGAGGTGAACTTCCAGTTGCTGCCCCTTCACAGATTTGTAGATGTGAATTCCATGGTTTTTCCTTTCAGCAAGCAACTCTTTTTCATAAGCTTCTGCTTGCTGGCAAGTAGAAGTCGATTGGCACTCTGCAATAAACCCAGTCAGGTATTCTTTGCTGTTGACCCAAGTGTACTCTTCAACATGATTTTGAATGGCTTCAAAAGACCAAAAGTCTTTTAATGCAGTAGTTGTAAACTGCTTGGCAATGATGTCCAGTTTTGCATCCAGTTGCTGCCTACCTTCATACATGGAAGTGTCAATAGATTCTGACAACCGTGCTTTGGCCTTCAGATTCAACCAAGTTCTTACGTATTTTTGATAGGTATCTAGGGATAGGAAAGCAGGTGCATCCAGCTTACTTTCCAGCTCGGCCGTTACGGCGGGGGGGAGGGAAAGCTGTTCTCCTGTAAATCGAAGATGCCATTCAGGGTAGCGCAGGATCATGCGGTCCAATGAATAGCCGATCGAGGCTTTATTTACCGTTACAAAATCTGGACTCACTTTGAGCGTCTGGTCAGTTGCCACCTGCTTCATGCTACTTAAATAAAGGTCCTTAATAGAATCCATAATATGGATGAATGAGCCTATTGGTTTGCTGTGAAGAGTATACCAATTAGCGTTTAGATATGCGCCCAATTCATCATTAAGCTGCTTATCGGTAAGCAAGTGCTTATTTTCATTAACTAGATCGCCTTGGTAGGAAATGGATTCTCCAGTGAGGGTCATGTTAACTGTTTCACCGGGCTGGATAAAGACCTCGTAGTCCTGATCATCCACCCTTAGCCGAAGTATAGTACTAAAATCTAAACTTTGCTCGATGGTAAACAAACCCTCTTCATTGACCGAAATAGGGGTCTGGTCTAAGGTAATTCGATCTATCTTTCCTTCAACTTTTCCTATGATGATCCCGGTAGTAGGTGGCTGACAGCTGATTAAGGTAAATAATAGGAGTAATATCGTGAATATGACTTTAGGCATATGATTGGAAGTTTTAGGATTGCTTTCGCAAAAATACCTGGTGCAATCAACTACTGTAGGAAAGACGATTGATTTTTGCCAATGTTGTAAACCTGCCAGAAGTATTTCACTTGTTGGCCAAGCCTACTTTACCTCAGTCTATATGATTTTGTAGCTCCTTAAACCAGATACTGCGAGTTCGATGCCTTGTTTGTTCGCATGCTTAAATCCGATGTTCCTCTCATCCAGACAAATATTCCAGAATAAATGACAGACGGCTCCCAATTTTTCCTTAATATAGCAGCCTTCTTATAAAATGTTAGTATAGATTGCCCTTACCTTCTCATTGTACCTTAGAAAGCATGTTGCAATAGCAATGAATGTAAATGCTGGATGCAGCTATACTAGTATTGGAGGTTCTCTGACAATTTTTGTGCTATTGAGTCAGTCTTTTAGCTAAAAGTCCTGCTTCCTTTGGTCGCGAGACTTCCAGCTAAAACACCGACCACAAAAATTGTCGGAGAAGGGTATTAGATTGCAAAAAATTAAAACACCTTCTTCGACCAATCTCGTGGGCAGTCATAAAATGAGATGAATAAGTATCCGAAGGAAACGTTGCATTTCATTTTTGAGTGCCTCGAAACACGAGATTGGTCGAAGAATCTTAAAACAAAACGTATGAGCCGAAAAATTCGTATGGGAATGGTAGGCGGTGGCCGAGGAGCCTTTATCGGTGCCGTCCACAGAATGGCTGCCGCTCTGGATGGGCAGATTGAGTTCGTTTGCGGAGCCTTTAGCAGTAATCCAGAAAAATCTAAAGCTTCTGGAGAAGATTTCTTCCTTCCTTCTGATCGGGTCTATGGCAGTTATGCCGAGATGATTGAGACTGAGAAAACACTTCCCGAAGATGTTCGAATGGACTTCATATCGATCGTTACGCCTAATCATGTACATTTTGGCCCAGCTAAGATGGCCTTGGAGAATGGCTTTCACGTCGTTTGTGATAAGCCCTTGTGTTTTGACATGAATGAAGCGCTAGAGTTGGAACGCCTGGTAAAGGAAACGGGTTTGATTTTTGCCTTGACGCACAATTATACAGCTTACCCAATGGTGAAGCACGCACGTGCTATGATTCGGAATGGAGAATTGGGAGAGATCAGAAAGGTTGTGGTAGAGTATCCACAAGGGTGGTTGGCTACTAAACTAGAAGATTCGGATCAAAAACAAGCTGCTTGGCGTACTGACCCGAAACGATCTGGAATAGCTGGAGCGATGGGGGATATTGGGACACATGCAGAGAATTTAGCTGAATATATTACAGGACTGGAGATCTCCGAGCTTTGTGCCGACTTGAGTACTTTTGTAGATGGCCGTTTGCTAGATGATGATGGCAATGTACTCTTGCGCTTTAATAATGGAGCCAAAGGCGTATTGCATGCAAGCCAAATATCTGTAGGGGAGGAAAATAGCTTGAATATCAGAGTATATGGTTTGAAAGGAGGCTTGGAATGGCATCAGATGGAGCCTAATACTTTAGTTGCCAAATGGATGGATAAACCTACACAGCTATTGAGAACAGGCGTGGGTGAGTTATCCCCAGAATCTGCTGCACACACACGGATTCCGGCGGGGCACCCAGAAGGATACCTGGAAGCCTTTGCCAGTTTGTACAGAAATGTAGCCTACTGTATTCAGGCTCGAGTGGCGGGTACAAAAGTTGATCCTTTATATGAGGACTTCCCCACTGTTTCGGATGGGGTTCGCGGCATGCGATTCATTGAGAAAGTAGTAGAATCTAGTAATAGTGATCAAAAGTGGGTAAAGGTGTAAGCCCGTAGGCTTAAACACTAGCATAAGAGCACTTTCAATAGAAAAAATAATCTTCTTCGACAAATGCAAGGGGTAATATAAAATGAGATAGACAGGCGACATCGACCATCTTTACCGGTGAAGCCTCGCATATATTTCCAAAGATCTCCGAATACAAATTTTGTCGAAGAACCAAAATGAAATTGATGAAAACGATAAAAGGACCAGCAATATTTTTAGCTCAATTTATGGGGGATGAAGCCCCCTTTAACAGCCTGGAAGGTATTTGCGAATATATGGCAAACCATGGCTACAAGGGCGTGCAGATTCCGGCTTGGGATGATCGCTTGATCGACTTGGAGAAAGCGGCGGAGAGTAAGGACTATTGTGATGAATTGAAGGGGAAAGTGGCGGAGTTTGGACTGGAGATTACGGAATTAGCTACGCATTTGCAGGGACAATTGGTAGCCGTTCATCCTGCCTATGATAGCATGTTTGATGCTTTTGCTCCAGCTAAAGTACATAATAACCCTAAAGCCCGTACGGAATGGGCAGTGAATCAGGTGATCATGGGGGCTAAGGCGAGTCGCAATATGGGCCTAGATACGCAGGTGACATTCTCTGGTGCTTTACTATGGCCGTTTGTTTATCCATGGCCTCAGCGTCCAGCAGGTCTTGTGGAAATGGGCTTCAAGGAGTTGGCAGATAGATGGCGTCCTATCCTGGATGCACATGAGGAAGTAGGAGTAGATTGTTGCTACGAACTACACCCTGGTGAAGATTTACATGATGGCATTTCCTTTGAAATGTTTGTAGAAGAATTGGGTGGACATAAGCGAGCGAATATCAATTATGATCCAAGTCACTTTGTATTACAGGCACTGGATTATCTCGATTTTATAGATATATATCACGAAAGAATTAAGGCTTTCCATGTAAAAGATGCCGAATTCAATCCGACGGGCCGTCAGGGTGTCTATGGCGGGTACCAAGGATGGGTTAAGCGTGCGGGCCGCTTCCGTTCTTTGGGAGATGGCGAGGTCGATTTCACCGGAATCTTCTCCAAATTATCGCAGTATGACTATGATGGTTGGGCTGTCTTGGAATGGGAGTGCGCGATCAAAGACTCTGATCAAGGAGCTGCTGAAGGGGCACCATTTATCAGTGACCATATCATAAAAGTAACTGAAAGAGCCTTCGATGATTTTGCTGATGCAGGGGTTGATGAGGCAGGCAATAAGAAGATCTTAGGGTTAGATTAATCCAAGTGGGCAGCAAGTCAATGGCTTAACTGCTACTATAAACCTAACAAAGCCGTGGCGATTTTCAAATGATTTGTTAATCCCCACGGCTTTTTGTTTTTTGCTAGGCAAAGTTCTTACCTTTTCTGTGACTGATATATAAACTGCGCGCGATGTTACAGAGATACTTACCAGCGATTTTCTTGATAGTGCTGGCTTCCTGCCAATCCAATCCTAAGTCTTATGAACCACCTCTTTTGCGAAAATTGAGTAAGGAGGAAGTTCTTGAACGTGCTCGACAAAAACGTTCCTTTTCTCCTTATGTAGTTTTTAAGGATAGCATGGGGCTTCCCCTTTCAGATGAGTATAAAGATAAATTGGATAAAGGTCAGCTTGCGTATGATTATTACGCGGATGCCAACGATGAGGTAGTGGAGTTGGTCGTTCGAGTACCTACCTATGAGGATGATCTATTAGAAGTGCAACAACGTACAATGTTGGCGGGGCTTCGATCCTGGGAACAGGTCGAGCCTAAGCCAGTAGATTGCAGAGTCAAGAAGCGGGTTCTTCAGATGATTTACAAGAGAGAAAAGGAGATGCAAAAAGTTCGGGATACTTTTGACCTAGAGCGTTTTATGCGGGGATATAGTCGAGTCAGTTTACCTGGAGAAGAACGCTTTCGTTTTATAGATAGCCTCTTTATAGAAAACAAGCAACTAGTACTGGGTCTTTTAGAGAAGTGTGGAGTTCCAAATAAGAAAGAGGTGGGCGATCAAGGAATGATGGGGCTTTTTTATACCATTCATCATATGCACCAGCCTCGTTTGCGGATCATGTACTATCCTGTGATTAAGGAGTGTGTAGAAAAAGGAGATTTGAGTCCTCGATGTTTAGCAATGATAGAGGATCGGATGATGAGAGATTTTGGCAAAAAACAGCTTTATGGAAGTCAATTAATGAAAAAAGATACAACGGATACCTGGACGCTATACCCACTTCGTGATCCGGAGAAATTGAACGAAAGGCGGAAAGCTATGGGAATGAAACCCATTGAAAAATACCTGGAAAGTCTAGACGTGGAGTATACGCTGGAAGGACTAGGAATAGAAGGAGGGTAGATCCGAATTGAGAAATCATTAAGTGGAAACTAATCTTCACCAGCGACCCCTCAATTCGGATACTAGGTTTATCCCATCTCTGAAACTACCTCTTTAACCTCGGGAATCATGCGCTTAAGCATGCCTTCGATTCCAGCCTTCAGTGTTACGGTGGAAGAAGGGCAACCGCTACAAGAGCCTTGCATAATTACGGTTACGATACCTTCGTAATAGGACTTGAATTCTATATTGCCACCATCCGTTTCTACAGCTGGCTTTACATACGTTTCAATCAAATCTTTGATCTTAACTACGATCTCAGTTTCATCTTCGGAGTATTCATAACTAGCTCCACGTTCAGCTTCGATCTCGGCCATGGCCTCCTCAAAACCTTCACTGATGATTCCGCCACCATCTTGGATGTATCCTTTAATGAATTCCTTTAGTGGAAGCATAATATCTGCCCACTCATAGTTGAATTCTTTGGTGACCGTTACGAAATTATTGCAGATATATACTCCTTTTACAAAAGGCTTGTCAAACAAAGCTGATCCCATCGGAGACCACTTTCTGGCCAACTCTTCTTCTCTGAAATCAGCAGTTCCTTTATATAGCATGCGATTGGTGACAAACTTCAATGACTCTGGGTTTGGAGTTTGCTCTGTATATAGCATGACCGGACTTTTTGTGACCGTATTTTCCATATGCTCACTTATTTTAAATTACAGACCGTAGCTACGATCGGCAAGTTTATTTAGACTTATTCTACAAAAGTAACAACTTTTGTCCAGCTAGGTTTTCATAGCGGGTAGAAATTTTGGGATTATTGGTACATGACCCAGTAAAAGAGCATGTATCTTTATTTGCGCATGCGCTGCCAAAAGCAAAGGCCTGCTTTTCATTGATGGGTATTTTGCGGTTCTCCGACAATTTTTGTGTCTTTGAGTCGCCCTTTTAGCCAAAAGTATGACTTCCGTTGGTCGCAATGCTTCTAACTAAAACGCCGACCATAAAAATAATCGGAGAAGGTATTTTGGTTATTCCTAGGATTCCAACTATTTTCCTCAACCTATTGATCAAAGAGTTTTAATTGATGAAAAATATCTTTCTTGTAGTTTGTATCATTTGGCTCTGTGGAGGGTGTGGTAGCCCCGAGCCAGAAGGATTTAGGACCATCTTTGATGGAGAGACCTGGGCAGGATGGGAAGGTGCAAAAGATTTCTTTCGGATTGAAAATGGAGCAATAGTGGCTGGGGCTTTGGATAAAGAGATCCCCAAGAATCAATTCTTGTGTACGGAAGAGGTCTATGGGGACTTTGAATTACGAGTAAAGGTCAGGTTTACCTCCCGGGAGAACAACGCAGGGATCCAATTTCGCTCCAAGAGAATCCCAAATGACCATGAGGTGATTGGTTATCAGGCAGATGTTGGTTTTATCGGAGACCGTCCCTTATGGGGCTCACTCTATGACGAATCCCGAAGAAATCTCTTTTTGCTGCAAGCCAAGCCAAGCTTGGTTAATTCCGTCGTTAAGGTTGAGGGTTGGAATGACTATCGAATCCTGTGTGAGGGCAAAACTATTAAATTTTGGCTCAATGAAACACTAGTCCTGGAATATAAAGAATACGAGGCAGACATAGCGGATGATGGAGTGATCTGTGTTCAAATTCACGGCGGAGTCCCTGCTGAAGCCTGGTATAAAGATCTTAAGATTCGTACTTTGTGAAAAGATAGTGACCGGGTGAATACTCACCCGGTGAATGAGCTCTTATTCAAAGCCTGAAATATGTTAATTGAAAAAAAGCTGCAAATACTCGCAGCTGCACCCGACTTATTAGAAGATTTGTTGGCGGAAATCCCCGCTGAAATGCTGAAGGAGCGCAGAATACCTGGGAAATGGAGTATCCATGAGCATGCTGTGCATTTAGAAGAGGCCCAAAAAATGATCATTGAGCGTTTCAAACGTTTTCAGCTCGAACCAAATCCGGTTTTCGAACCCTACTTACCAGGTAATACCGTACCAGATGATTACCTGGCCGACCTAGACTTGCAACAATCACTGGCCGATTTTCGTCTACACCGTAAGGAGATGGTTGACTTACTTTCTACGTTTACCGAAGCACAGTGGACCAACACTGGAAGCCATCCTGAATACCGAAGTATAAGCGCTTTATTGTGGATTCGGCATGTGATGATGCACGACCATTTGCACATGTACCGGATAGAGGAACTTTGGTTGACTACACCGGCTTATTTGCGGAAAGCTTAAATAAGTAATGGTAAAACGATAACTTATTATTTCACCATTACTAAATATCATAAACAAGAATAGGTCGAGTGCCAGAAATTACCTTGAATATCGTGCAGGGTTTAACCTTGGCGGCTATCATCAATGCATGGGTGTTCAGCCTATTGCTCTTGATGAAGCAGGAGAACCGCCTGGCGAATCGATTCCTAGCGCTTTTGATTTTCTCTCTTGGTTACAGTTTGCTTACCCAACTTTGGATAGATCTGGGGGTCTACAATTATTACCCGAGTTTGCATTGGTTGCCCGGCAATCTGAACTACTGGTTTGGCCCTGCCTTCTATCTATATGTAAAATCCCTAACCGACCCTGAGTTTCGCCTGCGTTCTCGGCATGCTTGGCATTTGGGGTGGCTGCTATTGGAATATCCCCATAATGTCTATCATCTAATTTTGGGGAGAGCCGATCCTTATCCCTTGCTTCACAACTTCACAGAAGCTATTACAGCTTATGCCCTATTCCCCTTGCTGGTTTTCAGTTATCTATCTTATCAATTATTGCAGCAGCATAAATCTGTATTGGAACAGCAATATTCTACGACAGAACTTTTAACGCTTAATTGGCTTCGGCAGCTGTTTAAGCTGGGGGGGATTATTTTGATCCCGCTGATCGTAATTTATGTTGTGGATTTTCGGATATTTTATGATTTTGAGATGGAGTTCTTTGAAGGAAGGTTGTTGCAATATGAGGGTTTCAATACCTTATTGTTCGCCATTATTATTTATTGGTTAGGAGTAGGTGGGGTGCGGCAAAGCCAGGTATCCCTAGATAAGGACTTGTGGGACGATAAGAAGGAAGGTATACACAAAGATTACAGTACTGCAGCAACTGCTTTGCAGCAAAGTATGGAAAATGATCAGTTGTTTTTGGATCCGGAATTGAGTATAGGAAAATTAGCTGCACACACCGGCTTATCCTCCAGAGAAATATCTGCAGCATTGAACCAGCATTTTGAGAAGAATTTCTACACTTTTGTCAATGAATTCCGAGTTGAGGAGATCAAGCAAAAACTCCGAGATCCTAATTCCCAGCACCTGACCATCCTGAGTATTGCCTTGGATGCAGGCTTCAATTCTAAGGCGACCTTTAATCGGATTTTCCGTTCCTACACAGGGACCTCCCCCCGGACCTTTCGCGATGAAACCTAGCCGATCTTAATAGTCTCAATTCTTGTCTTGTAACCAGTGAGACGTCCTATTGCGGGAATTGAGACGATTCCTTGCCTGATTTTGAGCTACTTGCTGAAAAATCACTCCTTCTCTGACAATTTTTGTGGTTGCTGTTTTAGCTGAAAGAGTTGTGACTAAAGGAAGCAGGGCTTTTAGCAAGCAAAGGCGGTGACTTCCAAGCTTGAATATTGCCGGAGAACTAAATCATTACGGATGAAAAAAGTACTATTAGGTCTAGCCATTACGATATTGTCATTGGGGCTAATTGCGGCAATTATGTTGTATCCATTGCTGCTACCATATATAGGTTTAAGGCCATTACCAGATAGGCTAGAGAACCCTTCTCTGGTGATAGATGACGATTGGAAATCTATTCAAGATACATTAGAAAAAACGCTGTATGCCTCTGCCGAAAAGCTTAATGCACCGGCCATCTCCGTTGCAATCGGACTTGATAATAAAGTAGTTTGGGCCAAAGCCCTCGGTTTCGCTGATATTAAGAATCAAAAACTAGCGGATGTTAGGACCCAATTTCGAATTGGGAGCGTTTCTAAGTCGGTGACCAGCGTAGGAGCGGCGAAGATGGTAGAAAATGACCAATTGGACTGGGATCGACCTGTACAATCTTATGTTTCCTATTTCGGAACAAATAAGCCTGAAATAAGCCTGCGTCAATTGGCTTCGCATACTGGTGGAATCCGTCATTACCAACCTTGCTTCTGTTTTCCGGCTTATGAGAGCCTGAGTAATCGCCAATTTGATACGATGGAGGAAAGTGTCGGCATTTTCGGGAAGGATGAGCTTTTATTTGATCCTGGAGATGGGTTTCGATATAGTACTTATGGTTATACCTTACTTAGTGCCGCGATGGAGGAAGCCAGTGGTCAGCCATTTTTAGATTATCTGCAGGAAGAGGTTTTTACTCCACTTGAGATGAACCAAACGATGGGGGACTTGGCAACGCAGGAAGTGCCAGGCCGAGCCACTTTCTATATCGTGCGGAAAGGCAAATATAGAAAAGCCTACTCTGTCAACAACAGCTATAAATGGGCGGGTGGAGGAATGCTCTCTACGCCGACAGATTTAGTTAAGATGACCAACGCCTTACTCCATGATAGTTTTCTTCATCCTACTACGAAAGAAGAACTATGGAATCCTATCTTGCTAAGAAATGGGGACATGAATCCACAACATTATGCCCTGGGTTGGAGAATCGGGGAAGTAGCTGAGCTTGTGCCAGAGGGGAATGTCAAGATTGTGCATCATGGGGGCACTATCACAGGATCCATAACTTTACTAATTTTATTCCCGGAATATAAAATGAGCATTGCCATGATGGTTAATCGTAGTGGTAGCTCCGGGGAATTATTTACCTCTATATTTGATCTGGCTAAAGTGATTCTGCCCGTCAAAGTGGCCAGGCAGCAGAATATAATGGAAAAGCATGCACAAGAAACCTCTTCAATCGAATAATAGTAGACGACAGTTTTTACACCAGACGGCTATGGCTGCAGCAGCTGTAGCCCTGCCTGGAACCTTATTGCAGGGTGCTCCCAGGCCAACACAAATCGCAGATAAACTGCGCCTCATCGTAGATGCGGACACTGCCAATGAGGTCGACGATCTATTTGCCATTGCAAGAGCATTAGTTGAACCAACCTTTCAATTAGAAGGGATTACTTCGGCACAATGGCATACACAAGAAAGAGCACCGAATGATTCTGTAGGGAGAAGTCAACAGTTGAATGAGGACATTGCCCGTCTGATGGGGGTTACCGATATACCTTTGGTGATGGGGGCAAATGTCCCGCTGGTTAATACACTGCGCCCACAACCATCCGCTGCGGCTCGATTGATTATCGAAAAAGCGCATGAAAGTAAGGAAGGGGAAAAGCTAGTAGTCGCGACACTCGGTCCGAACACGAATGTAGCTTCTGCGATCCTAATGGACCCCACGATTATTCCCAAATTGAAAGTTTGTTACATTGGTTTTTGGCATGATACCAAGCAAAACGCTTGGAGTAAGAGGGAGTTCAACACAAACAATGACCCTAATGCCACAGACTTGTTACTCAATACCTACAATCTAGATTTCCATGTGATGACTGCTACTACCTGTCAACACTTGGTCTTTCAGAAAGAGGAAGTGGATCGTTATATGAAAGGGAAGCCTGGGATTGGAGATTATTTGGTAGATCGCTGGGAATCTTATGATCGATTTTGGCAAAAGACAGATAAGGAGAAACGCAATTGGATTATGTGGGATGTAGCCATCATTGAAGCTTTGGCTGACCCTAAGTTGGCCAAAGAAGCATTATTTACCACTCCGGATGATAACCTGCAACGCCAAATTCACGCCTATACCTGGATAGATGTAGATGGAATGAAAAAGCGATACTGGGAATCGCTGCAAGGATTCATCAATAAATAAGAACAAGATTACAAATCTCAGACCATTTTTTTGGTCAGGGAAAGGGGATTGCAAAATGAAATAATGCTAGGAAAGGAGTAGCCAATCCGTAAAACCATATACTTCATGAAGACCTTTCGTTTGGAAATAAGCTTGTGTGGCTTTCTTGCTCCTATTGCTAGTCACTAGAAGAAAATCACCTCCCCAAGCGCCGAGAGACTTGATTTGTCCCCAGTAGTCTCCAAAATACTGTTGCTGAACGGGTGTAATCGCGATAGCTTCTCCAATAAGCGTTTCATGTTCAGCTAATAAAAGTTCGAAAGAAGGCAAGTTTGTGCAGGTAAGGATGGCATCGGTTAGCTTATCTATCTTCTTGATGAGCGGTAAAGGACTGGTGGATTTGAATCTTACTCGATAGTGACTAATTCCTTCTCGGCTGTTTTGTTTTTTCCCAGAATAAACCAAATAGAGATTTTCTGCGAAAGCAGGATGAAAGCCAACCGCTTCCGATTGAGGGACTCCTTCATTGAGTTGATAAAGGAGTGGTCCATCTGCGATAGCACAAGCGATGTCGTAGGCTGACCCCCCAAAGGTGTCCCAAAGTAATTGATAGGGATCTACGGCTTGCCATTGAGCTAGAGCTGCCAAGAGGGTAGAGGAGGTGCCTAGTCCCCAATGCCTGGAGAATTCAAGATCCATACGGACTTGTAGCCCAGGAAGTTGATGCCAAGCTTTTGGTTTCTGTTGCTGAATAGCGCGGAATATTTCAAGAAGCCGAATGGAGGTAGGAGGATCCGTGCTTTGCAATACCTTTTGGTCCGCTAATTGAAAGCTAGCTTGGAACCATATATTCCCTTGATGATCATAACTCGACCAGGACAAGATGCCGGGAGATAATTCAGGCGCAGCAGAGACCTGGAGGCGCTGGCCTAATCGCGAAGGAATGGCTAGGGCTTTGGCCCCATCCAATACCACATATTCCCCTGTTAGGAGTAATTTACCCTTGGTATGGGTTTGAAAGCTCTTTGGGCCTGCGATCATTCGGCTAGTTTAGGTGCTTTCCCTCTGAGCCAGTCCAAAAAATCACGGACGGCTGTAAAGGAAACGACCTCATCTTTGAAATGGACAATAGCATCCTTAACTTCTTGTTCTGATGCGCCCAAGTGATTCAAAATATTGAGTAGATGCATTTTCATATGCCCCTGTTGGATCCCTGTAGTCACCAACGAACGGACCGCTGCGAAGTTTTGCGCTAAGCCCGTTGCTGCTATGATCATCATTAATTCCTGAGCACTTGGATTACCGAGGAGCTCTAAGGATCTGTGTGCCAAGGGATGCAGTTTGGTAAGTCCTCCAACCGTTCCGATAGCCAATGGGATGTCTAGCCAAAACTTGAAAATGCCATCCTTAACCTCACATTGGCTCAGGCTACGATATTGTCCATCTTTGGCAGCATAGGTATGTCCGCAGGCCTCTATGGCACGGAAATCATTGCCGGTAGCTAAAACGACTGCATCTATTCCATTGAAGATGCCTTTATTATGTGTCGTGGCACGATAAGGGTCAATCCTTGCAATTCTAATGGCCTTGCTAAATTTGTCTGCAAATGATGAAGCATCCAAATCTTTGCAGGCTCCTTTTAGCTGATCTATAGGACATTCTACCCAGGCTCTAACCAGGCAATCCGGTGTATAATTGGATAAAATGGCCATAATAATTTCCAATGCCCTTTCCGTAGCTGAAAATTCAGGTGTTTCAGCAGCAAATTCTTGTAAGCTTTTTCCGAACTGCTCTAAAATCGAATTGATAAAATTAGCCCCCATAGATTCGCAAGTCTCAAAAGCCACCTTCAACTGATAATAGTTGGGCTCTTGCTCTGTAAGATCGAGCAATTCGATACTCAATATTCCACCTCCTCTGGCCTCCATATTCTTAGATAATGGGGCGGCATCTACCCTTAGTTTTTCCCTAATCTGAGGAAACAAGGCTTTTAGTTTCTCATTATCACCCTTCCATGAAAAATGGACCTGACCCAATTTCTGTGTGTCCAATACCTGCGCTCTGAATCCCCCTCTGCTTAGCCAAAACTTTGCGGCGCTAGAAGCAGCAGCCACTACGGAGCTTTCTTCGATGACCATGGGTACGGCATAGGTTTTGCCGTTCACCTGCAGGTTCGGCGCAATCCCAAAAGGGAGTACGAAATTGCTTATGGTATTTTCACTAAAGTCATCGAGTACTTTTTGCTGCTTTTCATCCCCATGCCAGAAGCTCTTGAGTTCTCTGATGACGGTTTCTGGTTCCGTGAAAAAATGCTCAGCTACCCAGCGTAGTTTTGCACGCTTGGACATCTTTGAGAAACCACTAATGGTTTTATTCTCCATCTGTTTTTTGCTTAGATCCGGATCTTGTTGGAGCGCTTCTTGTGGCGCTTCGACCCTTGTCGAATATTCAGATTCTATGTTCATGCTTTGAGGCTTAAAAAGGTTTTTGATAAAGCTAATCCCTTTATTTGAGTCATTACATAGGTCCGTAAAGTCTCATAGTCGCCTCTGGCATGCTTCAGAAACTGCGAAGCCTGACCATATATACTAGGTAAGGTACATTTTTCGGTAAGATAATATCCATCCAGGAAATGTCGGATACCTCCTGAGATAATGATTTGACCACACTGGCGTTCATCTCCTAACTCCTCGACTAGTCGATTGCACAAGTGAACCATCTCTTCTGCACTGTGGCCAATATTAGCTAATCGACCGTAAGCTTCCTGTTCCAAAGAACTAGAACGCGCTAACTCTAATTTGGCAAAATTGGTCCCGCCATTTGCAGCGAAATCAATAGCAGCGAGCGGCAATTTTAAAAGTGCTTGTAAGCTTCGATAACCCATGCCTTGCCCTACCTCTTTCACAATAATGGGTATGTCAAGTTCCGCTAAAACGGTTTGTATCGTTTCAATCGGCGGGCGCTTCAAATGATCACCTTCTGGCTGCAACCACTCCTGGAAAGGATTGACATGAATGATCAAACCATCCGCTTTTAACTTGCTGATCAAAACCGGAATACGATACAGTTCCTGATGATCAATCAATTGTTCAACCTGGGCAATGCCGAGATTGGCAAACAACGGTACTTCATTTCCCATAATGGGTCGAACATCAAAGTCAGATAGCGTTTCATTGCCAAACAATAGAGAGCGGCACGATCCCAATCCCATACCCATACCAAATTCACCACAAGCACGAGCGAGGTTGTGGTTGATGATCTTGGCCATCTCTGTTCCACCGGTCATACTTGATACCCATAAGGGCGCGGAGAGCTTCTTACCCAAAAAGTCAATCTTTGGTAAGGACTCTGAGGTAGGGTGGGCGGCCATTAGCGGTTCGTAATAGAAACGATCATCTAAGGCTGCCTTCTCCACTTGCGACCGAAAGGCTAGTTCAATATGATCCCGCTTCCGCTCCGCTGCTGTTGGATCATCCTCATCAGGATTCGATGGTAAAACAAGATTCTCCAATTGATGCTCTTTGTCTGACATTGATAAATATTGTACAAATTTACGGAAAGTTTCAGGGGTAGAACAATCCCTTCAAAAAATGGTTTATGGAAGATTGTTTCTTGGAAGGCACCAGGGAATTATGATTTAGTAAGTAGTGCAACAATAGGTTCTTGATATTGTATATGATTTTTTGACGCTACACTGCCTTGTTCTTTCAGCGATAAGGCTGCTATCTCTCCGAATAACCCTCAGCCTTTCCCCAAAAATCCGATCTCAAAATGCAGAACATATTCTTTGTCCATTCCTTAAGACTAAAATGGTGAAAACCCTGCCGAAATATTTTTCCTTTACTAGAATATTTCTTTTTTTGCTTTGATCTCTGAATGGCTTTGGCCAGAATGGGATATCATGTACACGACCGCATATTTTCTTCATTATCAATCAAAACAATTCGAATGAAGCAATTAATCCTTTTGGGAGGGCTTTTAATTACCTTAATGGCCTGGACAACAACCAATTCTACTAGCTTGGAAGAAGAAGCTGGCTGGGAATCCTTGTTTGACGGAGAGACCACCGACGGCTGGCGCAACTACAAAACAAAAGGCTTGGGACCTGCTTGGAAGGTGCAAGATGGTGCCCTCATGCTCGATAAATCTGATAAATCAGTTAAAGGAGGAGATATCGTAACAGCAGAAGAATATGAGAATTTTGATCTACGTCTGGAATGGAAGATTTCGGACTGTGGCAATAGTGGGATCATGTTCAATGTAGTGGAAGAGGGCTATGATCGCCCTTATCACACCGGGCCCGAAATGCAAGTGCTGGACAACAAATGCCATCCGGATGCCAAGATCATTACACACAGATCTGGAGATTTATATGACATGATCAAGTGTAAAAAGGAAACGGTCAAGCCGGCCGGAGAATGGAATAGCGTGCGTATTCGGATTAAAAACGGTAAGGCGAGCTTTTGGCAAAATGGAGTGAAAGTGGTCAAATTTCAGATGTTTACACCAGAATGGAATAATATGATCGCAGAAAGTAAATTCAAAAACTGGAAAGGATTTGGTCAATCTAGAAAAGGCCGAATCTGTTTACAAGATCATAGTGATACAGTTTGGTATCGCAATATTAGAATCAAGCGTTTGTAGAAATATAACAATAGAGAAAAGGCCAATAGGAATCTGATAACTAGTTGGTGCTTTTCTCTATTGGTTTTTCCCATACTAGGGTGTAGCGCCACAAAAGTCGTTTTCTGATTTTCGCCCTAGGCATCAATTGTGCTGTGATTTTTTTTAGTTCTGCTATACTGAGGTATTCGTCACCTGACCCATGCTGATGCCAAAGTTCGGTTTCCAATTCACTCGTAGCTGTTCGTGTTCGACCTTCATATCTAAATTTCAATAGCCGATGAAGAGGGGCCGAGACGAGATCATAGAAGAAATCAGACCAATGCCCTTCCTCATATAAATCGACGACTAAAAACTTACCACCGGCTTTAAGTTCTTTTCTGACTTTTCGTAGTACACTTTGCCAATCTATATGATGCAATGTGGCTACACTAACGATCGCATCAAAATGTCCTTCAGGGAATGGGTATTTCAAATAATCTTTCTGAAGAAACTCAAGATTGGGAATCTGCTGACACCGTTCTCTGGCAAATTTGAGCATTTCACTGGAAAGATCTAAGCCAACCACGGACTGCGCCGATTTAGACAAATCCACACTAAGTAGTCCCTTCCCACAGCCGATTTCCAGCACTTTCTGACAAGAGGAAGGAAGATTCCGTAATATGAAGGGGTGGTAATGGATGTTGTGGTTCCATTTTTGCTCAGGCAATGCTGCTATTTGATCGAACTCTTTTGCAATTCTTTCGGGCGAAGCCTTCATAAGCAGATTTAGGGGATTAAAGTTGACTAAACTTCTATCACTACCTTCCCAACTGTTTTTCCGGTCGAAAATAACCGAATAGCTTCCTGCAGATCGTCGAATGGGAGGGTGTGTCCAACGATGGGCTTCGGTAAGTCTAGGGCTGCTACCTCTTGTAAAATCTGATTCATAATATGCACGCGTTCGTATAGCCAGATTAAGTTAAATCCGAGCACCCCCTTGTTGTCTCCTGGGAGGTTTTGGGGATCCACCTTAGGTCGATTTAAATAGAGCCATAACAAACGAAGATAGTTAGGTCGGTTACCGGGAGCCGCATACCTCGCCTGACCATATACGATAATTCGACCTTGTTGCGCTAACACATCATACCCTATCTTAAAATACTTCCCCCCTATACACTCCATGATCAAGTTCAACTCTCTACCATCCAAAGCTTTGATCAAGTCATCTTTAAAGGTCTTCTTATTGCGGACAATGCCCTGATCATATCCCTCTTTTTTTAGATAATCTAGCTTGCTGGCATTTCCGACTGTGCCAATCGTATAGCAACCATAACTTTTGGCTATACGAACGGCATGTGTCCCGACCCCTCCTGCGGCACTATGAATGAGTACAGTTTGTCCTTTCTGCAAACTTCCAAGGTTGACCATAGCATAATAAGCCGTTAGCATTTGTACTAAATAGGCGGAACCTTCAGCAAAATTCCAATCAGCTGGCAAAGGAATAACGTAACGATGGTCAATGTTTAAGTGGGTGGCATAGGCCCCAAAACGAGTTACACCCATGATCCGATCCCCTTCCTTTACGGTGCCAACAGCAGATCCGACTTTGCTCACAATTCCGGCATATTCTAGACCAGGAACAAAGGCATCTTTGGGGGCAGCAGCATAGAGTCCCCAAATGGCAAAGACATCGGCGAAGTTCAAGCCAATGGCCTTTACCTCGATCTGAACTTCATCCGCAGCAGGATCAGCCAACGTTTCGGTATGAATTTTCAAGTTCTGTATGTTGCCCGGTTTGAGCTTATGGGCACGTCTGGTTGTCATAGGCGATTATGGCGATTAATGAATCAAGTTGCTTAAAAATAGGTTTTTATCTGAAAACCTTGGAATCTGTACTGTAGAAGTGCATTCAAGATATATTCTGAACCAAATGTCATAGGCTTTTGCCCTAAACCTACCCCCAGATTGCTTACTTTGTGCTCCTGCATTATGCTAGATTATGATCAGTTTTGATACAATAGTAGAGGGCGGAGCGGGAAATTCCACTTTCACCCCCCATTTTATTTTAAGGAATGTGCGCTGATCCTATGATAAAGAATGCTACAAGAAAACTTAGCTCGCCTATTTCATTGGTATTAGTGTACAAAATTCATCAAAAGACAAAACGATATGTATAACAGGTTTAGGCTTAACTATCTTTTAGTAGGTATTGCTTTGGTGTTCTTTGCTTGTTCACCTGCAAAAGAAACAACTACAGATTCGGAGGAAGCTTCATCAGCAAAACCCAATATTGTTTTCATCTACGCCGATGACCTCGGTTACGGGGATGTAGGTGCTTATGGCGCTACGGAAATGAAAACCCCAAATATTGATCAATTGGCCAATGGCGGCGTGAAATTTACCAATGGCTATGCCTCTTCTGCCACTTGTTCGCCTAGTCGTTATGCATTACTCACTGGCCAATATCCCTGGCGCAATAAGCGTGCAAAGATCCTTCCAGGTACTGCTCCATTGTTAATTGATACTGCTGAGTTGACTATAGCGAAGCTACTAGCAGCAGAAGGCTATCATACGGGCATTGTAGGAAAATGGCATTTGGGATTAGGCCATGGAAATGTCAATTGGAATGAGCGGATTGGCCCAGGGCCTAATGAAGTTGGTTTTGATTATTCGTACATAATGGCTGCTACACAAGATCGAGTGCCCACCGTATACATAGAGGATGGAGATGTGGTGAGATTAGATCCCGATGATCCGATTTCTATTGATTATCGGAAGAATTTTGAGGGTGAGCCGACGGGTAAAGACAATCCAGAATTGCTAAAATTAAAATGGCATCATGGTCATAATAGTAGTATTGTTAATGGTATTCCCCGAATAGGATTTATGAAGGGCGGGGAGCGTGCCAAATGGGTTGATGAAAATATGGCAGACACTTTCTTAGTACGTGCCCAACAATATATCAAGGCCCATAAGGCAGAGCCCTTCTTCTTGTATTATGCTTTGCAACAACCGCACGTTCCACGAACACCGCATGAGCGATTTGTTGGAACTTCGGGTATGGGGCCCAGAGGAGATGTGATCGTGGAAGCCGATTGGTGTATTGGAGAATTAATTAAGACCTTGGAGGCTGAAGGACTCCTAGAAAATACACTAATCGTTTTGTCCAGTGATAATGGACCTGTTCTTAATGATGGATATTATGATGATGCGGTGGAGAAAATAGGTGCACATACACCATCAGGCCCTTTACGAGGCGGTAAGTATAGCTTGTTTGAAGCGGGAACGCGGGTCCCATTTATTACCTATTGGAAAGGAAAGATCGAACCCCATGTGTCTGATGCGGTCGTATCACAGATAGATTTGCTAAGCTCCATTGCTAATCTGGTAGGCAGTGATGAAAAGGGAAAAGACAGCCAGGATCTTTTATCCGTTTTCATGGGCGAAAGCGACACAGGGCGTAGCGATCTAGTACTTGAAGCTACCACTCGTACTGCCTTTCGTCAAGGGGATTGGATTTTAATTCCACCCTACAAAGGGCCGGCAAAAAACAATCATGTGAACATAGAGTTGGGGAATGACAAAGTTTTTCAATTGTATAACCTCAAAGATGATCTCGGGCAACAGAACAACCTGGCTGAGGCCCAACCTGATAAGTTACAAGAAATGATTGCTGCTTTCGAAGCCATTCGTGGTCAAGAATATGGTTCGATTGAGCAATTAGAATTGAAGTAGACGAGCAATAGCAATAACGCCCGCATCCGAAGTTTATCCTAATAGACTTCGGATGTGGTTTGGTATGACAACCTAAGTTTGGGTACCAACTCCAGTCGCACTACTTATGAGTTCCCCGTTTTTTTGTTGCTATAAGAACCGGAGTCGCAGCCAATCGAATATTTGTTCTAAAATGCTTGGCGCAAAAGATTCCGGCAACAAGGCATACTCGGTGGGAAAGCCGGTCTTCGCACTTTGCATGATGTGATTGATTTGGGGGGCTACCACCAAGCTGAAGTCTTCATTTTTTGCCTCAAAGAGCGCCTGCTGGATCGGCGGGAAATTGAGTTTTGGGCTTTGAAAAACATCTAAGGAACCATTGATGATAAGGGTTGGGCAGGTCAGTTGCCGGAGTATAGGTGCTGGTTTATAACTTATTTGAGCTCGATACCAGGGGCTTAGCAAAAGCTTGATCCGTGCTTCTCGATCGGCGGGTAAGAAGAACAGTTGATGGGGGAAATCCGGATGATCGAAGGTGGTTTCTGCCCGAATTTCACCCATTTTAGTTCGCAACTGTGCATCGGGTAAACCGATCTGTAATAAAGCTGCAACTTCCTTCCAATAAGTAATGATTTCTCTTTTTTGAGCCGGTGTTAATTGGTAAAGTGCTTGCATACTCTCTAGTCTTTCTTCCGTCAAGTCAGTCAGAGGAACCCCCACTGCCCCCAACTGCACTACGAAGGCTACCTCCTTATTTTCTATTGCTGCAAGACTGCCAATTACTGTCCCTTCGCTATTGCCGATAAATCCAATACTTGATTTGTCTATCTCTGCCCGGCCACGGAGATATTGGAAAACATCAAGTGCATCTTGAGTAAGTTCTGAAAACCCCACCTCCATTAGATTTCCTCCTGATTTTCCCACGCCTCTATCGTCACAACGCAGTACTGCAATACCTCGTCGGCTTAGGTAATCGGCTAGTACCCAAAAAGGTTTATGGCTTAAACTATGAGTTTGATCTCGGTCATTTGCACCCGCAACGGTGAGTAATATGGCTGCAGGAAAAGGGCCTTTGCCTTTGGGCAAGGTAAGCGTACCAGACAAATGGACCCCTGGGGTAGCTGTTTTAATGACAACTTCTTCAGCTGTATAAGGGAAAGGTCCTTGGGGGGTTTGAGTACGTTCCGTAGGTTTGTTCGAAAAGGCACCGGGCCTTCTGAATACCAAGTCCGCTTGTTTACTTCCTTCCTGCCAGCTACCGTGGATGGTTCCCTCCTTAAAGAGTCCCTTGTATTGAATCTGTGCCAAAGGAATGGTAAAACTAAAAGTGTCCTGTGCGAAGGCTAATTCTTGCAGGGGGACAGCTTGAATACCAGAAGAGGCTGATAATTTACCCGAAAGTGGTTGGGTTTTAATGGTGAGTCGTAGTTCTATCTTACCTATAGGAGAAGATAGAATTCCTTGCCACTGGCCAGCTATGCGTTCGGACTGGGAGTAGCTATATGAGATGGCACAAAGAGCAAGGATACAGAAGCAGCTCAATTTTTTCACGACAATGATTTTTGGTTTCATGCCCCAAAAGTAGATGCCGTTCTACGTCTAGTCGTCCAAATGCGCGTATTCGGACTTCAACTTTTGTAGAAAAGAGCTTATTGATTCCTCTGTTTCCTAAAAACACTAGGCGTGGTGCCTGTTAATTTCTTGAAAGCGCTATTGAAAGTAGATTTCGAGTTAAATCCAGCTTCATAGGCAATGGCTAGAATGGAGTAATGATTGTATTGCTCTTCTTTCAAATGCTCTTTCACCTCTTCTACTCGATAAAAGTTGAGCAACTCATAGAAATTGTATCCATAGTGCTCGTTAATGGCCTGAGATAATTGCCGGTCTGGAACTGATAATCGTTGCGCTAAGTCCTTTAGACTTAGCTTGGGCGAGCGGTAGGGTTTCTTATCCTGCATGTGCTGGATCATTTGATCTATTATTCTGGATCTAGTAGACTCGGACAAGGTAGAGGAGTCGTATTTTTTAACCGGCTTTTCAAACGCCTTTTGATGGGCAATTACAAAATAGGCGACATAAAACAGGTAAGCAGATAAGAGGATCAGGGCAATCGGCCTAAGGTTTTGGTAATTGGTGGATTGTGCAATTAGGTAGGTTAAGTTGAGTGAGGACACTAAAATAATTAGGAGTATTCCGAGAATAGAAAAGAAGAGCCGCTTCAGTTGCCTAGTACTAAGCTCTTCGACGTAAAGATTAGATTCACGGTACCGATGAATGATGCGAAAAGACCAGGCCATATATAGAATAAGTTGAACAGATAGCACCAGATTGAAGGCTAGATATATAAAATCCACTTTCTCTGGCAAGTGCTGGATCTGTTGGAGCAATTGCGTGATATAATTGATTTTATCAGCTGCTGTAAGATGGTGATAGCTCAATAGTCCATAGCAGAGGTGTAGCGCTACCGGGATAAAATGGAGTAAGTCTTTCCGTTGAAAAGACAGTGTCGGTTGTACAAGACTTTTAATAATGAAATAGAAAAGAGGGGCATAGCCAAATTGGAAAACATAACTCAGCAAGCTTAGATGAGGTACCTGGAGAAACAGTTCATTGGCAATCGAAAAATAATCCCAGATTAGCAGAAATTGGCCAATCAAAATAAGAGCCAAACAGTTGGCGGCGATGGTATGTTTATTTTTCTTGAACAATAAGTAGAGCGCGATGAATAGCGCCTGCACGCCTCCAAATAGACTTAGGAAAGAAAGAATAGATAAATCTTGGACGGCCATTTATCAAATTATCATCTATGGATGAAACGAAGGTAGCCCTTCATGGAAGATCTTGCAACTCAATTAGATTCTAAGTTCAAGTGCCCGCTTGCGATTTGACAAAGAGAGAAGCAAAGGCATATTGGATCAGATTTTCTATGTTTGCGGTCTGGTTGATAAAGAAGTTGTCTAAAGTTTTCTCACTGGGTTACGAAATGCTGTTTTTACCGGCAGCAGACAACTTCAAAATATATTCTTCTCAGAGAATCATAAATGCATATGGAGGCTTTACTCGATTTTGACCGCCAGCATATCTGGCATCCTTATACCTCAATGATAGATCCATTACCCGTTTATCCTGTTAGTGCAGCGAAGGGTGTATACCTGGAGTTGGAGGATGGTAGGAAATTGATAGATGGGATGAGCTCTTGGTGGTGCGCCATTCACGGCTACAATCACCCCGTTCTGAATGCGGCGATTACAGATCAATTGAAGAATATGGCCCATGTCATGTTTGGAGGTCTAACTCACCGCCCAGCGATCCAGTTGTGCCAACGTTTAGTCGAGCTAAGCCCGGAAGGCCTGGAAAGGGTGTTTCTTTGCGATAGCGGATCCGTTTCTGTTGAAGTAGCTATCAAAATGGCATTTCAATATTGGATTTCTAAATCGAAGCCAGAAAAGGCGAGATTGATGACCATTCGCAAAGGCTACCATGGAGATACTTTTGGCGCCATGTCAGTATGTGACCCAGTAGGCGGGATGCATCACATTTTTGAGCAGGTACTACCCAAACACATATTTATTGACCAGCCGATCTCCACATTTGGTGGAGGACTCGATCCAAGAGATGAAGAAAGCCTGGAAGAAGCTTTTCGGAAGAATCATCATGAGGTGGCCGCTTTTATACTAGAGCCAATTGTTCAGGGAGCAGGCGGGATGCGCATCTATGATCCAGCATTCTTAGCCAAAGTACGCAGCCTATGTGATCAATACGATGTCTTGCTCATCGCAGATGAGATAGCCACTAACTTTGGCCGTACCGGTAAACTATTTGCTTGCGAACATGCCTTGATTTCGCCAGATATCATGTGCCTTGGTAAAGCTTTGACCGGGGGCACCATGACCATGGCCGCAACACTTTGTACTGCCCAAGTGGGCCATGTTATTTCCGAAGGAGAAGCTGGCGTTTTTATGCATGGGCCTACCTTTATGGCCAACCCACTAGCAGCTAGTGTTTCTATAGCAAGTATTGACTTGTTAGTTTCACAGAATTGGCAAAAACAAGTGAAGGCAATAGAAACGCAGCTGGAGGAAAAACTTAGACCTCTATCGACCCACGATCGGGTAAAAGAGATCCGTGTACTTGGGGCCATTGGTGTAGTAGAATGCCATCAATCTATTGAAGTGGGGGCTATTCAGCGATACTTTGTTGCCCAAGGGGTATGGATTCGGCCTTTTCGGAATCTCATCTACATCATGCCTCCCTTTATTTCTAATCAAAGAGAATTGTCGAAACTCTGTGAGGTGATTAGGGGAAGTTTAGAACTAGACGAACATTTTCGGTCGATCTAGGCCATTCAATTACTAAATCCTTTTGGCCGCAGTTGCCTCCAATCCTGTTTGCGCTTCATCACTCTAATTGGGGGAGGGAGGGTATCCCAGATCGGGGCTTCTTGCTGTATGTTAGCGAATCGTTCAAGAAGTTGCTGCTGTAATTGCTGACCTATATCTATATTTTCCCAAGGAATGTTTTGGCTTTGACTAATATCGGTTGAAAGGTTATACAGTTCAAAGGCATCCAGGTCCATTGTTTTGATGTAATCCATATCTGGCTCGCTCATCGGGTGCGTATGCTTGGAAGAATCCTGATCACGCCCCAGGATTACATAATCTCCGACGCGCATGGCGATCTCTGGACTGGTACGGTAGAAGAACCAGCTGAGTGCCTTTTCCCTTTCAAAACTTTGCTGCTGAATAAGGGGGACCAAACTTGTTCCATCTAAGTGGCTGGGCTTAGGGTGAGGCTGTTGAATCAGTTCACAGATAGTCGGCATGACATCGACCAACCCGACGGGTTCCTTCAGAACTTGAAGAGGTTTGATTTGCCCCTTCCAGTGAAGGATACCGGGTACTCTGATTCCTCCTTCATATACAAAACTCTTCCCACCCAATAGGGGCACATTAGACCCATTGCGATAGGATCCGTTGTCAGAGGCGAAAAGAATAATCGTTTCCTCCATCAATTGGGATGCTGAGAGGTGATCTAATAAGCGACCAATTGCTGCATCCATGTTTTCTACATTGGCCAAATATTCTGCCACATTAGGGGGGTGATTGGGGTATTTTGCTACTAGTTCGGGAGGTGAAGCTACTTTTTTATGAGGTTCGTGAAAGGCTAGATAGCAAAAAAAAGGGGTATTCGGATCAGACCCCGATTTCAGCCAATCTATCGTTTCATTGACTACGATATCACAGGAATAACCTTTCATCTCACCCATTTCTTTTCCATTTTGCACAAAATTGACGGGGTTTAGGTGTGAAGGCTGAGCATTGTTGGTGGTGCCGAGGGAGTGATCAAAGCCTTGATCAGCGGGCTGAGGCTGACCTAGTCCTTCCAGGGGCGGGAGGCTGCTCAGGTGCCATTTGCCAAAATGAGCCGTCCGATATCCTTTTTTCTTAACTATTTCTGCAATAGTAAGTTCACCATCTCTTAAATGCATGGGGTGTCCGGCAGGTATGTAGTTATAAACACCTATACGACTAGGGGAGCGCCCGGTGAGTAACCCGGCACGAGAAGGAGAACAATTAGGTGCAGCCGAGTAAAAATCAGTGAACCTGATGCCTGTTGCTGCTAAGCGATCGAGGTGTGGGGTGGAAGCTAAGCCACCGTAACAGCCAAGGTCTGCATAACCAAGGTCATCTGCTAAAAGCATTAGGATGTTGGGCGTAGAAGGTAAGGGGGTAGGGGCCTTTGCAGATTGACATTGACAGAAAATAAAGCTGCTTAGTAGCAAGTAGAACGGCTTTTTCATTGGATTCGTTTTGCGATGATCAAGCAGTAAATTAGCAAGATATTTATAATAAAATGGCAGCATCCCGGAATGAAGTTCTCTTTAGTTATCCGTTTCTTTGTTGGGAATCAATCTATTCTGAACATCTCTTGAATAATCAGAGCGGGTGATTTTGAGCATCTATATTAACCAAACTCTTTTGAAATGCTATCCAATAAGTTGAAAGTCCTTCTTTTCGTGCTCCCTTTTTTATTTAGCACTTCCCTGCTGGCTCAAGAAAGATCCAATCATGGCAATAAGTTTGAGCAATTAGGCCCCATACTTCCTTCACCGAATCAGTATAGAAGTGTAGATGGCGCACCAGGCCCCAAGTACTGGCAACAGCGTTGTGATTATGAAATTAATTGTACCCTGGACACTGAAAATCAACGCTTGGATGGAGAAGAGCTGATCACCTATTTTAATCAGTCGCCGCAAACGCTTCGCTACTTGTGGCTACAACTGGATGAGAGCGAACACGCCGCAGATTCCGATAAGCAATTCATGGAGCCGAGCCAGATCAAGGGAGAGATGAGTGAACAGGAAATACGTGCCCTCAATCCCGCTTCAGAATTGGAGAAATTTGGGCATAAGATTGAAGCAGTAACAGATGAAACGGGGAGGCCCTTGAATTATCACATCAATAAGACTCTGATGCGGGTCAACTTGCCTGAGCCTTTAGCACCAGGTGAGACTTTTTCCTTCCGGGTAAAATGGCATTATTATTTGATCGATAGAATTAACTCTATCAGTTGGGGTAGAGGAGGGTATGAGTATTTCCCCCAAGATGATAATTACTTGTTTACGATTGTACAATGGTACCCTCGCCTTTGTGTATTTAGTGATTTTGAAGGATGGCAAAACAAACAGTTTGTCGGGCGAGGAGAGTTTGCACTTACATTCGGGAATTTTGTGGTTAAAATGACCGTTCCTGAGGACTATATGCTAGGTTCTACTGGAGAGTGCTTGAATATAAAGCAAATGCTTGATGACACACAGTTGGCGCGTTGGGAGCAAGCACAATCGGCTTCAGAACCTATAGAGATTGTTACGTTGGATGAGGCCAAGGCCATGGAAAAGCGTAAGAAGAGTACTAAAACCAAAACTTGGATCTATAAGGCAGATAACGTGAGAGATTTTGCCTGGACTGCGAGTCGTAAGTTTATCTGGGATGCAATGCCGCACTTCAACGAGGATGGAAAGAAGGTGATGTGTATGAGTTATTATCCCAAGGAAGCCTATCCGATCTACCGTAAGTATTCAACTAAAGCGGTAGCGCATACCCTAGACGTTTATTCTCGATTTTCTATACCGTACCCTTACCCCGCGGCTATTTCGGTAGAGGCTAAAAACGGGATGGAATATCCTATGATCTGCTTTAATCCAGGGCGCGCCGAAGAGGATGGTACCTACACGAAGCGCGCACGTAATGCAGCGATCACAGTTATTATTCATGAAGTAGGGCACAACTACTTTCCCATGATTATTAATAGTGACGAGCGACAATGGGCTTGGTTTGATGAAGGCTTGAATACCTTCGTACAATTCTTGGCAGAACAAGAATTTGATAATAACTATGATTCTGGTGAAGGTCCTGCACATATGATAACGGATTATATGGAGTTACCGCCAGATCAATTGGAGCCTATCATGACTAATAGTGAGAATATTGTCGACTATTTCGCTAATGCCTACCGAAAACCTGCTACTGCACTAAATATCCTTCGGGAAACCATCATGGGGCGAGAAGCATTTGACTTTGCCTTTAAGGAGTACTGCCGACGCTGGGCTTTTAAGCACCCAACTCCTGCGGACTTCTTCCGAAGCATGGAAGATGCCAGTGGATATGACTTGGATTGGTTTTGGAGAGGCTGGTTTTATGGTATCGACCCGGTTGATATTTCTCTAGATGAGGTAAAATGGTACAAGGCCGACCTAAAGAATGATCCAGAAAAACGCGAAGAAGTAACTACGACCAAAAAAGAAAAGCCTTTTGATCACATTTCTAAGAGGCGTAACCGGGAGGAAGGCATGAAATTCTCCGTGGATGAAGATCAAGAACTTCGAGATTTTTACACCACTTATCGCCCTTGGGAAACAGCAGATAGTATTCAGACCACAAAAACCAAGTTATATGAAGAGACTTTCAGTAAAAAGGAGAAGAAGAAGAAATTTGGTAATAAGAACTATTATGAATTGCAGTTTACGAATAAGGGGGGATTGGTAATGCCTATAATTCTAGAATGGACTTTTGAAGACGGAACTACTGAAGTAGAGCGCATTCCAGTGGAGATCTGGCGGAAAGACGAAAATCAATTCACAAAAGTATTTGTAAAGGAGAAAGAAGTTACCGCTATTCGCTTGGATCCATTCAAGGAAACAGCAGACATTGATGAAAGCAACAACAACTGGCCGGAAATTGAAATGCCAAGTCGTTTTCAAGTTTTTAAGAAGCATAAAGTGGAGCAGGGGTTGAATCCAATGCAAAAAGCCAAAAAGAATGGGATTAAGCCATAGGCGGGCTTTTCGTTGGATTAGAAAAGTTTATGTATTTTCTCGATCCTCTAAGGCTGCTGCTGGCACGGTGGTGCGCTGGGAGAAAAATATTGTATCAACACTAATTGGAAAAGAACTAGTATATGAAACAACTAATCGCCATTTTAAGCCTACTTTTTTTAGTGAGTACCGTGAGTTGGGGTCAAAAAGCAACGCCTGATATTGCCACCAAAACTAAAGGCATGAAGGCCTATGAAGGTTTCTTTACCTATTACTGGGATGAAGCTCAAGGGAAGATTTGGCTAGAGATCAAAGATTTTGATACCGAGTTTTTATATGTGAATTCGCTATCAGCCGGAGTAGGTTCCAATGATATCGGTTTAGACCGAAACCAACTGGGGTCAACTCGAGTGGTGACTTTCAAAAGAATCGGCCCAAAAGTACTAATGATTCAGCCTAATTATGATTATCGGGCGGTAAGTGATAATGTTGATGAAAGACAGTCAGTAGCAGATGCATTTGCCAGATCGGTGATTTGGGGAGGCAAGGTAGAGGCTGCTGAAGGATCCCGCGTATTGGTGGATCTTTCCTCCTTACTCATGGCAGATGCACACAATATTGCCGATCGCCTAAAGGCTCGAGGAGAAGGAAGTTATCGAGTGGACGCCAAAAGATCTGCTATTCATCTTGATCGGACGAAAAACTTTCCGAAAAATTCAGAATTTGAAGCGATCGTAACCTATGCTGGGGATCCCAAAGGAGGAAATCTCCGTTCGGTAACCCCCAATAGTAAATCTGTAAGTGTGCGTTTGCATCACTCTTTTGTGGAATTACCGGATGATAACTATCAAGTTCGTGCTTTCCATCCAGGTAGCGGCTATGGCGCCATGACATATGCCGATTATGCTAGCCCCATCAGCGAATCATTAGTAAAGCGTTTTATTCGTCGGCATCGCCTAGAGAAAAAAGACCCGACTGCCGCTCTCAGTGAGGCTGTGGAGCCTATTGTGTATTACCTGGATAGAGGAGCGCCAGAGCCTATTCGCTCTGCTTTGATCGAGGGAGCTAGCTGGTGGAATCAGGCCTTTGAAGCTGCCGGTTATAAGGATGCTTTTCAGGTAAAACTACTACCAGCTGATGCTGATCCATTGGATGTGAGATATAATGTGATTAATTGGGTGCACCGATCTACACGCGGCTGGTCTTATGGTAGCTCGGTGACGGATCCACGCACCGGAGAGATTATCAAAGGGCATGTTCTATTGGGATCCTTACGCGTTCGTCAAGACTTTATGATTGCGCAGGGCTTAGTCGCTGCTTATGAAAACGGTGATAAACCTGATCCTCGCCTGGAAGAATTGGCGCTTGCACGTCTCCGTCAGCTATCTGCTCATGAAGTTGGGCATACATTAGGTATTATGCACAACTTTGCGGCCAGTGTAAACGATAGAGCTTCCGTGATGGATTACCCGCATCCCTATATCAGCATGAATCGTGGAGGCCAGATGGACTATAGCAAAAGTTATGATGTTGGGATTGGAGACTGGGATAAGAGAGTTATTTTATACGGGTACCAAGATTATCCTGATAATACCAATGAAAAAGAAGCATTGGCTAGGGTGATTCAAGGAAATATCAATCAGGGTTTCCATTATATCACCGACCGAGATGCCAGACCTCCTTCTGGCGCTAACCCATTGGGACATTTGTGGGATAATGGGGTGTCAGCGGTAGGGGAGTTGAAACGATTAAATGCAGTTCGTTCTCAAGGCTTAGCCAATTTTAGTGAAAAAAATATCCCAGTTGGAGCACCGATGGGAACTTTAGAAAATGTATTGGTGCCTCTTTATTTGATGCATCGTTATCAAGTAGAAGCTGTATCGAAAGTAATTGGTGGTGTAAATTATACCTATGCCAGTCGCGGAGATGGTCAGGTCGTGAACGAATCGATTAGCCCTGAGGTACAAAAAGAGGCTTTTTCAACCCTTTTGATTACACTTGATCCTGATTTTCTACAGGTGCCAGAGCACATCATTCGTTTAATCCCGCCACAACCGCCAGGATATTCCAGAGGACGAGAACTGTTCAAGACGCATACTGGCTTGACCTTTGATCCCCTAGGTGCTGCGGAAAGTTCGGCCGACTATACTCTTCGGTTTCTACTGAATCCCTCGCGCCTTGCGCGCTTAGTAGAGCAACGGACATATGATGCCGATCAACTATCTGTTTTTGATATTTTCGACCGGGTACGAAGGGTATCAGCCGAAGGCGAAGGTGCACCTCAAATACACAATGAACTAAAGCGGATAGTCCGTAAACTTTACCTGCATCATTTACTGAAATTAGCTGGAGATAAAAGCGTAATGTCACAAGTCAGTGCTGCTGCTTGGTATCAATTGAATCAGTTAAAAGGTGAAGCAGAAAGGGTTTTATCCTCCAACGCAGGACCAGACTCTAAAGCACATCAGTTGTATATTTTGCAACAAATTGATGTTTTTGAGGAAAATCCAGGCGCATACAAAGTGCCGAAAGCCCCAAGTCTACCAGATGGTTCACCTATTGGATGCGGAGATTTCCACTAAGCTGATTGTGTCAATCGTAAAGAGCCTTACTGCTATCGGGTAGTAAGGCTCTTTTAATTTATGCTTTGTTCGGAAGCAGTAATTCGAACTTCAGAATTTGTAGGCTAAAACTCGATGCAAGAGTAAAACAAATGTTAAAAGATGGCTATATAAGGAATGCCTGTTGAATCCTAATTGGAATTATCGTAAATTTGAGTTTCCCCCTCAAAATAAACGACACTACGGGAGACGCAATACTTCTCTAAAATTACTGTATTTCACAAAAGGTCTACTACAAAGCTTTACAATTTCTCAAACGGAAACATTCACTCGGTAAACTACTAGTCCAAACGAGTAAATTTCCGCGGCTGGGGCCAGGGATGAGCTAGTTTGCTCATGGCCTAATAGGTTATCTTGTTGCATTGGGTATATCTGCTCAAGCAATCAATGTACTATTTGTCATATTGTTGAATTATGGTCAATAGAGAAAAACATAAAGTAGTACCCCCATTAAGCCTATTACTCTGTCTACCTCAAATGGGATGGTCGAGAACAGAATCCCAATGGCTTCCTTTTGATTGGCAGGACGAATGGAGTTGGCTAATGCTGGCCCTGGGTTTAGCTGGCTTGGTTATTTGGAATCATTTGAGAGGGGTAAGGCGCAAGACGGAAACACTCCGACTTGAAGCCAAGGTGGCATTGAGAACTAGCCAGATACAAAGGGATAAGCGCACCATAGAGCGACAGGCAGAGGCCCTGCGCGCCTTGGATGCCAAAAAGTCTGCATTTTTTGCTAACATTTCGCATGAACTACGTACCCCCCTTACCTTAATGTTAGGGCCGATTCACGATGTCTTGGACAGAGCAGACCTCCAACCACAAGATGAGCGTTCCTTACACTTGGCTCATCAGCATGTCAACAAGATGCTTACTATGGTTAATGAGATATTGGATCTGTCAAAACTGGATGCTGAAAAACTGAAATTGGAGGAAGTTTTTGTCGAATTGCGATCCTTTTCAGAGCGTTTGTTGGCTTCCTTTGTTTCATCGGCTGAGTATCGGAAAATTGAACTTCAGGTTGAAAATGAAATTGAAGCAGGAACGACCTATAAACTGGACGCGAATAAGTTGGAGCGCATTTTGAACAACCTGTTGTCAAATGCACTGAAATTCACCACCGCTGGAGGAAAAGTGACAGTGCGTATTCAACAGTTGGCGGATAGACTTTTCTTCGAAGTTGAAGATGATGGAATGGGTATAGCAGCGAAAGATTTGCCTTTTGTGTTTGATCGATATTATCAATCGAATAGAACGGAACAGCACCAGATGGGGGGGACAGGCATTGGCTTGGCATTAGTCAAAGAACTATCCAAATTGATGGGTGGCGAGATTCATGTGAAAAGTCGAGAAGGAGAGGGGACCAGGTTTAGGCTTAGGTTGCCTTATCAGGAAAAGAGACATGGACAGATCCCATCCGGAGCTAGTGCTTTAACAAAAAACGCTATGCAGGCCTCTGATTTCGAGGAAAGCCCAACTGAAAATCTACCTGCGGCCAGTGGGGGAAGGATCTTGATAGTTGAAGATCATGTACATATGCGTCAGTATATCTGTGAGATTCTAGGGAATGATCACAGCTTGGTTTCTGTCAGTAATGGCCAGGAAGCTTTAGAACACTTGGTCGAGCATTCAACGGTAGATCTCATCATTACAGACGTGATGATGTCGGAGGTGGATGGTTTCGACCTTTTGAAGCAATTGAAAGGACAGAGAGATTGGAAGCATATTCCAGTCATTATGTTGACCGCCAGAGCTAATCAGAAGGATCGTATTCGAGCTTTGGATTTGGGGGTTACGGATTACTTGCTTAAACCCTTTCTACGAGCAGAATTGATGGCCAGGGTTAATAACATTCTGCATTCCCATCAACAATTGAAACAAAGTCAAAAGATTCGCAAACCGAAAGAGAAGCTGGGTAAAACGGGGGGTGCCTGTCAATTGAAAAGTGAGGATAAGGTTTGGCTGGACCAGTTAGAGAACACCATTAAAGCAGAGATGGGAGCTTTTGATTTCACTATTGATCGGCTTGGGTTCCAAATGGCCATTAGTAGACGGCAATTGAGCCGGAAGGTAAAATCACTGACAGGTTTTACTGTTCATCAGTACATCCAGGAAATTAAACTCAATGAAGCAAAGCGCCTTCTGGAAACTCAATCCAAGTCGACAGTAAAGGCTATCGCCTACGAATTGGGAATGAAAGATGTCAAGTATTTTTCAAGGTTATATATCCAGCGCTTTGGCCAACGGCCATCAGATTTTTTCTAAAGCATAGGAAAAAAATCGTTAGTCAATGAAACATCTGCTTCAGATTCCAGTATTAATGGGTGTATCAAATGTGAAGCTAGTGCGAAAGTTGCCGAGTACATTTGAGAAAAAAAGAAACAGTTGAAGTACATATAAAGGGGGAGAAAAGAAGTTTGGCCCAATATTCACCCCTGATTGGCCAAAATTTCTCCTGAAAATCAGCTTTATTTGTACCGATTTATAGAATATATTTGATTTTTCTATGAAACACTAAAGAGCCTTTTTATAAGGGGGACATTATGATATCGCTCCGGGATAATTTATTATCTCGGAGTTTTTTTTTGCCAACTTTTAAGTTTTTATTCTGTTCGATTAAGCAAGAGGGAAGATTAGAAGTTGCTGCTTGATAGAAACAACTGTTTGATAATTCTATACTTCATAACCATTGAGCAAAAAAGCGCCACCACCTATCGCACATGCTACCGCCTGGTTTCAAGATAGAGGATGGAAACCATTTCCCTTCCAGCAAGAATGTTGGGAGGCTTATTTGAATGGCGAACATGGTATGCTCAATGCACCAACTGGAAGTGGTAAAACGTACGCTATTCTAATTCCAATATTGCTCCAGTTTATAGATGATCATCCCGCTGATTTTTCAACGAAAGAAGGCAATGGTTTACAAGCCATCTGGATTACACCTATTCGCGCCTTGGCTAAGGAGATAAAGTCAGCTGCTCAACGAGCCATTGATGGCCTTGGCTTGTCGTGGGAAGTGGCCATCCGTTCTGGTGATACCAGCTCCAGCGAAAGAGCTCGCCAGAAACGCAAGGCACCGGAGATTTTGGTAACAACCCCAGAAAGTCTTCATCTATTGCTAGCCTCTAAAGGTTATGCCAATTATTTTAAGCAACTGAAGGGAGTGGTGATTGATGAATGGCATGAATTGGTGGGATCTAAACGCGGCGTGCAGATGGAATTAGCACTTTCTCGCTTGAAGGTGGTTTGCAAGAGCTTGCGTATCTGGGGGATTTCTGCAACGATTGGAAATCTAGACGAAGCTCTACATGCCTTGCTGGGCAAGAGCTATTCGTCAGGTAACTATAAGTTGATTAGGTCCACAATTCGTAAGAAAATCGAAGTGACTTCCATCTTGCCAGATGAGGTGGAGCAATTACCTTGGGCTGGTCATTTAGGGATTAAGCTATTAGCTAAGATTGTTCCAATCGTCCAAAATAGCCGGAGCACATTAATTTTCACCAATACTCGTGCGCAATGTGAAATTTGGTATCAGCAGCTCCTGGAAGCTGCCCCTGATCTGGCGGGCATTATGGCCATGCACCATGGTTCTATTGCAAGGAATTTGCGAGACTGGGTAGAAAATGCGTTGCATGAAGAAGTGTTGAAGGCCGTGGTCTGTACTTCCAGTCTAGATCTTGGGGTTGATTTTAGACCTGTGGAGACGATTATCCAAATTGGTAGCCCTAAAGGCGTATCTCGATTCATCCAACGGGCGGGCCGTAGCGGGCATCAACCCGGCGCGCTGAGTCGGATTTACTTCGTCCCTACTCATGCGCTTGAGTTACTGGAAGCAGCCGCGCTAAGACAGGCGATTGAAGAACAGCAGTTGGAAAGTAGAATCCCCTACATTCGCTCTTTTGATGTACTGGTACAATACCTAATCACCTTGGCTGTGTCCGATGGTTTTTATGAGGAAGAAATCTACGAAGAGATTAAAAGTACCTTTTGCTACAATAGCATCAGTCGAGAGGAGTGGAGGTGGTTATTGGCCTTTATAACGGATGGGGGTACGAGCCTCAGCGCTTATGATGAATACAAGAAGGTAGAACGAGTAGACAACTTCTATAAGGTAGGTAGTCGCCGAATAGCAACCCGTCATCGATTGCAGATGGGGACAATTGTGAGTGAATCAAATTTGACCGTAAAATATGTGAGTGGTGGCCGGATTGGTACGATCGAGGAATGGTTTATTGCGCAGCTTAAACCTGGAGATACCTTTTGGTTTGCCGGCCGTAGTTTGGAGTTGGTCCGCTTAAAAGGAATGATGGTGCAAGTGCGTAGAAGTAAGCGAAAGACGGGTAAGATTCCATCCTGGCAAGGTGGACGAATGCCGCTTTCCTCTCAATTGACTAGCTATCTTCGATTGAAGATCAGAGAGCTGAGGAATGGAGAGGGAGAGGAGGTCGAACTCAAAGCCTTAGAACCGATTGCGGAATTGCAACGGCATCGTTCCCATATCCCCGGAGATGATGAATTCTTGATCGAATATTTTCGAAGCAGAGAGGGTTATCATTTAGTATTTTATCCTTTTGAAGGTCGATTTGTTCACGAAGGGATGGGGTCCTTATTTGCCTACCGTATCAGCCAATTAATGCCCATTAGTTTTTCCATCGCGATGAATGATTATGGTTTTGAATTGTTGTCGGATACAGAGATTCCAATCGAGCAAGCTTTAGAAGAGAATCTTTTTAGTACCCAACAATTGTATCGCGATATTCAAGCCAGTATCAATGAAGCGGAGTTGGCTAAGCGTCGATTTAGGGATATTGCCAGTATTGCCGGCTTGATCTTCAAGGGATTTCCTGGGAAGGAAAAGAAAGACCGGCATTTGCAATCATCGTCTCAGCTTTTCTTTGATGTATTTACCGACTATGAACCCAATAATCTTCTGCTCCAACAGGCTCATGAAGAGGTGATGATTTTCCAGTTGGAAGAAATCCGTTTACGAAAAGCGCTTCAACGCATTCAACAGCAAAAGGTGGTCCTAAGTCGCCCCGCGAAGGCAACTCCTTTTTCTTTCCCGATCATCGTGGATCGCTTACGAGGTCGTTTGACTTCCGAAAAACTGGAAGACCGCATTAAGAAAATGAAATTGCAATTGATTAAATAAGCCTTCAGTTGATTGGTAGATCAATTAAAAATCAAGACATTTAGTGGTCTAGATTGACTTTATATGCTGCGAATCAAGCTTTGCCAACAAACCTTTCACCTTCACCCTTTCCACGCGATTTTTTGGGAAGACCAACAAATGCTGTTATTGGCCGATTTGCATCTGGGAAAAGCGGCGCACTTCCGTAAAAGAGGGCTTCCGGTGCCAGCCACAGCCGGGGACAGCAACTGGGATCGCTTACAGTCTTTATTGTTCGATCTTCAACCTGCTCGGGTATTGTTCCTAGGCGATCTTTTTCACAGTGATTATAATCCCGTTTGGGAAGAGCTGGGGACTTTAATTGAACAATTCAAAGGCATTTCGTTTGAGTTGATTCCTGGGAATCATGATATACTGGATGATCCTTATTATCAATCGGCAGGTTTGTTGCTTCATCCACTCCGACTAGAAATGCCACCCTTCTATTTGACACATCACCCACAGGAAGAGATACCTGCTGGATTGTACAATCTTTGTGGCCACATCCATCCCAGTGTGAGGTTGCGAGGAGCTGCGAGACAAAGCCTTAGACTCCCTTGCTTTTATTTTGGCGAGGAACAAGGTATTCTGCCCGCTTTTGGTGCTTTTACGGGAATGGCGAATATAGCTGTACGGGAGGGGGATCGTGTCTTTGTGGTCGCCTCTAATGAAGTGATGGAGGTAGAGTAATTGATATCCTAATTTCAGTCTAGTTGTATCCTGTCTTTCGATACCTGAATGGAGGAAAAAGATAAGAAGTCAGCAAGCCTTTGCCTTAATTGGTTGAAGAGGTGTCCCTGCTTACATTGGAATTCAACCTCAAACTCAAAATAGTCTCCTGTTTCCGCTAATGAAACTTGTTTGATATCACACTTTAGAAATTGCTGATATTTGCAAGTTGGACAGGTGAGGCTGGGATAGTTGATCGGGATACTTCTTTCAATATCATCGAGAATTTGACCACAATTGCAGCACTTATCATGCTGGCAATACTTCAGCTGTATTTGTCCCGATAGTGCCCATTTCCCATCCTCTTTACCGAATTGTTCCACTTGAATTAGCTGATAGCGATCCGCTTCTTCCATGCCGCAAGTCCAGCAAGGGATTGCCACCTTAGAGTGTTGCTCGATTTTGGTCGACCTTTCTTCCTGATAAGCCCCTGCTTCCATTTGTGATAAAATATGCAGGAGGTCTGAATTGATCTGATTTAGGAATACCTGGTGTTGCTCTCCCGTTACCTTTCCCTCTTGATATTGGTTAACAGCCCTACTTAGCCGCCCAGAGAGTTCTACACCCTTGCTTGGCAGGAGCACCTGTATGGCATTGATCGCTTCTTGTGTCTTTCCTTTAGCAATCAACATTCGACAATTTTGGATGACATTTAACTTTTCCATGATAGCGGGCTACGAGGGTAATTCAGGTACTCAAGATAGGTAATTGTTTAGGCTTGAGTATCCAGTCTGTAGCAGATTATCCATTGAATCCAGTCATCTACCCAAATAATGAGACTTTCGAAATTCATTTTGTTCCATTATTCTTGTAAAAGCACTAAATTGAAATTGTCGATTGAGTCCATTTTCAATCAATTCCATTGACTAAGCCAAAGGTGAAGAGCAAGGAAGAACTTGTTTACAGCTAGCTCATTCCTGATTTTCAGCTTGTCAGCAAAACCTTTTTACAAGGTATCCAGGATATGTATGATAAGATAGAATTTGCTTTTTACGGGGCGCTTATCTTCCAAATGAGCTTCATGTTCATTTTGTATTTGCAGAACCGTAAGCCATACTATATTATCTATACGCTCTACGTGTTAGGTGTTTTCTTGGTTATGGAACCCAAGGTGGTAGGGATTATCCATGCGTACATTTTTCTGGTGGAATGGTCGACAGTATTGGTGTATTTCCTTTTTCTAGATTCTTTCCTGGAGATATCCAAACAGTCAGAACGATTCAAAAAGTTTATCACCTACCTAGGTCCATCTGTCATGGGCTTGATAGCTGTCCAATTTATCATGACTTTCACCAAGGAATACTTCGGGCCAATGGATGGCTTAAATTGGTTTGTACATCGGGTAGATGAGGGCTTCTTTTACCTCACTTTTATAGCGGGTGCCTATACCTTATATGAGACATATATGCTCAAGGATACTTTGTCTCGCTATATTTTAGCCGGGACGGGCATTTTGCTGGTGAGTTTGATACTGAACCGAGTCTTTTACGATTATTTTAATGTATTGCCGATCATATTCGGGACCTTTTTCGAATTGTTGCTTTTCGTCGCTGCTATCGGGTACAAGACCAATTTACTCGAAGTGGAGAAACGCAAAACTCAGGAACAGCTTATGCAGACGACCCTGATGGCTTTGAAAGATCAGATGAGTCCGCATTTCATAGCGAACTGCCTGAATTCGATTAAGTTATTGATTCAACAGCAGAAGGAAAAAGAAGCCATTGAGTATTTGACGGAGTTCTCAAAACTCCACCGTTTAGTCGTTGAGCATTTTCAGGAAGTAAAGGTGTCGCTTAAGAAGGAGCTAACCATCTGTGAATCCTATTTGGAGATGGAACGCTTGCGCTTCAAACAGACCTTTAACTATGAGTTTGATGTCAAGGTAGACGATAATTTACTCACGTTTATTGAGGTTCCTCCTTTGCTTTTTCAACCGATCGTTGAGAATGCCATTTGGCATGGGTTAATCAAAAAAGAAGGACCGAAACACCTTTGCATTAAAATTGAAGATGATAACGGCACACTACGTTGTATCATTGAAGATAATGGAATCGGACGATCCGCCCCAGCTAATGGCGTAGCTAAGGAAGGGCTTGATAGAGGTAAGAAGTCTACGGGGATTGCCAATACAAGAGAAAAGATTAAAGTTTACAATGAATTATTCCATAGCCAATTGGAGATGAATTTTATTGATAAAAAGGATGAAGCAGGGCAACCTGCTGGTTTGAAAGTGTTATTCAATATTCGATATGAATAAGATGAAAAATTGCTCAATTGTATCTCATTTTTCACATCAACCCCATACGAAAAGAACTCCCATATGTTGAAGGCTATACTGATAGATGACGAACAAGATGCTTTAGATACATTAGAAATGGATCTGAAGCGATATTGCGCTGATGAGGTCAAGGTGATCAGCAAATGCAAATCCCCAATCGATGGAATGATAGCGATCCGTCGACTCAAACCCAATTTAGTATTCCTTGATATCCAGATGCCGGAATTGTCTGGCTTTGAAATGTTAGAAATTCTAAAGGAAATCGACTTTAATTTGGTATTTATTACTGCGCACGATGACTATGCAGTTAAGGCATTTAAGGTCAGTGCTGTCGATTACCTATTAAAACCTGTTGACAAGAAGGAGTTAATTGCAGCGATAGAAAAGGTTAAATCCAAGGAGCAGACAGCCCCGCAACGCGAATTTGAGGTCTTGCTCGAAAATGTCAAACAGATTAAGACGATCGCTATAAAGAATCAAAAAGAGTATCGTTTTTTTGGGGTAGATGAGATTATGTATTGCAAGGCTGATGGGAACTTCAGTTATATCTATTTAAAAGATGATAAACGGAAAGAGCATACCTCTTACTCGCTGGGTAAGATGGAGGAGTTGCTGCCCATGCAATTGTTTTTCCGTATACATGCCTCCTTCATTATTAACCGAAATTTTATTAAGAAATACACGACTAAGGATGGAGGTTACTTGATTATGAAGGATGGAACTAAGCTTTCAGTAGCCAAAAGCCGGAAGGTCGAATTTGATAATTGGCTTGGTTTTAAGGATAATTAGGTCGATTTTACGGATAATTGGACCAATAATAGGTTCATATGCTCTCGCCTTTTACTTCCAATAGAACTACAAGGCAATTCAAGGTAGTTACCAGCAATATCCCCCCTCTTATCCAAGAGGAATTTAGATTATCCTAGCTTTTAAATATCTTCCCTATAAGATAACCTATTGTAGTATCTATAGTTTGGGATAGAGGTTATCTCTTTTCCGGCTATAGATACTGACTCCAAAAAACTAATTCTACCTTTTGTGTTTTGCAGCCAAAGTTTTATCCCTAAACATGACATTAACTTTCGGCTTAAATATTCACAAGGTGTAGGCAAATCTAAGAGTTCGTAACTAGTAAAATAGTTTGAGCTCTGGATATGTAAACACCGAAAAGATAGATTGCTACTACCTGTCAGTTTAAGACGATTTTCTTGCTGACTACTGGATTTCGCAGATGCCTGTTCAACACCTAAATACCTAAAACCTTCTTACTCAATAACAATTTGCAGGCATTTGCGATTCCTTTTTCTCTCCTATAGATCATCTTCTTTTTCAAGTTCCTCTTCAAAACGGATACTTAAAAGCCGATTATCCAATTCTATTGGCGGTTTATTGAATAGCAAGTAAGTAAAGACCATTCCCTTACCTTCTTTATACATGGCTAGCATTTGACAAGTTAGGCGAGGACTAAAGGTTTTCTTCGGAGTGAAAGTGAAGACCTTGGCCCAGTCGGCATTCAGCCTATCAATGCGAATGGAGTCGGAAATGGAAAGAGCGGAAACCCTGGTCTGTTCTTCGTTAGAGGCTACATTGGCGATCATCTGCATGCAGCGCACATGTGGGATACGAGTCATGGGTTTGTTCTCTTCCTCTGGTTCTAGATGATAGCGAATTTCCAATTTTTCTCGGCGAGATCGAATGGCTAGTTCGTAGTTTTGGTGGGGGTTGGGGAAGGCGCGAATATCTTTGTAACCAGCATCCAGTGGAGCCATGAAATCGACTGCCATTGTCGCAGCTAAAGTAGAGAAGTCTTCTGTGAGATCAATTCGCTGAGCCTGAGATTTGGACAAGGAGCCGAGGCTTAGCAAGACAAGAGAAAAGAACACTTTGTGTAAAACTAGTCGGATGGTAAGCATGTGATTTTTAGTTAAATATACCGAACGCTATCCATATTGTGCCAACAGCTGTTGTAAGTCTTCCAGTGTATTGGCAGATTTCAGATCTTTATCTTTTCGCCAGCGCAGTATTCTTGGGAAACGTAAGGCCACCCCACTCTTATGACGCTTAGAGGCTTGTATTCCTTCGAAAGCGATTTCAAATACATGAAAGGGGGTGACTGAACGTACCGGACCAAATCGATCAATGGTATTTTTGCGTACCCAGGCCGTGATTTCTCCAAACTCTTTGTCAGTCAGGCCAGAATAAGCTTTGGTGAAAGGGACCAATTGCTCTCCATTCCAGACGGCAAAGGTAAAGTCGGAAAATAGATTGGCGCGTCGACCATGTCCACGTTGTGCATAGATCATAACCGCATCAATAGTTAGTGGATCTACTTTCCATTTCCACCAATCCCCTCGTTTTCGCCCAGATAGGTAAGGCGAATTGAAGCGTTTCAGCATGATGCCTTCGCTGTGCTTTTCCCGCGCCACCTTTCGTTCCTCTCGCAAGGCTTGCCAATCCCCAAACTCAACACTTGGAGATAAAAGGACAAGGCCTTGCGTTGGATTTTCTGCAATGACGGATTCCAACAACCTGCGGCGTTCTTGCATCGAAAGAGTTCGAATATCCTGCCCTTTATACTCTAGGAGGTCATAAGCCATTAGAATAACAGGGGCGGTTTGCATGACCTTTTTCGTGACATTCTTGCGGCCGAGGCGCGTTTGTAGTTGCTGGAAGGATAAGGGCCGACCTTCCTTGAAAGGGAGAATCTCTCCATCAATTACCGTTCCGCCTGGTAAAAGGTGAGCCAAGGGCGCGTATTCAGGGAATTGATCAGTGACTAATTCTTCTCCTCGGGACCATAAGAACAATTGCTGGTTACGTACAATGAGTTGCCCGCGAATACCATCCCATTTGTGCTCGGCCTGCCATTCGGAAGGAGCGCCAAGGTCTTCGGCTTTTGTATCTAATTGATAGGCGAGGTAAAAGGGATAAGGTTTAGAAATATCATCCAGACTGTTTTCGCTCAATATCAGCTCTTCAAAAGAAATATTATCCGGCGTCCATTTTCCCATCAGGCGATGTGCCAGGCTGCTTTCTTGCTGTCCCGTAAACCGGGAGAGTGCGCGAACCATTAATTTCTGCGATACGCCAATCCGTAATCCTCCAGTAATAACCTTATTAAAAACAAATCGTTCGGTTGGAGTGAGTTGATCCCATGCCGCCAAGATCTGTTCCCGTTTTTCCTCTTCTGTCAGCGAACCTAGTGATTTGATGAAGTCGATCCAGTAGGTCAGGGAATTGGCACTCTGATTACGGGCAGGGGGTAGCACGAGGGCTATCGTTTCTGCCAAGTCTCCCACAACATGATAGGATTCTTCAAAGAGCCAATGGGGTAAGGATGCATAGCTTGCGGCCCATTGCCGAAGTAGGCTGGTGGTCACGGTACGTTTGGGGCGTCGATGGGAGAGCAAAGCCATAGTCCACATTCGATCCTTATCATCTACTTGGGCAAAGTATTCAGCTAAGGCTTTAACCTTTGTATTGGTTTTGGTGGTTTGGTCCAGGGCTTTGAAGAGGTCGGCGAAATGCTTCATAATTCCTCCGCTTTTGTAGGTTTATCGCCATCTTCCGTATTGGATTCCTCATTCATCTCAGCCAATTCGCCAGTATACTCTGTCTTTACTTCATGGGCATCATAACCTTGCTCAATCAGCCAGCGTCGGAAGATATCGGTGTAGCCGTGGGTGACAAAGATTCGTTCTGCTCCTGTTGCCTTGATGGTCTGATTTAGCCCCTCCCAGTCGGCATGATCTGAGAGCACAAACCCTCTATCTACAGCCCTTCGTCGACGCGCACCGCGCAGATTCATCCAGCCGGAGGCTACGCCAAGGGATGCTCCCTTGAATTTCTTGACCCAGGAAGAGCTAATAGCACTTGGCGGAGCAAGCACTATGCCTCCCTTGTGTTGCTTGGGGTTGAAAGCGGAAGCCACGGAGATGGTATCGGGTAGTTTAATACCTTGTGCCCTGATAATTTCATTGGTCTTTTCAATAGCACCATGTGTCAAAATCGGGCCAATAGAGGAATCTAGCTGACGAATAATTCGCTGTGCTTTACCCAGTGCATAGGCCGTTAGGATGGTATACTTGCCTTCCGCCTTATTTTGCGCCCACCATCGATTGATATCTTGAAACACAGTAGCTTGGGGTTGCCATTTATACACAGGGAGGCCGAATGTAGATTCGGTAATGAAATTATGGCAAGGTACGGGTTCAAAAGCCTCCGCCAATCCATCATCTTCAAGTTTGTAGTCACCGGATACTACCCAAATTTCTCCTTTGTATTCTACTCGGATCTGAGCTGATCCGAGGATATGCCCGGCAGGCAAAAACTGAAAAGATACCCCGTTGATTAGGCGTTCGTGTCCAAATGCTATTGTGGTGATATTGACATTTCCGAGGCGATACTTTATCACAGGCATGGCACTTTCTGTACACAGATAATACCGATGTCCCCAACGGGCATGATCAGAATGCCCATGTGTGATTAGAGCCTTTTTAACTGGGCGCCATGGATCGATATATACATCCGCTTGAGCACAGTAAATGCCATTCTTAGTAAAGGTTAATAGACTCATGTATTTTGCCTTGCGTAGACAAAAATGGAACAGCTAGAATTGGTATTTGTTGAACTTAAGGTGATTTCCTGACGGTGAAGTAGAAGATCGTTCCTTCTCCCGGCTCGGACTCTACCCAAATCTCGCCGCCGTGTTGCACGACGATTTTTTTGCATAGTGCTAAACCAATACCTGTTCCATGGAAGTCCTTCCTGCTATGCAATTTCTTGAATAAAAGAAAGATTTTTTCAAAGAACTCTTCCTCTATCCCAATTCCGTTATCCTGGACAGAAAATTGCCAAAACGCGCCAGCATCCTTGGCGCTGACTGTGACTATTGGTGCTTGGTCCAACTTGGAAAATTTGATGGCATTGGCCAGTAGATTCTGGAAAAGTTGCTTCATCCGAGTCAAGTTGCCCTGAATCCTGATTGGGATCTGCTTCAAATTGATGATGGCCGCTTTTTGTTGAATGACATTGTCGAGGTCTTGAATGGTTTCATCCAAGATTTGCTTGGGATTAATAGGTTCAAATACCAATTCTTCAGTATTAACTCGAGAATAAGTCAGCAAATCTTCGATGAGCTGATTCATGTTATGAGCAGAATCAATAATGAACTTCAAATAGGCAGAAGCTGCCTGATCCATGCCTTCTCCATACCGTTTTTTCAATAACTGGGCGAAGGTCCGCATTGTTCGAATGGGCTCCCGGAGGTCATGAGAAGCGATATAGGCAAAATTCTCCAATTGCATATTTGAGTCAATGTACTTCTGCAGTTGGCGATTCTTTAGATCTAACTCTCGATATTTCTCTTGAAGGGCTTCCTGGAATTTTTTTCGTTCGGAGATGTCTCTAATCACAGTAATTACCTGATTTTCATCAATAGCAGACAGACGAGCTTCGAAGTAAACGAGCTTCCCATCCGCTGGAAGCGCATATTCAAAGCGCTGTACCTCTTTAGTAGCTAGTGCTTTTTGAAGATTGTAATTCATGCCTTTGGCCAAATAGGCCGGCATCATATCATTGATGGTTTTATGCAAAAATTCTTCCGGTTGTGAATAGATACCTGGCACCTTGGTTGTAGAAGGATAGATGGCCGTATAAAGGCCCTCTTTATTGATCCTGAATTTTAGGTCGGGGAGGGCTCTCAAGGCAGCCTTTTGCAGCGCCTCACTTTCTTTTAATGCTTCCATGACTGCCCGCTTGGTGGTTATATCTTGCTGGGTACCCCATATACCTAGGAGATGCCCATCACGAATCACCCCGACCGCTTGATTCGTGAAAATCTTTACATTTCCCTTGATATCTGCTTCGAGTGTTTCTACATTCTCCACTCGATATCCACGGTTGATGAAAGCTCGGAAAGAATTCTTGTTTTCTTCTAAATGAGGTCCAGCGTGCATATCCGCAATGCGCAATCCAATGAGGTCATCTGGGTTTTCATATCCATACATCTTAGCCATCGCTATATTGGACTCTTCTATTTGTCCTACTTGATAGTATAACTCAATTTGTGCTTCAATGGGCAAGTCAATGGAGATGGGGGTACTACAACCCATATAGTAGATGCCGTCAGTACTGTATTTTATGAAATTCCGATAGCGTCGCTGGCTTTCCAGGATTCGTTCCTCATTCAGCTTGTTCTCAGTAATGTTTTGTAGGAATGATATATATTGATAAAGCTCACCATTTTCATGCCGCTTAAATACCTTGGCCCTTTCTTTGAACCAATGGAGTCCACCTTTATTATCTCGTAGGCGGTATTCAGCCTCGACTACTTCATCATCATCAGCAGCCTTCATCCTTTGTACAAAATCGATATGGGCAATATGGAGATCACTTGGATGAATGATTCTATGGAAGAGATCTAGGGGCACATCCTCTTTAGTAAAATCATGCCCCAAAAATTCGCCAGTAAGGTTTGAATAGACAACATCCTGCTTTTCAAGATCAATAAGTGCAATGATATCTGGAGTCGTGCCAGAGATCATTTCTAGTAGACGTTTTTCTTCCTTGATCCGTAATTCTATTCTTTTTTGTTCGGTGATGTCAGTAGCGATTCCGATCAATTCTTTAATTTCTCCTGTTTCATCATCCGCAAGCGGTACCTTAACCGTCTGATAGTAGCGTGTTTCGCCAGCCGAATTCGTGACTGTTTCTGCAGGGATGAATTTGGTTTTTTGGCTGCGAAGAACCTCCATGTCATCCTCGTGGAAGCGCTTAACCTCTTCGTGGTTTGTATTGAAATCTATGTCACTCTTCCCAAGTAAGAGTTCTGGTGTTGTGCCATAGGTCTTGGCTACACTCCGGTTAGCCATTGTATAGCGCCCTTTCCCATCCTTAGCAAAAACCATTGAAGGGATATGGTCGATGACCTTACGAAGGTAATCTCTTTGGCTTTTAAGTTCATTCTCCACGATCTTCCTGGCCAATAGGTTTCCCATAGCTAAAAGAAGCGGGTGCACCATATGTGTATAGGAGGGAATCCAATTTTCTTGCGTTGTGGAAGAGGTGAGGGTGAGGATCCCCCAGGTAGAGGAATCTACTCGAATAGGGAGGTGAATAAAGTGATTAAAGCCTGCATCCTGAAATAGACTTTGGTGTTGGCCTTGGTATTGATTTAACTGTCCAACAATAATCTCACCTTTGGTATACGACTTTACCCAGGAACGTTGCGGCGGCGCATCTATTGTGAGGTGCGTGCCTACAGGAGAAACCGCAACCTCCCAGCTTTCATTCAATTGGCTGAGTGCCAGGTGAATATTGAACTCTATGATATCATCGGTTTGTTCAGTTTTGATTAGGAAGAGGTGTTCTCCTCCAAGATGTTGGGCGATAATTCGGCAGGCTTTTTCCATCCCCAGCTTGAAGTCCTTTCCATCCAATAAAATGATTAGGGCTTCATTGAGTTCTTCAACATTATGAATCTGCTTTTCTTTCAACATTTCGCGGGGTCCTTGATGAACGACTACAATTTAAAATGAGAATAAACCATTTCTCAATATACGAAAAATGGGTCCCTTTTTCCTTTTCTAACAGTTGAGGTAATAGAGCACGGGGAAACACTGCTTAGTATACGGAAAGATGCTATAAGTGTTCGATCTTTCACATAAAAAACCGGTGTAAGCTCACAATGTCCTAAGACATTGGGCTTACACCGGAATAAAAGGGACTGAATTATGGTGCTAAATTAGTGCCGACTGATATTGAACTTACTACTCCATTGATGCTCTCCCTGTGTCACCTGAATAAAGTAAGTACCTTGACTCAAGTGATTGATTGGAAGGCTTTCTCTATGCCCTTGTTCAGTTGCTGTAACTGATCGCTCCTCTACTACTTGGCCAGTAGCATCAAAGATCCGAACCAATGAGCTGTTGCCATCAGTGATCGGGAAGTTCACATGTACTATTTCCTGTGCTGGATTCGGGTATACAGATAGGGCTTCTACTGGTAAGGCACTTGTTTCTGTACCTTGTTCGGTCAAGCCTGAATAACACTCGTTATTGTCTCTTTCGAAAAGAACAACATTCCGGAAGAAAGAGGTAGCATTGCTAAACCCACTGTCATGGTCTGCTATAAAAAATAGATACTTATACAAACCTCTATAGTAATCTCCTAAAGGAATGGTATATGTCTTCCATGTTGAAGCTCCATCGTAGTCGTTGAAGTTTTGGATACCCCATCGCTGTGAGCCGTATAGCTGGAAAGTTTTGGTGAAAGAGATGGTATTATTATCATCTAAACCGATACCGTGAATTTCGCCTTCGATATTGGAACCAAATTCAAACTGTAGAACGGTTCCTGCTGTTACATTATAGTTGATATTGATGGCTTTCCAGGCATTGTTTTCGATTTTCAATGTAGTACCGTTGTTCATTACTTCTGCATCTCCCACATCTTGGAAGGACCCATAAGATTCCACTACATAATCATTGAAATTAATTCCTAGACAACCGTCATTATTGTCATCATCTGGTTGACCTACACAAAAATCGGCCATATCTTCAGATTCGAATGTACCTCCGTCTGCATAGACATTCCCTGCTTCATCAATAACATAGTAGCCTCCTTGTCCATATGCACAACAAATTCCATCTCCGTCAGAATCTAAAATCTTGAAAGTATAGCAGGCTTCAGACAAGCAGAAAGAATCCCTCATGACTTCTCCTGCTTTCTTTTTAGCGTAAGGACCACCACTAGCTACAGCTTCTCCATTGGCATCCAATACTTCCCAAGTAGTTTCCATTCCAAAGTTATCTAAAGTAAGATCTAGATACATTTTGGTTTCTGTACAGTTTTGGTTTCCACCATTGTCTCCGCCACCATTGTCTCCGCCACCATTGTCTCCGCCACCATTGTCTCCGCCACCATTGTCTCCGCCGCCATTGTCTCCGCCGCCATTGTCTCCGCCGCCATTGTCTCCGCCGCCATTGTCTCCGCCGCCATTGTCTCCGCCACCGTTGTCTCCGCCACCGTTGTCTCCGCCACCATCACAAGCAGAGGTACATCGAGAGCTAGCAATATTATTGCGGATGACATTCCCTGGTTGCGTACCAAAGCCTTTGCTGAAATTGATACCGGTACTGCTGATGTGGCAATAGGACATGACTGTACCCCCATTAGAGGGGATTCCTGGATTACCACAACTTCCTTCTGTAAACCCTGCACAGCCATCAATTGCTGTATTGTTGCCGTTCCATTTACAGGCATGTGTATGATGAGAACCCAGAAGATGGCCAAGTTCATGAGCAACTACCATCACCGAGAATGAGTAGTTCGGAATAACTCGGTACGTTTTGTTAATACTGGAAAAACTCAATCTGGCAGCAGTATAAGGGTGACATAATCCGTCGAGGACAGCGATACCACCACTTGCCTGGTAAGACAACAATTGGCCTAGGTCGCCATTGAAGCTTCTTCTAATATTTTGGAATTGTGAAAGCATAGCTGAACTGCTACTGCCGGCATACGGACTGGTACTGGTCCAGATAAATATCTCAGAGATTTTTATGCTCACATTTTCATTGGAATACAGTGTAGCTACCTCATTGAATAGACCCGTTACATAGTTGGTTACTTTTGAACTACTTCCTTTGTCTCGGTAGATATCATTGTCGACTTCAAAGTAGATTTGAATACAATCACCTACATCTCTACCACCACTACTCATGTCCATAAGTTGTTCTCGAGTATAATCTGGACCATCATCGGGTGTTCCACATTCAAATGGCGTATTTCTATGCACTTCCTGGTCGTTGTATAGAATATATTGATCCGTAGGTGTCTTCTCGTCATTCGTAAGCTTACCTAGGACAATGTTTCCTTGGTCGGGGAGACTAAAAAGCCCCATTACTTCATTCTCGAATACGCTGATGGATACTACGGACTTTTCTACTCCCTTAACGACTCCTCTGTAGTGTAAACCCATCTCTGGGATTACAGGTCTATTGCCATCACTTTCAATAACTCGGAAGCCTTCGGCAAGAAGATCTACCTTCACCAGCTCAACCTCCATTTGTTGTCTGTTTTGTGAAGGGATTTGCATTTTAAAAGACGCTGGAGACTCTGCCAATAGGGCCTGTAGTTGTTCTTCTTGTAACTGTAAGTGGTCATAGGTACTTACACCAGCCTGAGCAATTTCTGTTCTATTCCTTCCTTCTGGATTTATGGTGAAAAGTGTCTTAGACTGAAATTCGAGTCCACTCGTTTTACCTGTTTTGACCAAGCCTGCAGGACTAATAGTAGAAAATTGTGTTTGTGCTTGGGCAAGACTTAGTGTTGCCACCGCCCAAAGCAGGGTGAATAAGATTCTCATGATGTTGAAATCGGTTTTCGGTTTACAAATTAAATTAGGTGAAGCGTGTTTGTTCATTACGTCATGCTGTTTATGGTTGGGACAAAAAATGGCTTGTCCGCCTCTTGACACTTAAGCGATTCAAGAACCATTCTGGCCCTATATTTTGTGATCTTCAGCATCTTGTTGAAGATCTATGTGTTCTATAGAAATTGTTGGTTATTGTCAGTCAACACATAGCATTTTAGCCCTCCCTCTTGGCAGGAGGCTCATCACAATGCAGTCTTTTGGATAGATAGCACAAAGGAACTGTATTGTTAACCGCTACGACTTGTTAACTGGGTAGATATGTCATGGATTGATAAAAAGTTCTTTGGGAAGAAGAATTGAACTACCGGGGAATGTGTAAGGAATGAACAAATAGAAAGGGAAACCTTTTTTCTTCGCTCATAGGGATTTTGTTATTGTATCGAATTCCCAAACTAAACGTCGGGAAAAATGAGAAAAGTGTCCACACATCGAAAAAAAATGAAATTTTTAGGGAACGCGCAAAATGGCTGAGGAAGTGGTAGGCATAAAAAGAGTTTTCCGATAAATATTATAGCAAGGATGAGAAATAGAGCGGTTGCGGGACGAAGAACAGAGGATAAGAGTCAATTTTTTTCAACTGCTTCAATGGTGGTGATACACCAGAGGAAAAAAAGTCCATGCACCGCCAAAAGGGTGCATGGAACAAGAAGCGTATGTAAAACTATTTTGGTTAGATTACAAACATGACCTGTGGTTGAGAAAATGCTAAGCAGGACATCATGTTATTTGTAAACTCAGCTTAAAGTAAAAATTTAGCATTGTACAGAATGCACCGCCATACGCCAAGCAGTGTATAAATCTATAATAGCTATGCTAGCCTATAATGCAGGCATAGATAGATGATCGCTAGGGTTTTACATGTTTACTTTGAACGACCTGTAGGGTGCGGGTGAAAAGGTGGCTTTTCGAAATATTGAGATTTCAGGATAAGAGTTTATTGCAGTGTTTTGTCTCCTACAAGTAAGGTTAGAATTACTGATTAGATAAGATTGACTCTGACAAAATTATTAATTTTGCGAAAATTGCAAAAGAAAGATTACTTTTTTTTTAAATCTTAAATCTTGCCATTAATCTTTGGACTTACGGATAATGGCCTTTAAAAAGATTCTGTTTGGACTATTTGAAACAGAAAAACCTTTTCTGACAAACTTTGTGAGTCAGACCGACAGCACTTTAGATGGCATAAATTCACCACAAGCAATGCCATCTTTTTGGTGAGTGTATTGACTCAAGAACAAAGGCGTTTCAGAGAATCAAAAAGAACTGATATTATGAAGTTGTACTTACCCTTGATCTTTTGCGTTTTTTTGATGGCTTGTCAAGAAAACGTTACACAACAAGAAGAAGAAGTTGTGACCGTGGATAACCCGGCACAGAAGATAATCGATCAATGTATCGAAAAGCATGGCGGCGAAGCCTATTCCAATCTAGAAATAGCCTTTACCTTCCGGGATCGTACCTATAAAGGAAGACGAGATGGTGGAAAGTTTACTTACGAACGCCTTTTAGTGCAGGAAGATGGTACACAGCTTTTGGATATTCTGGATAACCAAAAACTGGTGCGTAAACAAAATGGAGTGGAAATAGCGTTGACAGCTAAAGACAGTAGCGCTTATGCCAATTCCGTGAACTCAGTTTTCTATTTTGCTTTTTTGCCGTATTTCCTCAATGATGCAGCCGCGATCAAAACCTATGTAGGAACTAGCAACATCAAAGGACAAGCCTACCACAAAATCAAAGTGACCTTTCAACAAGAGGGGGGAGGGAAGGATTTCGAAGATGAGTTCCTTTATTGGATTCACCGAGATGATTATACGATGGATTATCTGGCCTACAATTATCTAACTGATGGAGGAGGAGCCCGCTTTCGCGAGGCTTACAATATTCGCACAATAGAAGGCATCCGTTTTGCGGATTACATCAACTATAAGCCAGAACCAGATTCTCGCGATGTGGCCGGATTCGATGCGATCTTTGAGCAAGGTAAGATGAAGGAGTTGTCTAGAATTGATACAGAAGACATATCGGTAAATATATTGCCCTAGCCCGTTCATTCATAGGATATAATATGGAGTTAAGTCTTACAACTGCACTGCTGCTTTTAGGGGTAGTGCAAGGAGGTGTGGTGATCTTTGCTACTTTTTGGCGAAGATCACCAAATGTCTTGGCTCTTCGATTCTTTGGTCTAATCATCATCACCCTATCCTTAAGTACATTGGGTGCCTTTCGCACTTATCTACTAAACGACTATCTCTATTCTGTACAAACTCGGCTGCTCTTTCAGTTCTTTCCTTATTTCACTTTCCTCTTACTTGGGCCAGCCATCTATTTTTATTGTAAAAGCCTTCTCAAGCCTAATTACAAGCTTCAGCCTAAGGACAAGCTACATTTCTTGCCGGTTGTGTTGGAGTTAGCCCCGTTCCTTTTGGCCTTGATTGCCGCACTTAGCTATACCTTCCGTACTATTAGTTTGGACCAAGCCTTACGTTTGACTGATCATTTAGGTGCTACGGAATTCTATATGTTGATTCCTCGGGTTGTAAGTATTTCCATATACCTTTGGTTGAGTTGGAAACTCTTAGCCAATCATCGAAACCAAACAAGGGCTGTGGTTACCCAATGGTTGTATAACTTCCTCTTTATCTTCACGCTGTTGGATGTGATTTACGGTGTGGTAACTATTGTCTTGGTTTCTCCTTGGTCTTACCTCATACTTGAAGATTTTCCCTATTCTCTAGCTTATTTGGTACACTATCCTATCGTTGGATTTATGTATTTTTTGACGGTCAAGTTCATGCTACAGCAGATTCCATGGAGTAACAAAATTGCCACGATTTCTGAAGTTGGAGAGAAGGCTAAAAAACTCTGCCAACTCATGGAAGATGAAAAACTGTACCTGGACCCTGGACTCAAACTGAAGCAACTCAGTCTTAAATCAGGTATGACCGAGAAATCTATCTCTTCCATTCTTAACCAACATTTTCAAAAAGGCTTCAATGATTTTGTGAATGAATATCGCGTGCAAGAGGCCTTACGAAAAATCCAGAACGATAAATTAAAGCAATTAACGTTGGAAGGAATTGCTTTTGAGGTTGGTTTCTCTTCCCGTTCGACATTCTACCGAGCCTTTAAGAAAGTGACGCAAAAGCTTCCTACTGATTTTATGTCGTAATTATACCCTTAAAGCTGTTTCAAATCCAGATATGGGATAAGTTTAGGCCAATATGAGACCTTTTTTATGCCTACTTCTAGGACCTTGCCGACAGCACTAACACTAAAGACTTTCGGCATATGAAAATGAATACAGCTTTTTCAGCATTGATCATTACCCTTATTTTTCCAGCCCTTCTCAGAGGGCAAACAACTACTATAAAGAATCTCCAAGGTGAAGAGATTAACTCGGAAGAACTAGAAGAGTTTATTTCAATTGCTATGGAAGATTTTGAGATCCCTGGCCTAGCTGTGGCCATTGTCAATGATGGGAAAGTAGTATATCATACCACTAGAGGAATGGCTGATATAGCAGGTAAACAAGCGGTAGACAAAACTACAATATTTGAAGGGGCTTCCCTCTCCAAACCAATGTTTGCACACTTTGTGATGACCTTTGTAGAAGAAGGTAAATTGGATTTAGACACGCCGCTCTTTCACTACCTTCCATATTCCGATATCGCTCATGATGATCGATATAAGAGCATTACAGCGCGGATGGCTTTAAGCCATACCACAGGATTCCCAAACTGGCGAACGGATTATCCCGAAAAACAACTTTTTATCCAATTCGATCCGGGCACTGCTTGGCATTATTCTGGTGAGGGGTATCAGTACCTGGCAAAAGTCTTAGCACATTTGGCTGACACAGATGCCAAAGGTTTGGAAAGCCTATTTCAGCGTAGGATTGGCCAACCTCTAAAACTCCTTCATACCCGTTTTATACAGGATGAAACGAACTTTAAACACAAAGCCAAACCCTACAAGGAAGGCAAGGCGGTAGACTCTGGTTTTACGAATGAAGCTTTTGGAGCGGCCTATGGTATTCATACAGAAGCCTTAGATTTTGCTCAATGGATGATAGGGGTGATGGAAGGCAAGGTTCTACAAGAGCAGAGCTACCAAGCATTATTTGCAAACCAAGTCCAGCTGCCGGAGAATTCGGAGAACGCCCAGGCGGGAATTAAGTACTGGACACTAGGCTTCGCAAAGTTTAATTCACCTTTTGGGGCCCTTTACACACACGGAGGAAATAACTACGGTTTTACATCTGGCTTTGGCTTACATAGGGAGCAAAAATGGGGTGTGGTCTATTTCACAAATGCAAACCAAGTGTCTGAGTTTGGACTTGAATTATTTGCTTTTCTTCATGAATAGCCTCGGAAAAATTTGGTATGCACTAGATAGCAATCTTGGACAGGAAAAATCATAGTCTATGAATACGATATACTCAAAACTGCTGTTATTCAGCTTCTTGCCGCTCCTGTTAACAGGGCAGGATAAGTTTATTTCCAGTCAGATTACAGATGAGAATGGTGATGGTCTGGCCTATGTGGCTATAGGCGTTCTAGCCAAACAATTTGGGACCAATACATTTGAAGATGGAAGTTTTAGCTTGCCACTCAAGGGAGAGTACCTGGAAGATTCCTTATTGATTTCTGCAATAGGATATGAACGAAAGCTGATTAGTTATAAAACCTTCATTGATACCCGACCCCAAAAGATCAGGCTGAAAGCTAATCCCATTGGCCTGCCAGCCATTACCATTCGTTCTACCCGGTTAGAGGAAGCAAGGCTAGGTGTAAAACGGAAGGGCTCTCGCAATAATTTCAACCTGGGAAGTCCATTGAAAGGGGCAACAGTCGCTATGCGTTTTGATGAAATTAAAAAACCAGTGGGGATTAAGGAAGTAAGAGTGAGTATTGGAAAGATCAATATGGACTCTGTACAGGTTCGTTGCCGAATCTTTGCCCTTGACCCAGAGTCTGGGCTCCCTGGAAAGGATTTATTGCAGGATGATCTCATTCAGGCTAGTGTCAAAAAGCGCGCCATCCTTAGCTTCGAATTGCAAGAGACACTTTGGTTGGATCAGGATTTTTATGTGGGCTTTGAGTGGGTGATGACCAAGCAGCAATACACCCAATTGCAGACGGCACAAGATCGCTATCCAGTAGACTTCTTATGGGATATCTATGCAAGGTATCCAGCGCTTTCCCCAAACATAAATGAAAATAAACGAGTACATTTTCGAGATTCCACAAATAAGGTAGTAGAAGAAGTATTACTAACCAGGGAACAAACAGAACTGCTTCGGGCAAAAAGTGAGGCAGCTCCACAGCTTCAATTTAAGGTGTTGATGAAGGGAGATCGTACTTACTACGGCTTACCGCTTACGCAACAGTGGGAAAGAATCCCTCACGAAGCATTGATTGCTTTACGGGTGCAGCAGGAGCCAGATAGTTGATCATGTGATGAGGGAATGGCCCTGATGGATTGTATCTACGTTACATCTTTCGATATGAAAATCCTACTTTTGCAGGGTGAAGAAAATCCTTATCATTCGTTTTAGTTCTATCGGAGACATCGTTCTGACAACTCCTGTCATGCGTTGCCTGAAACAGCAATTAGGTGCGGAAATCCATTTCCTAACGAAAAAGCGCTTCAAGCAAGTGGTTGAACCCAACCCTTATATCGATTGTGTGCATGCGATTGATAAGAAAGTCAGTGAGGTGATGCCTCAATTACAAAGCATCGGCTTTGATCATATCCTGGACTTACATCGTAATCTTCGTTCGCTACAAGTGAAATTGGCACTTAGAGTTCCCAGTCACTCCTTCAACAAGCTGAATTGGGAGAAGTGGTTGATGGTCCGGTTTAAGATCAATCGACTTCCCCAAGAACATATCGTTGATCGCTACTTGGCTACGGCCGTGCCGCTAGGGATAACCAATGACGGTCAAGGGTTGGATTATTTCATCCCCGAATCAGATGAGGTCGATATTGCTACGCTACTAAGTGGAAAAAACATTCCTTTTGTCGCCTTCGTCATTGGAGCGGCCCATGCAACCAAACGCCTGCCAGCTGAGAAGATTATCAAAACCTGCCAAGGAATTAAGGAAGCTGTTATTCTACTAGGAGGGCCAGGGGAGAAAGAGGTGGGGCAAAGCATAGCAGATGCCTCAGGAGCACATGTGATCAATACTTGCGGGAGCTTGCGCTTGCATCAGTCTGCCTCTGTTGTTCGTCAAGCCTGGAAGGTGATTAGTCATGATACGGGCTTGATGCATGTGGCAGCCGCTTTTCACAAGGAAATCATCTCTGTTTGGGGCAATACCATTCCCGAATTTGGCATGTATCCCTATTATGGAGACCAGCCCGATCGAAATACAACAAAACAATTGAAAGACCTAGATTGCCGTCCTTGTTCCAAGATTGGATTTCAAAAGTGCCCCAAGGGACATTTTAAGTGTATGATGGAGCAAGAGGAGGAGGTGTTGAAAATAGAATAGAGAGCCTTTGCACCGAAAAGATTAGATAAAAACACAATATCAATCCAGGCTTAGATTTGCGGCGTAAATGAACAATACAGTACTGCTTAGTCTTTTTTAGCAAAAATGTATCGACAAAACATTAGTGCCGCTTCTTCAATTAACTTTTCTTGGTCAACATTCGTCCCCAAATGATTAATGTACAGATTTAGATTCTCACCCGTTGCAAAGAGTAGGCTAGCAGATACAGGAATATTGGGAATGGGGTGAAACTCGTTTACTTGTCTCAGGAATCTTTCTAAAAAATGTATCTCCATTTCTCTAGCTTTCGCTGCTTGCTGCAAGGCATCCTCTTCTGTAAATTGAAGAGCATGAAACATCTTATAAAAAGGATCTGATAAATACGGGGAATCAATGATTTGTACCAACATGCGCTCAAGGTTTTCCTTAGCTGATGCTTGGTCAATGGTATCTTGAATATAGTTTTCCATTTTATGAAGCGTTTCTTTATGAAACGCCTCATTGAAATCTTCAATCAGTTCTAGAAGAATCCCTTTCTTATTCCCAAAATAATTGTAAAAACTCCCCACCGGCACACTCGCAGCTTTAGCTATTTGAATGGAGGTTACCTTGTAATATCCATTATTGGAAAATAAAGTTCTAGCGGCTTTTTTGAGCTTGTTTCTAGTGGCAATACTTCTCTTCTGAATAGGAATCTTTAATGACTTTGATGGCATTACTCTCCAGGTTTCTTTTATGCAAAGATAAGAATTTGGATTTTGAAAAAATGAATAATTATTCATGTTTTCTTTAAAATGTGAACAATTATTCATTTTTTTGCATAAAATTATTTTTCACTTCAAAAAAAGACAATGATGAAGCGATTCTTAAAATACAGTGTACTTGGCTTAATCTTATTGCTTGTTAGTGGATTTGTGTGGTGGAAAGTAAGCGATTATCAAGTCTATGAAAACCGGCCTCAACTCCCGATGTCTGACTATGTGGATATTGAATCTGACTTTCAAAAACTGTTTCAATTAGCCAAAGACGGCGAAACGATTACACTTCCTGAAGGGTATTTTAAGTTTTCCAAGGCTTTAATCTTAGATGGCAAGCGAAATATTACCATTAAGGGAGCAGGTATGGATAAGACTGTGCTCTCTTTCCGAGAACAACAAGAAGGAGCAGAAGGTATTCGGGTTGCCAATTGTAATAATGTGACGCTAGAAGGTTTTACCATTCAAGATGCTATCGGCGACAATATCAAGGCCATCTATACAGATACTTTAGTCTTTAGAAACATTAAGACAGAATGGACAGGTATCCCCAATCCAGAATTGGGTGCTTATGGCATTTATCCAGTCATTTGCAAGAATGTATTAGTTGAGGATTGTGTGGCTTTGAGAGCTTCTGATTCGGGCCTGTACATCGGGCAATCAGAGAATATTGTGATTAGAAATAATAAAGCGTTGGAGAGTGTCTGCGGTATAAATATTGAAAACTCATCAAACGTAGATGTCTACAATAATGAAAGCTATAATAATGCCACAGGTATGGTGATCCTGGACATTCCGGGCTTAACACGCTATTGTGAAAACGTACGTGTGCATCACAATAAAATATTTGGTAACAATCTCTATAATTTTGCCCCTCCCGGAAATGTAGCTGAATCAAATATACCAAGTTCAGGGCTCCTCCTTTGGGCTGCCAAAGAAACGCAAGTTTATGAAAATGAGCTCCTAGACCAGTCTTTTCCAATCCTTATCGTGAGTTTTCTTACCTCTTATAAGCTTACCAAGGATAAAAAGTATGTCCCGGTAGCAGCTTCTGAACAAGCAAGAATGGAAGTGGCTATCGAAGAAGAAACCAGCCTGCGAGAGGATGCCATCAATGCAAAATTTAAGACAGACAAAGCCTATCGCCCGTATAGTGAGGACATTCACATTGGCCCTAATACTTATTCTTTTGGGTCATTTAGGAAGAAGATTCAATCAAAAGATGGGTTCCTTTTCTCTTTAGGGATGGGATTTAAAAATGCACATGTCTGGTATGATGGTGTAGAGAATCCGGATGGAGGTACACTTTGTGTAGACAAAGAGCAGCATATAACCCTTGCAGACCTTGATTTCATGAATGATTATGAAAATGCAGGCTTGAAAGCTATTGATGATTTTGTATGTGATGTTAAATCAAACCTCACGGTTAACTAATAGGAGCGGTAACCTAACAGGTGTGCTTTGTTTTAATATTTGGCGACAAGTGGAGCAAAGGTGTCCTTTGTGAGCTAGTAAGACAACTTCCTTAAATATTTAATCATGAAAAGGAAAATAATCGGTTTTTTGATCCTTCCTCTGGTTCTATTCATGGCCAATTGCCAACAATCAACCCAGGAGCCCAAATCTAAGCCAACCACTCAAACAGATGTAGCGGCGGCGAAAGCGCTTTTACAACAACAAGCAGCAGGTAGGACTGCTGAAATGGGTAAAGAAAAATTGTCAGATTATGATTTCTTTGTTGGAGAATTGAAAGACCTACAACCAGCAGCTGACGTCATTCCTTATGATTTAAATACGCCCTTATTCTCTGATTATGCTTATAAAATACGCTTTTTCAAATTGCCCAAGGGACAAGTTGTTGCTTATAGAGAAAGGGAAGTATTGGATTTTCCGACCGGGACTTACCTGATTAAAAACTTTTACTATTACAAAGACGAAAGAGAAGTTGAGCAAGGCAGGCAAATCATAGAAACGCGCCTTCTGTTTCTTGATGCTGAAGGCTGGAAAACCTTACCTCCTTACATTTGGAACGAAGAGCAAACCGAAGCATACCTGAGAGTGGAAGGAGGAACGAGAAATGTCTCGTGGATAAATAAAGGGGGAGAAGAACAACACCTAGCCTACAGTATTCCATCGCAAACGCTTTGTAAAAGCTGCCATGTTAAAAATAACAAATTGACCCCTATTGGTCCCAAAGCCAGGCAACTCAACCAGGCAAACGTTTTTAGTACAGGTAGCAAAAATCAATTGAACCACTTTGCTAGCTTAGGTTTACTGACAGGTCTACCCGAACTCTCCAAAGTACGAAAGTCTCCTATCTGGAATGATCCATCTACAGGCAGTTTGCATGGACGCGCCTTAGCTTACCTGGATATGAACTGCGCGCATTGCCATAGTAAAGGTGGGCCCGGAAATACTTCAGCACTCCATCTCACAGAGTTTGAAACCAATGAATTCAATTTGGGGATAGACAAGCATCCCATCGCCGCTGGCAAAGGAACTGGAGGTAGACCTTATGATATTGTGAAAGGGCATCCTGAAGAATCGATTTTGCTGTATCGTATGGAAAGTACGAACCCAGGAGAAATGATGCCAGAAGTGGCTCGAAAATTAGTACATAAAGAAGGCGTTGAACTGATTAAGGAATGGATCAAAAAGATGTGAGAAGGATGAGTTGTGGTCTGAGATAATAGTTCTTACTTCTATGGATTTTGTCCTTGCTTAAGACTTATATTGAGTTCACTGTACTGTATTCGGAGTGCCTTCTGTCAGAGTTTTATTTGCAAGAGGAATAAAGCTATATCCTGAGTTATATTCTTGTCATTGTATACTGCAAAACAAAGGCTATGTATTTTTAGATGGGACTCTTGAGGGTTTATCCATGATTTGAATTGGAATTCCAAGCTGGGGAACTGACATATTATCTTAAATTTGACTAAAAATTAGCATGGAAAAGTCAAACAACGAATCGCCGAAGGAAAAAGATACTCCTGAAAAAAATACTCCTGAGAAGGATACCTCTGAAAAAGAGAAGCCAGGAGTTTTAGAGGGAATAGAAGATAAAGTCAGGGACTTTGTTAAAGATGCGGATAAAGAAATTTCAGAGAAAATAGATGCAGGTGTAAAGCGAACCAAGAGCTTTTTTAGACGACTTTTGATAGGTCTGCTAGTGCTAGCAGTTTTAGCTGGTGGAGCTTATATGCTATATGCCAACTATACCTATAGCGAAGGAACGCGGGCAGGTAATCTCATCAAGATTTCCAAGAAAGGCATGTTATTTAAAACCTACGAAGGTCAACTCAAACTGGGAGGCATCGATTTAAGCAATCCAGGTGAAGGCTTAAGTGATACTTGGAGTTTTTCTGTGACAGATGAAGCAATTGTAAAGCAATTGGAAAAACTACAAGGACAGAAAGTGGTTTTACGTTATAAAGAAATCAACCATTCTATGCCTTGGCAAGGAGATACTAATTACTTTATTGTCTCGATCGACACACAGGAATAGTAGAGGCACGATTCAGCCGTACCCACCCGTGAATTTGGCACCTAACTCCCTGTTGACCTGCTTCCAGGTTTGGTTCTCAGGCTGGACCAAAAGGGCATTTTAGAAGTATGCTGGAGCTGGAGGGATATGATCTTCGCCGAGCGGTGACCCAACCCTCTCCTTTGATCAAAAGGTCTTGCTTACAAAAGGACCGTATGAAATATTGCTTGTATATCTTTTCACTTTGTTTCTTATGCCTCCAATTACAGGCGCAGTCCAAACTAAATTTCTTTCTGTCTCCAAACATCTCTATGGGAGTCAACAAGAGTACGGCCCAGATTTTTCCTAGCAGTGGTTTGCGTTGGGAGACGGACCCTGCTCACTTCAATACGTTTGAAGATGGGAAATCACGAATCCCTTTTCATCTGAAAGTTGGCATAGAAGGCGGCTTGAGTTGGAAAGAAAGAGTATTCTTATTTACGGGTCTTATTTATACTGCTCGTTTTGATGAAGGTTATCCTAGTTGTGATTTCTGCGACATGGCTCCTCCTGAATTCACAACCAGTCTTCAACATGATTTTTTAGAAATACCGATTGGCCTCAATATTTTTCTAATGAAGAATAAGCGTGTCAATCCTTTCATCGGTGCTAGCATCTTCTATACCTTACCTGCTGGAGACCATCAATATGAATCTTGGGCCTGGCAATATCGTGTAGGGACATCTATGCCGCTGTCGGAGCAATGGTCTCTCCAGACGGCCGTTTATTTACAAGCTAATCCGGAGGTTCGAGCACAGCCCTATTACATTTTCCGTGAGCTCGGGCTGCAAGTGAGTTTTGTGAAAATATTTCGGGGAGTAGACGATAAATAGGTTTCATAGGCAGGCTCTCCTCCAACCCATTTCGCTATTTCTCAGCAGCTGGCACTTTGTGAAATAGCGAAAACAGGTAAATTGTGGCAATAACCTGATATTCCAATAGGGAAGGGAAGGTTTCATATCACAATTGAGTAAAAGCTTATGAGAGTTACCGTCTGTGAACTAAGCAATGACCGCAAGCAATTTGAAGAAGATTGGAAGCAATTGGCCGCTCATTGCCAATTGAATAAGAGTGAGTTGATTCTGTTACCGGAAATGCCTTTTTACCCTTGGATTGCAGGTCGACCTTTAGTGGATAATGCATTGAAAAACAAAGCGATTCAGGCGCATGAAAAATGGTTGGAACGCATAGAGGAATTAGGAAATGCTATAGTGGCCTATTCTAAACCCTGGATTCAAGGAGATAAATTTTACAATACCGCATTTATCTGGACCAAGGAAACTGGTCACCGGAAAGCACATACCAAATATTTCTTTCCAGAAGAAGAAGTTTTTTACGAGGAAACTTGGTTTGATAGGGAACCCAAGCAATTTGAACTGGTCGAACTAAACGGCCTTAAATTTGGCTTCTTGCTTTGCACGGAGTTATGGTTTACGCAATATGCTAGGAAGTATGGAATAGGAGGTGTCGATTTTCTATTATGCCCAAGAGCCACTGGTGCTTCCTCTGTCGCTCAATGGATCCGCTGCGGGCAAACCTCAGCAGTAATTAGTGGCAGTTATTGCTTAAGTTCCAATCGATCTGGCACGGGTGAAGATCAGTTTCAGTGGGGGGGCGCAGGCTGGATTAGCCAACCGATGGATGGTGCTCTATTAGGGCGTACTTCAGATACGAGTCCCTTCCTGACCCTCGATATCGATCTGGCGAAAGTTAAACTGGCTAAGAATGAGTACCCCCTGTATGTAAAAGAATAGTTTCCCGTCGATTTAGTACTTAATGCTCTCTTCCATATAGCATTTTCAAATACCTTAAAACGCTATTTCGATTCTGATGGCTGGCTATCGCTTTTCCTATCCTGATCCGAAAAGTGTATTTTTATCGAGTTAGTTACTAAAAGAAATAAATAGAAGATCTCAAGGAGCAATGGATATGGAATCTAAGAAGTACGAAGAAGCAAAAAAAAGAGTTAAAAAGAAGAAGGAATTTAGAGAACACCTCAAATCCTTTATTGTCGTTAATGCCATCATGCTGGGGATGGGCTGGATGTATGGTTTTTTTAATGCCTGGCAGACAGTCATCTTTTTCTGGGGCATTGGTGTGGTTTTTCATTATGTGGACGTGTATGGTATTCCTGGCATGGGTAGCGACGAGGAATGGGAGAAGGAGGAAATGGAAAAGGAGTTAAAGAATTTGGGAGGAACGGAGGTGGATCTAGAGTCAATACGGGAAGAACCAGCTGCCGATGAGTTCCTGGACTTAGATTCCCGACGCCCTGTGGAAAGAAAAAATTATGATGAGGAAGATTTGGTGTAAAGATCATTTGGCTATTCTCAACATCTACTAAGCACTTAGCAGGATTCTCGGTCTTTTCCGATCAATTGGCTTGATCTTTAATTTATGGAGGCTCGATCTCCCGACTTACATTATCAAATTAAAGACAAGCGATTATGAAAGCAAAGTTCCTTGGCGCCTTCTTTGGTTTAGGGCTGCTAGCCTTGATTTTTCTGGGCATGCAAAGTGATTACCAGGATTTGTCAGGCATAGAAACTCACCTGGATTTAGACTATTACAATGGTCCTGATGCAGATACCGACAAGCATAAACTAGATCTCTATTTACCAGAAAACAAGGCCGAAGCTCCAATTCTCCTCTGGATACATGGTGGGGCCTGGGTTACTGGTGGAAGGAAGCAGGAAGCAGGATTGGCGAAATACCTGGTAGCAAAGGGCGTCGGCGTAGCAGTAATGAGTTATCGACTAAGTGATGGCAAATGGATGAACCCAAACTTCACCGGAACAGCAAAACACCCAGACCACATTCAGGATTGCGTTCGAGCTTTAGCCTGGCTCAAAAAGGAAGCAAAGGCATATGGATACGATACCAACAATCTTTTTGTGGGCGGATACTCGGCAGGCGGACATTTATCTGCTCTGATGTGTATGGATGAGCAATATTTGAAAGCTGAAGGCTTAAGTTTTGCAGATGTTAGAGGAGCTGTGCCCATGGCTGGTGCCTATGATATGGTAGCTTATTATAATAGTCACGTGGAGGCCAACGGAAAAGAAATGGCAGATAGTCACGTCTTAGGTGTATTTGGTGAACTTGAGGATGTGAGGAAAGCCAGCCCAACAGAATATATCACCGAGTCTAGTATTCCGATGTTAGTGGTATCAGAGACAGATACCTATGGTTACACCAAGTTGCTGGAGGATAGAGTGGGGGATAAACCCCATATTGAATTCTATCATGTGCGTGATAAAAACCACTCGGCCCTGTATTTGGATATGGCCAGAAATGCGGATAGTGAGCATACCCAGAAAGTAGCCGAGTATCTACGCCGTGTTAGTGGCGACAGTACGGCTAAGTAGAAAGGATCTCCTTAGAATCGAGAGATATCACTCTTCTCCTATACTTTTTATATAATGGTAGCGGGGGAATATTTCTGATATTCCCCCTTTCAAACTTTCAAAAACATACAGTATTGTATGGTATGTATTTTTCCCTTATCTTTGTACCATGGCGAGGTTGACAAAGGAAGATTGGTTAGAGGAAGGATTTAGGATCCTAAAAGAGTTTGCGCAGGACAAGCTGCGTATACTCTACCTTTGCCAACGCCTAAAGGTAACTAGAGGCTCTTTTTATCACCATTTCAGTAGTATTGATAACTACGTGGCGTCTTTGATGCAACGATGGGAAAAGGAGAACACTCGCCAATATATTGAGTTGGCCAATGAAAAAAGCAGCGGTCAAGGCAGAATGAATGTGCTCAATGAACTTATCTTACAACAGGATCATGCCATCGAAGCAGCCATTAGATCCTGGGGGTTTTATCAACCTTTGGTTAAAGAATACCTTGACCGTGTAGATCGCTTGCGCTTGGACTATCTAGAAGAAATATTTGTCGAAAAAGGATATGAGCGGAAGGAGGCTAATATCATGGCTGAGTTGGAATATGCTTTACTTATTGGCGTGCAACATCGGTATCCTGGGAAGTTTAGTAAACGGGTGAGAACGCTTTACCTTAAGTATGCACAATTGGTGGAAGATGACTTGAAATAGTATATTATTTTTTACTTAATTACATACAATACTGTATGGTATGCTAAATCTATATATCCATGAAAAATATACCCATCGAAAAAGAGTGGAAACGAATTCGAGAACATTTCCGCCGAAGTAGACAAGCCAATTCCCATTTTGTAATCAGCCTGGTGGACGACGAGGGGTATCCTAGGACCATGCCGATTGGTTCGGTTATGTTAAATCGGGAGCCGGGTGGCTATTTTTTTGAAAAATTCACCAGCACCTTCACTCGTTATGGCGCGCCTGGCCAAAAGATCTGTATGCTAGCTGTAAATACAAGCCGGTGGTTTTGGATCAAATCTATTTTTAGAGGACGTTTTGGACGACCGCCAGCCATTCGTTTGTATGGCCGTCTTGGAGAACTCAGGGAAGGTACGCCCGAAGAAAGGGAACGGTTTCAACGCTTAGTTAGGCCAGTAAAGGGTACCAAGGGGCACCGCCTCATGTGGGAGGATATGAGCCGGGTTCGCGAACTGATCTTTGATCGGGCAGAAGGGGCCAATCTGGGGAAGATGACGGAAGCCTTGTGGAAAGAGTTTAGTGTAAAATCTACTGAAAAAGTATTGCTGTAAATAGGAGCTACTATTTGGACAAATAGTTTAGGTTTGTGAGGCGTAGATCGTTTATCGACGGTCTACGCCTTTCTTCGTTCAAAATAGAAAGTATATGAAGACTTTTACAAACCAGGATGTAGAAAACTACTATGATCATACAGAGCCGCATTATCGGATGTGGTGGAAACTGGATGCTAGTATGGGACTACATTACGGAGTTTGGGATCCAGGTATTCGCACGTTAAAAGATGCAGTGATCAATACCAATCGAGAACTGATGCTTTTAGGAGAGGTGCCTGAGGGGGCAAGTATTTTGGATGCGGGTTGCGGAGTTGGAGGGAGCAGTATTTTTTTGGCCAAAGAAAAGAACTGCCGAGCTAAGGGCATTACTTTAAGTGCCAGGCAAGTGGCTACTGCTACAAAGTATGCTGAGCAACACGGGGTTCAAGATTTAGTGCAATTCGAACAAAAGGACTATACCAATACCGCTTATGACGCAGATTCGTTTGATATGGCCTGGGCCATTGAAAGTATGCAAACCGCTCAAGATAAGTCCCTTTTTTTCAAAGAAATAGCAAGGATACTCAAGCCTGGGGGCCGACTACTGATTGCAGACTGTTTTAAATCTCACCTGTATAATATCCAGGAAGAACCTCATATGCTAACGATGCTCAATGGGTGGGCGATATCAGACATCCTGACCTTGGCTGAACTGGAAAACTTAGCAGGTGCCCATGGCCTTCAACTTGTCAGTAGGAGGAATGTAAGTCAGGAAATTAAACCTTCAGTTAGTAGAATTTACTGGGCAGCGCTGGCAGGTATGATTGGCACCAAGGCTTATAATCTCATTTATAATGCTACCTACTTTTCGAAAATCCATTATAAAACCGGATTAGCACAGTATAAAACCTATCGAAAAGGCTTGTGGGACTATGAGCTCTTAGCACTTCAAAAGATACTGAAAATGTAATCAATAAAGTGATAAACTTACTTTATCGACAATTTTATAATCAAATAGTTTATTTTTTAAGTAAAAATTCGTAAATTAGTGTCATTGTTGACGCTAATACGAATAATATGATCAAATTAACAATTAAAGACGAGACAGCTACTGGTGGTTTATTGCAAGAATGGGAATTGCCTGTACAAAATGAGTGGATCAGTGTGCGTGATCTTATTGCACAACGGGTCAAAGCGGAAGTGGAGAGTTTTAATAAAAAAAAGGACGCTTCCCGCCGACTTTTGGTTCACCCTACTGCCAAAGAACAAGCCCTAAACTTTTTCTCCAAAAAGAAGAGAAACCGACTGGTTGATGTCGAAAAGCAAATCTATCTCGCCTGGGCAGCCTTTACACAAAACGGCTTTTTTGTTTTGATCAACAATTTTCAAGTCGAATCCATGGACAAGGAAATCCTTGTAAATGATGAGACCGTTGTCAGTTTCATTAAACTGACACCTCTAGTTGGTGGATAATATTCTATTTCTCTCCCTATCAATTTTATCCCAGATCGCTCCAAATTAAATACCCATGGCTATTGCTGAACTATTAAGCCGCTGGTTTCAGGTTGGCTCAACAAAAGAAAAAAACACCGATCACCCTTTTTACATTAGCTATATACGACCGCTACTGAAGAGGGATAAAGGCGGCTATTTTAGCTATTACAATCGTGCGTTTAAATGGTCAGAAGATCCCACCTATCAAAGCTTGAAAAAGGCAGATCCAAAATCAAAGAAAGCCTTTGTTTTTTGGTTGGTAGACGATATAGTCAGATTGAATAGCCTTAGAAGGCTTCGGAAAAACATGTCCAGCACACATATTGTGTCTGTCCAACAAGCTGTTGAAGAGGAGTTGTTGAAGTTATTAATTCGATCGAATTTGCCTTTTTCCCTGGATGAATTGGTAGAACTCTTTTCTCTATTCCAAAAAAAGAAGAAGTTTAACGGGATGGATTTAGCTGATTGGCCGCTAGGATGGGCGACGAAGCAATTGGAAAGAGTCGCCAAGAGGGAGGCTATAACAGATGAACAGACTACATTCTTTAAGGCTTTCATCGCATTACCGCCTTTCCAAAACCCACGTGCTTCCTACTACTATGGAGCAGATCTAAAAAAGGTGAAGACCAAGATAGAGAAGATATTGCATGAGGCGACCGGGTATGAGGCTGAAGTTCTTCCTGTACGTCTTTCCGATCAGGATGATTTTGGCAAATTCATCAACGAAGGCATTGAGAACTTGCCTTTAGCACGCAAGCCACATTATTATGAGCTATTGGATTTACTGCTGAAAGTAAAGGGAGGAAAACCCAGTCAAAAATTTGAGAAACAGAGCCTAGTACTAATCAAGGAAATTGGCAAACGACAATACAAGCGGTGGCTAAAAGAGGCCTTGCAATTTCTAGTCGACCTTAAAGAATCCTCAAAAGAACATTCTTACCTGCATGGGGTGCAAGTCTATACTTATACCACTACTACCTTTCTGTATGACGATAATAATGCTGTAGCTAAAGGATTGGTCTGGACGCTCCTTCATGTACAGGACCAAGGAGGTTTGCAACTCGTCGAGCGCCTAGCGGTGCGAGCCTTTAAGAAAATTCCTCAAGTAGGAGCTGCTGCTGTAGCGGTCGGCAATGCATGCTTCTATGTTCTAGCAATGGCTAAAGAACTGGAAGGGCTGGCGCAATTGTCTCGTCTTCGTGTGAAGATTAAGCAGAATAGTGCTAAAAAACTCATAGACAAGTACCTCAATGAACAATCCGAGGCCAGAGGAATTACGAGGCAAGTATTGGAGGAGATGGCGATTGCAGATTACGGCCTGGTAGATAATACACAATCATTTGATTTTGAGGATTATAAGCTGAAATTTACAATAGCAGGGATAGGTAAGACTCAACTTCACTGGATTAAACCAGATGGGAAGATCCAGAAAAGCGTACCAGCCTTTGTCAAACAGCAGCCTAAGTTGAAGAAGCGGTGGACTGAAATAAAAACTACTAATAAAGGAATTCAACAAGCACTCAGTCTAGAGCGAGATAAGATAGATCGAAGCTATTTGGAAGATCGAGCCTGGACTTTTGAGCGATTTCATCAACTTTTTATCGAACATGGCCTTCTGTCTTATCTGGGCAAACGCTTGATTTGGCGTTTTGAGCAAGAACAAGGAGTAATTAATGCTGTCTGGCGACATGGGCAATGGCTAACTGCAAAAGGGGAGGTAGTCGAAGCCCTGGAGCAATCTACTTGTGTGCGGCTTTGGCATCCTATCTATAGCGAAGCTGCTGAGATTCAGGATTGGAGAGACCGAATGCAGCAATGGCAAATTACTCAGCCGATGAAGCAGGCCTTTCGGGAAATTTATCTTTTAACCGATGCAGAAATCAATACTCGTACCTATAGCAATCGGATGGCTGGCCACCTGATCAAACAACACCAATTCAATGCTTTGGCAAGTACTCGGGATTGGCGGTACACCCTGGTGGGGGCCTGGGATCATGGAATTGACTGTGTAGCGCGCAAGCGGTTGCCTAAGTTTGACATGAAGGCTGAGTTTTGGACCATTGAACTGACGGATAGCCAAGATTACAGTGACTCGGGGATCTGGACTTATATTGGAACTGACCAAGTTCGATTTGTGACGGCTTATGATGAAACTATTCCATTAGAAGATGTACCTCCTCTAGTACTTTCAGAGGTGATGCGAGACGTAGATTTATTTGTTGGTGTAGCAAGCGTGGGTAATGATCCAGCTTGGCAGGACAGTGGAGGTTTGCCGCAATACCGCAATTACTGGCAAGCGTATTCCTTTGGTGATTTGCGAGAAACAGCTAAGATGCGAAAGCAAATCTTAGAGCGAATTTTACCGATGCTTAAAATTCGAGATGTAGCGAGTATTCGTGGGAGATTCTTAGTGGTAAAAGGAAAAATCAGAACTTATAAGATTCACATTGGGAGTACCAATATCCTCATGGAACCCAATGACCAATACCTTTGCATTGTCGCAGCTCGTTCGCAGGCCAGTAAAATGGAAAAAGTTTTCCTTCCTTTTGAGGGAGATCGAGGATTCAGTATCTTATTGAGTAAAGCCTTTCTCTTGGCAGAAGATGACAAAATCACAGACTCCACCATCACTTCACAATTGAGAATCAGATAAAATCAGCGCAAACTATCAGTCTTGCCTTGAAAGGTAGTCGATGACAGTTTGGTGTCCATCTTTTTTGGCAAAATCGAGGGCTGTGTCCCCAGAGTCCATCTTGGCTTGGGGGTTCGCACCTGCTGCTATCAGCGTCTTTACCATTTCTAGATTACCTCGATGGGCGGCTGACTGAAGTGGGGTTACTCCTTGTGTCTGCGTCAGATTCACATCCGCACCTTTTTTGATCAGCAATTCCACTAAACCTAGGTGGTTGGCAGCCACGGCGGCGTGAATAGGGGCGACTTTGGATGGATTGGTAGCAGCTTGGTTCACATCTGCTCCTTGTTCAGCCAACCATTGTGCGACCTCGAACTGCCCAAAGTAGGCGGCGAGGCAAAGTGGACTGAATCCATCTGGAGCAGCCTGATTGAGTACGTCAGGCTTGGAATCAATGGCCGCCTGTACATTTTCCAACAAACCGTAGGCAATACTTTCGTATAAACCAATGCTCGTTGCCAATTCCTGGGCAATAGGCATGACTCCTGCCAATCGATGGTAGGCAATCAGCATCAGCCCGGAAGGGCCATTTTCCTGGCTCGCTGTCAAAACCGAGGGCTGTGCTTGTAGGAAACTTATAAGCTTAGCCTCATCGCGTTCTTTCAATAGTGCGCTTAGTTGGTCAAATGGATCGGATACGGTACTCATAGGTAGCTTTGAATGAGGTGAGATAGACTGTACAAGACTACTAATTTTTTTACAAATAGAGTTGCTTATTTTCGTCTAGATTGGCTTGCCAAGTTTTAGTGATAGCATTTAAGCGATTCCAACGCAAATCTAACTTCTCCAAACTGGGATTCTCTAAGCCTTCCTTTGGTATGGTGCTCAAGCGATTGGCTCGTAAATCGAGCTGACGTATAGCTGGTAGTTTTGAGAATGCGGAAGGCCAATGGGCTAGTCGATTGTTGCGTAGCTCCAAATATTGTAGTTGGAGTAATTCTCTTATGGAATCAGGTAGGCTTTCTATCTGGTTATTACGAAGATATAGCTCTTTCAACGCCTTAAGTTTACCTATGCTACTGGGTAAGGTGATCAATTGATTGTTATATAATCGAAGCTCTTGTAGGGAAGCAAGCTCACCCAGCCACTCTGGCAAACTAGCAAACTTGTTATCTGTTAAATTGAGGTATCGAAGCTTTTTAAGATTGCGCATAGATTCGGGTAAACAGGATAAGTGATTGTTGCTGAGATAAAGAAAATGACTTAGGTTTTCTAATTGACCCATGCTTTCGGGGAGTACGCTCAGCTGATTATGCGCTGCATCCAAGGTGCGTAATCGACTGAGCTTGCCCAGGCTTTGTGGTAGAACAGTAGCTTGCATATCATGAATGTACAGCTCTTCCAATTCGTTAAGCCGACTGATGTTCTCTGACAAATTACCTAAGGGGTTACTACCGATTGATAAAACACGTAATTGCAGTAGCTCCCAAAGGCTGTGTGGTAATTGATGAAGTTGGTTGTTATGCACATAGAGCTCCTCCAGTTTTTTCAATTGCCCAGTACTATTCGGAAGATAGGTCAATTGGTTGTTGTCTAAGGATAATCGCTGCAAATGCTGTAATGATCCTATGGAAGCAGGTAATTCAGCTATTTGATTATTATCCGCCAATAAGTGCTGGAGTTGTGCCAGTTGTCCGATTTTTATTGGCAGTGCATTTAGTGAATTGCCCGTGATATCGAGGAATTGCAATGAATCTAATTGTAGTACCTGCGGTGGTAAACTTTCGAGGTCTTGGTAGCGTAAATTAAGGGCTACGACGCTTTGATCTTTTGTGTATATGCCCACCTTTTGGCGGTAAGCTGAGGCTGATGTATAAGGAAATACGGGTATGTTTGATAATACTTGGGCAAGAGCGATAGGGTGGTACATGGTATTGGGTGATTTAGAATGTAGAAATAGCTAGGTGCTTTCGAAACAGGTTAATTGGGGTGTATTAGCTTGTAGACTGAATATATTTTGGGAAGGGCATGATGGAAGGAAGAGATGTATACGAACGCTGCCTGTATTATCCATTCAAAAGATTAGTCTTATCACGTTCTGCTTCCCGTTTGATTTGATCGTGCTCTTCGCTTAAAAAAGAGGATTCTTTAATTAGGTTTTCAACATGGAATTTTAATTGAATAAGCCATTTCTTGGATTGAACAAATCCCTTTTTTAGGAGTTTTAGATCAGCTTTCAATTGGAAGTTTTCCGAAAACTGGCGCATTGGGGCAAGATGTTTTTCCCAGTCCGGAATCTTTTTGCGGTCTTCCTTAACTAGTTTATTGTAAGCTATACATTCCGACTCTAGCATGGCAAAATTAACCTGTAATCGTGCCAGATGGTTCTCAATCTTCTCCAGTTCCCGTTGTATACGCTTCATGGTATATCGGTCAGTTTTTTTACGTAAACCGCCAAACAGTTCTATTTGATTAAGACTGGTCAGGGTCTCCTCTATTCTCACTTGGTTGTCTTGTGCTTTTGATCGTATGCCATCAATTAAGTAGATAATAGCATCTTGCATCTCGACTTTTTGTTCCAAGGCTTTGAAAGACTCATTTTTACGGAGTTCCTGGACCTTCTGTGCTGCTCTTATTTTAATCAGATCCATCAGGCTGTTCTGGAGTTCTTTTTTCTGTCCAAGTTTTTCTGATAGTATGGTACTCTCAAATTGTAACAGCTCTATTTCTTTGTCGACTTTGCGGAGATCTAGCACGGCTTCAAAGTATTCTTGCTTTTCCTTCTCCAACTTTTCTTCATCTGGCAATAGAAACAGGTTGCGTATAGCTTGTTCGTTTCTTTGTTTTATATCTTGATATTCTTCGAATTCCTTCTCTACTTTTAGTTGCAAGCCCGCTTGCAACTTTTCTAGTTTTTTCTTTTTGTGATTTAAAGTAGATACATGCGTCTGGATGCGTTCGAGACTGTTTAATTGCTGCTTGATGTTTTTGATTTCCTGATCAAGATCCATGATCTACTAGATTTTATAAGCCAACAGGCCTAAGCTAAAGATAATTAGCAAACTATATAAATGAAATGTCCAAGGGGGAGATATTTGAATAGTTGCACATTTGCATCTGCTAGAATTTACCCAAGCAATGAATGCATCAGCAACAGCTAAATAGCCTCCCAAGTATTTTTTCTTACCACGCCATCGTACTGGAAAACCAAAACCTTCCACACTATTTCTTAAGCGCGAATGCAGGTGACAATTTCCGTTTCTTGCCATCGCCCTTATCCCAACCACAGAGGCTGCTCCACCTACTCCCAGAAGAACAGGACCGGAGTCAATATCTCCCACACCAGCAGTACCTTTAGGGAACTCTCGAATACCGGGTAGTCCAAACCTATAAGTCAAGAAATGCTTCTGGTACAAATTGAATTGTGACGCAGCAAAAGTGCTGTCGATAGCAGGGAGAAAGTTGAGCATTAGACTTTGGGAGGATCCTCTGGCTATACTCACTTGGCCTGTGTAATATTCGTGAGGAATCAGTCCTGTGGTCGGATCTAGATGGGCTTTGATCCGTTGCAGCCAATCCTGGATTAATGCGGTATAATTAGGTGGGAATAGTTGATCATGCAGAGCCAAAGCGGACAAACAAAGGATATTATCAGCAGGCCAGGATCCATGAGTGTAAGAGGGGAGATAAGGGTGTGAACTGTTGAGGATTACTGATGCAATACTCTGACATTGCTTGCGAAATTGTTGAATTTCAATCGAATCTTGATAGACTGGAGGGAGCAGAGCAAGTTTTCGCCCAAGCACATAGGTGCTCCATCCTTGATAAAAGGCTCCATAAGGTAGATCAAGAGCCTTAGTAAATGGTTGCTTAGCCTCCTCAGAAAACAGAAATTGAGTGGTGTTCGAAAGAGCCTCCAAACCCTCTTGGTATATTGGCGAGGTGTTGGGAATATGCTCCAATAGATTTGACCAGGCCAGGCCATAGAGCGCATAGGTGAACACGGCACCTTCCGGATATATGGCTTGCATATCTAAAGCAGCACCTTCTTCGATAGCCTGTGTTAGATGACGAAGGTGTGCTACTAAAGGGGATACCGATTTTTTGTCTTCAATTCTCCAACATTTTTGAGTTTGGTAGGTCTTAAAATTGACAAAAAGCAAGAAAAAAAGGGGAGTGAGCAGAATCCCTTTAACCAGATACAGCAGGGTTTTGTTCATCCTATGATATTAGCCATTTTATCAAAAAAAATAGGATTTTAGGCGTTAAATGTTGCTAGAGGGCTGTATCTTTTACAGATTGGAAGGACTATGAGAAACAGCTTTGTGCTTTTCGCATGAAATCTAAAACCTATTGGAGGCTGGTCTGAAATATGTGCTGAGAATTATTAGGATGTATTTTTTTATCAAGTGAAGCTCTTTTTGGGGTGAATAGTTTAAGCTATCGACCGATAAAAAGCTGAAGAATGATGAGAAAAGATGCATAAGAGGTTCCTTCTCCGACAATTTTTGTGGACAGCGTTTTAGTTAGAAGAATTGCGCCCAAAGGAAGCAATCCTTTTAGTTAAAAGGGCGGCTCAAAAACACAAAAATTGACAGAGTACCAAGAAAGTCAGTAACATGTTTCAAAATAACCTCCAAGACTCCTCCAGAGGAAGAGGAGCAGCAAACAAATCGACTATGTACCGTTCTAGGAGCCAACTAACCCAGCTCATTTTTTCCCTTTGCTTCACTTTACTGCTTGTTCAAAATCCCCTGCTTGCGCAGGAGAACAAAGAAAGCTTTTTTTCTAGACTGTACCAGCAGGAAATAAAAGCCATCGATGTGGAACTCGAGTTAGACCTGAAGGTGTTTTTGAAAAATAAAAAAGGAGAAGAGTATCAAGAAGGTAAGATCAGCTTTGTCAATCCGACTACTCAAGAACAAGAACTATGGAATGTGGAACTCCGTCCGCGGGGAAATATGAGACGGAGAATCAGCTACATACCACCTATAAAGTTAAAACTCAGCAAAAAGAACCTCAAGGCACAAGGACTAGAGAAATTCAACAAGATTAAATTGGTTGCTCAATATCGAGGAGGGGGAATGGCAGAGCAATATGTGATTAAGGAGTTTCATGCTTATAAAATGTACAATTTGGTCTCACCTTATAGTTTCAAGGTACAGCTCATTCGCCTGACTTTACGTGATATCAGTGCCAAAAAAAGAGTCATCCAATATTATGGTTTTTTGATTGAGCCTGAAGACGAGATGGCAGCTCGCCTCGGTGGAGTTCCTGTGGAACGTGAAAAAGTGCGGACCAGCTTTTTCGCGAAGAAAGAATACCACAGAATGAGCCTGTTTCAGTATATGATCGGCAATACGGATTGGTCTGTAGGGAATAGCCATAATATTAAGCTTTTGAAGGTGCCTGAATTAGATAGACTAGTGCCCATCCCCTACGATTTTGACTATGCAGGCCTCGTCAATGCCGTCTATGCCACTCCATTTCACACCCTACCTATTAAGCGCGTTACAGATAGATTGTATCGCGGCAATACTTTTACAAAAGAAGATATGGAAGAGATCATTCCTCTCTTCGAATCAAGAGCTGGCGATTTGATCCAATTGCTAGAAACATGCGAATATTTGGATCAGCGCAATAAGAAACATACGGTGGAGTATATGCGCTCCTTCTTTAAAGAGTGTAAACGCCGGAAGAGTTTCGCTTATGTGTTACAAAAGTATGGATACTAACTACTTAACTCTTTTACTGAAGATTATCCTTTATAAAACCAGAGGTGATCTTCTTAATCAAATGCCAGAAAATAAGTGAAGAATAAACGAAAATACATAGCACTGATTCTCATACCGATGGTGTTAATAATCGGCTATTTGGTAATCGATACAATATTGTTCGATGGTTTTAATGGAAAAGAAATAACAGAGGAAGGTTTTCAAGCTAAATTCTTCTCAAAACCAGACATTAGAAATAAGCCAGCTGTTGTGTTAATTGGAGGAGGGCAGGGAGGCGAATATTGGGCGAATAAATTTGCGGAGAAGGGAATAGTGAGTCTTTCACTCCCCTATTATAGACTACCAGGTCTTCCTAGTTTAATGGAAGAAATTCCATTAGAGTACTTTGAAAAGGCGATAAATTGGTTGGGAAGCCAACCTGAAGTGGATCGGAATAAAATTATTTTGATGGGAGCTTCCAGAAATGGGGAGCTATCATTGGTGATTGCAAGCAGCTTTCCGGAATTAGTTAGCGGGGTTATTGCTTATGCTCCAAGTGCTATATCATGGTCCAATACGGTATTACCTTTTAATTCAGATTCCTTAAAAGCCAGTTGGACTTATCTGGATCAGGATATTCCCTATCTGCCCATGAAGAAAATAAAAGGAAATGACTCATCGAAAATAGAAACGCTCGAATATTGGCGGAATGGATTGAAGAATATTAATCAGCATGAAGAATCGATTATCCCGGTAGAAAAGATAAACGGGCCAATTTTGCTGCTTTCAGGTAAAGATGATAAAATCTGGCCCTCAGCAACAATGAGCGATATGATTGAAGAAAGATTACGGGCTCAAGGTTTTCAGTATGAATTTGATAATGTACAATATGAAAATGCAGGGCATTTGATTTCACGCGATATTTCTATGGTTTCTCAAGGACGGATTGGCCAAATGGAAGTTGATGGAAAGATTTATGAATTTGAATATGGAGGAACTATAGAGGGAGATAAATCGGCTATTATTCAATCTCAAGAAAAGATTCTATCGTTCATTCAGTCGTATGAATCTCAATAATGGTAAAACGCATAGGAGGTGCCGAATCAAAAATATTGCAACAAAATAGAGAGCATATATGCTGCCGGGGCATTAAGAGTGGATTAGCCAACAAATAAAGTTGTATGATAGTGGATAACAAGGCATATTGGAAAACATAACTCTGGTTCCACCTTGTTTTCATACCTATCTCAGAGAGTATCTAATGGATATATCAATTCGTCAAAGGAGGTTCATTCTCAGAAGCTATTTGAATTTAACACCTCGATTTTGTTATGGCCCTTTTAGAGCCTCTTTTCGTTAGCCAAATCCTCATTTAGCGCTGCTAAACTCCGGTTTT